>Ga0334898_1000234_pt1 | contig 100631 bp, 81 predicted proteins | sample GraSluR3_MG_10_FD_207228 | JGI IMG/M metagenome (GOLD analysis project Ga0334898, IMG submission 207228) | Sludge microbial communities from methane-producing bioreactor in Wageningen University, Netherlands - Granular Sludge_3_08-R3 | ecosystem: Engineered > Bioreactor > Anaerobic >... | reverse complement strand
GGATGCACGCCTGGTCACTTTCGCCCGGGGGGCAGACCTCTATATCCAGGATTCGATGTACACCTCGGAGGAGTACGTCTCGCGCCGAGGCTGGGGTCACAGCCCGTGTGACTTCGCCACGGACGTGGCCCTGGCGGCCGAGGTCCGTCGCTTCGTCATGTTCCATCACGATCCCGACCATGAGGACGACTTCCTGGAGGGGATGCTCGAGTCGTGCCGGGAGCGGGTCTCGCAGTACGAGGCTCCACCCCAGATCCTGGGAGCCTGGGAGGGCCTGGAGCTGGAATTGTCGGCCTTCCCATGAAGGACGGCCGAGCGGCCCTGCGCAGGAAGTCTGTTCAGGAACGAGAACATCTGGCACGATCTCAAACCCGTCGAAGGGGGTCCTGTTCCATGAGGTTCCGACTTTCAGCCCTGGCTGGCTTCCTGGCTGCGGTCATGCTGCTGGCCCTGGCTGCGGACGCTCAGACCTTGTATGTCCGCAATCGGCCATTCCCGGACCGCGTCAATATCGGGGGCACTGTCTATGTTCCGGTCGAGAGGTTCCTTCAGGCACTCAAGGTCGACTGGTTGCCCCAGGAGGATGGGTCGCTGATCGTGACCCCAGGTCGCGGTCAGGGGACCCCGGTCACCGAGAAGACCTTCCTGATGCGCTCCGGCGAGCGTTCCCTCATCGTCGAGGGACTGGACCGCGGTCAAGAGATCTGGGTTCCCCTGCGCCCGGTGGCCGACTTGATGGGCTTCCAGGTGTTGTATACGCCAGAGACCGAGATCCTCGACGTCGTCGCCGGCCGTCCCATCACCGCCTCGGATCGTCAGGCCGCAGCCGAGATCGCGTCCGCCAACGCAGCTCGCGAGCAGGCCATCCAGGAAGCCTGGAACAAGCGACGCGAGGCCATCCAGGCCGAACGCAAGGCGCGTGAAGAGGCTGCGGCCGCCAAGGCGGCCGCAGAGGGTGAGGAGCCCGAGGCGGATTCCCAGGAGGGCGGCGAAGGCGCCTTCCCATCCGAGATGGATGCCCGGCCCGCCCCCCGCCCGTCTCCGGCTGCACCCGCACCCGCACCGGCTCCGGTCGCCTCGCCGGCTCCTCCCGCTGCTCCGGAGGCGCCTGCGAAGCCCGAGGCTCCCAAGCCGCCCCCAGAGGCCATGCTGATCGTGATCAGCCCCATGGCGGTGGCCGACTACTTCACCGGCACCGTGCGCTGCACGGCCCGCATCCAGAACAACGGGGAAGCCCCGGCCAGCGGAATCAGTGCCCAGGTCATCCTGCGCGGGCCAGATGGTTCCGTGTGGAATCGGCAGCGCGTCTACCGGGATGGGACCCTGGAGGTGGATGGGGTGTGGAATCTCGAGGCCTCCTATGTGCACCCGGACGGCAACGCGATGCCCCGAGGCATCCCCAGCGTGACGGTCGAGCTGGACTACCAGAAGAACTAGCCTCGGTCCGTTCCGGAGCGAAGAGGGTCCTGTTCGCGGGGCCCTCTTCTCGATCTCGTGGCCAGGGGATCCGCCAGACGGATTGCGGGTTCTTCCGGAATCTGCGGGAAACACTTCAAAGTTGCAGGGTTTGCGGGCATGTGCGCGAACCGGCCCGAATCGAATTCAACGCGCTTCCTGACCAGCGGTCGGGCAGCGGAACTCAGAGTGGAGGGTCTCATGATCTCGGTGAACGACTTCCGCACGGGGATGACCGTGGAGATTGATGGAGACCTGTTCCAGGTCGTCGAGTTCCTCCACGTCAAACCCGGCAAGGGCGCAGCCTTCGTTCGGACCAAGCTGCGGAACATCAAGACCGGCTACACCATCGAGAAGACGTTCCGGGGTGGGGAGAAGCTGCAGCGCGCCCATATCGAACGCCGCAAGATGCAGTTCACCTACGTCGAGGAAGACCACTACCACTTCATGGACCTGGAGTCCTACGAGGACATCCCCATCGAGAAGGCCCTCCTGGGGGACCAGGTTCAGTGGTTGAAGGACGGGACCGAGGTCGAAGTCTCCTTCCACGACGTCACCCCCATCGGGATCGACGTGCCCAACTTCGTCGAGCTGGTGGTCACCGACACCGAGCCCGGCTTCAAGGGAGACACGGCCACCGGTGCCACCAAGGCGGCCACCCTCGAGACCGGAGCGGTCGTCTACGTGCCGCTCTTCATCGAGGTCGGAACCAAGCTGCAGGTCGACACCCGGACCGGACAGTACCTGCGACGGGTCTAGGCGTGTCCAGGGTCCTGGTCCTGGGAGCGGGGGCCATCGGGCAGTGGCTCGGTGGCCTTCTTGCGTGCTCCGGGGCCGAGACCCTCCTCCTGGCCCGACCTCCCCACCTTGAAGTCCTGAGCTCACGCGGTCTCCAGGTCGAGGGCAGCCCGGGAGGGTTTCCGGTCCGGGCCGTCGCCAGCCTGGAGGACCTCACTCCGGATGAGCGACGGTGCGACTGGCTGGTCCTGGCAGTCAAGACCTTCGCCGTCGAGGCTGCCCTGGCCGAGGCCCGCCAGGCCGGGTTGAACCCCACCCGCGTCCTGGCCATCCAGAATGGACTTGGCACCGACGACCAGGTAGCGGCCTGTTTCGGGAAGGCCAGGACCTTCGTGGGATCGGTGACCCGCGCGGTGGCCTGCCCGGCTCCGGGTGTCGTGCGCCCCGCGTCCCGGGGAGGACTGGCCCTGGCCCCCATGGCCCGCGGTGAGCATCCGGGAGACCTTCCGGCACGCCTGGCGGCCCACAGGGTTCCGGTCGCCCTGCTGGCCGACGCGGCAGCCATGAAGTGGTCCAAGCTGCTGTTGAACATGGTCGCCAACGCCTCCTGCGCCATCCTGGACCTGTCCTGCCGGCAGCTCCTGGTCGATCGGGACCTCTTCCGGGTCGAGTTGCAGGCCCTGCGCGAGGCCTTGCAGGTGATGGAAAGGAGGGGCCTGGTCGTGGTCGACCTCCCGGGCTATCCGGTGCGCCTGCTGGCCCGGGCCGTTCGCTGGTTGCCGGAGGCTCTGGCTTTCCACCTGCTGGGACCGAGCATGGCTTCGGGGCGGGGCGACAAGCCTCCCTCGCTGCTGCTGGACCTGCGGGCGGGCCGCGCCATGACCGAGGTGGCGTGGATGAACGGTGCCATCGCCCTGGAAGCCACCCGTCTGGATCTGGATGCTCCCGTGAACCGCTTCCTGGCCCAGACCTTGACGGCCCTGGCCCGGGGAGACCTGGCCCAGGGGACCTTCCGCCACGATCCTGGCTCCTTCCTGGAGCGACTGGCGACGGCGTCGTCGCCCGGCCAGGGGAAGGCGGGTGGGGGCCGTCGAAGCTCCGGGCCATGAGCCAGACCGATCCCCAGACCCGCCACCTTCAACCCGAAGGCGCCAGCCCCGTCCACACCCCGCACCCCGAAGATGACCTGATCCCCCGCTGGTCCCCGCCCGGTCCCGACCCCCATCCGCGCACATTGGAGGACACCTCCGGCGCGGGCGAGCCGGTCCTGGAGGTCCGCGGCCTGACCAAGAGCTACGGTTCGACCCTGGCCGTCAACGAACTGTCCTTGAAGCTCTATCCCGGGGACATCTTCGGCTTTCTGGGCCCCAACGGTGCCGGCAAGACGACGACCCTGCGGATGCTGGCCACCGTCCTGGCACCCGACGCCGGCGAGGCCCGCATCGCCGGGTTCTCGCTGAAGCAGGTGGCCGAAGTGCGCGCCCGCGTCGGCTTCATGCCCGACTTCCTGGGCGTCTACGATGACCTGCTGGTTCGCGAATACCTCGAGTTCTTCGCCCGTGCCTACAAAGTCCCGGCCCATCATCGCGACTTCGTGATCGCCGAGGCCTTGGAAACCACCCGGTTGACCCGCCTGGCCGAGAATCCGGTGGAGGGCCTCTCGCGGGGCCAGAAGCAGCGCCTGGGGCTGGCCCGCCTGTTGATGCATGACCCCGCCCTGTTCCTTCTGGACGAACCCGCGGCGGGCCTGGATCCTCGCGCGCGGGTGGAGCTGGCCGACATCCTCAAGGGGTTGCAGAAGAGGGGCAAGACCCTGATCGTCTCCTCCCACATCCTTTCGGACCTGGCTGATTTCTGCAACAAGGTCGGGATTCTCGCCAAGGGGCAGCTCCTGCTCTTCGGCGAGACCCGTCAGGTGGTCTCGCGCTTGCGGGGAACCCGCAGGGTCCGGATCCGCCTGCTGGACAGGGGAGAGGAGTGTCGGCTCTTCCTGGAAGGCGTTCCCGGGGTCCGGTCGGCGGCCTGGCAGGAGGAAGAACTGGTCTTGGAGTTTGCGGGGGAGGACCGGGAACTGGCGGCCCTGAACCGCCTGCTCTTTGAAAAGGGCTTCCCGGTCGTCCGTCTCGCGGACGAGGCCTGGGACCTCCAGGAGGTCTACCTCCGCATGACCGAAGGGATCGACCTGGAGTAGGCGTGGAACCCGGCATCCTCCTGGCAGGGCGCTATCGGGTCGAACGCCTTCTGGGCGAGGGTGCTTCGAGCCGGGTCTGGCTGGCTCGGGACACCCGCGAGCGAGGGCACGTCTGGGCCATCAAGGAGCTCGACTTCCGAGCCATCTCTCCGACGGACCGATCCGAAGCCCTGGAGCTCTTTGAGCGGGAGGCCGGAATCCTGCTTCGCCTGCGCCACCCTTCGCTGCCTCGGGTCATCCATCGCTTCACCCAGGATGGTCGCGAGTTCCTGGTGATGGAGAGGGTCGAGGGACCGACCCTGGCGGATGTCCTGCGCCAACGGGGCGAACCCCTGGAGGAGTCCCTGGTGGCCACATGGGGGGTGCAGATCTGCGAGGTCCTGGGATATCTGCACGGCCTGAGACCGCCAGTGGTCTACCGCGATCTCAAGCCTGCCAACGTCATGGTCTCGGTCCGTGGTCCCCTCAAGCTGGTCGACTTCGGGATCGCGCGCCCGATGCGCCCTGGCCGGCCCGGAGACACCACGGCCTACGGGACGCCGGGTTACGCGCCGCCCGAGCAGTACCAGGGCCGTGCTGAGACGCGCTCGGACCTGTATGCACTCGGCGCCACCCTCTTCGAACTCCTCACGGCCCGGGACCCCCAGCCCTTCGGCTTCGCCTTTCCCCCTGCGCGGGAGTTCAACCCGGCGCTCTCCCTGGAGATGGAGGACCTTCTGAGCCGCTGTCTTCAGGTGGATCCCGCCCGGCGCCCCGAGTCGGCTGCCGTGATGAGGGAGGAACTGGAGGCGCGTACCCGACAGACGCGCCACTGGCTGGCACGCCTGCTGGTCCGCCGACCTCGTCGGAATCTGGGCCGCGACTCAAGAACCTGAGGCGACTCTTCTTGGGGATCCGACACCGGACCAACAGGCAGTCGCGGGAAGGACCGGGACGGGAAGCCCCGAACGCGCCCCGATGCGTTCAGCCACCTTCAGGAACATCATTGCGTTGCTGGCCGGGCTTGCCCTCTTCGGTGCCTCGGGATGCGCCGCCCCCCAGGCAACCCACCACAGCGGACAGATCGGCCGCTTCTATGGGGAAGGGATCTCCTTCAGCGTCCCCCTGGTCTCCCTGGCCGAGAAGCCGGGCGGCGAGGACCGCTACTGGGATCTGCGCCGGGGCATCGACCGGGCCGTGGTCGTGGCCTTCAAGCCATTGGCTCCAGAGAGCGGCGGCTTTCGCGAGAACATGGTGCTGACGGTCCAGGACCTCGAAGGGAACCTCAGCCCGTCCGAGTTCCGCCAGAGGCAACTGGCCGAGTTGCGCAGCACCGGCACCCTGGTCGGCACTCCCGAGGAGGGGGAGGATGCGGTGGGTCCGTGGCTTGGCTTCTCCCGCCAGCAGGAGGGGCGCAGCGTGGCTTGTCGTGCCTGGTTCTTCACCCGTCCCGCCACTCCGGAGGGGCCCGCCCGAGGCTACGTGATGCTGGGAACCGCACCCGAAGGCCCGAACCTGGCCGGCGAGATTGCGGAATTCTCCCGCATCGCCTCCACGGTGCGCTTTGGCCGCCCTCCCACCGGCTTCCAGTTGATGGGGCAGGCCGTGGATCGGGTCGTGGCCGGCTTGGCGACGCGCAGCGAGCCCGCGGCCGAAGCCGCTCCGCCGAATGCCCGGAACCCTGCGCCGCCCGGGGATTCGGTCGTCCCGGACGGGGCGGAGGCCTCAGGGGCGCCGACCGGCCAGAAGGTTTCGCCCGTCCCACCCACCCGCTGACCCGGGGAACTCCTGACGTGTCGGGATGTTAGCATCCTGGCATTGGACGCTCGGGACGCGGGAAGGCTATCTTGAGAAGGATCAAACAGGCCCCGCCATGCCGGTGCGACTTGGCATTTCCTGAACAGGGTGATGCGGTTCCCGGCAGGTTTTCCAGGGAGGACTCACATGGACAGCATCAAGGTTCAGCCCGGCCAGAGCACGCAGACGCCTCTTCCCGGCGCCCGCCGGGCAGCCTCGGAACCCGGAATGTCGGTTCCCCGCGCCCAGGACTCGGTCCAGTTGAACCCCGCTGCCGGTCACATCAGTCCTGCGGCAGCCGCCACGCCGGCGACGGCCCCGGCTGGTCCGCCTGCGGCACCGGCGGGTGTTCCCGCTCCCGCTGCGGCCCCGCCTGCCGCGCAGGGAGTCCCCGAGACCCTCTTCCAGGAAGAGCCTCCGGCCCAGCCGGTGGATGAGCCCAGCGTCCCCGTGGCTCCGGCCACCTCGGCCGCGGCCCAGGAGGCTCCATCCGCCCCCAAGACCCACTCCTGGGTCCCCGACGAGAGGTCCAGGCTGATCCACACCCCGACGACGGTCAAGAATCTCGAGAAGCTGGCGCGTTCCGTCAAGCTCAATGAGAACGTCCTCATGACCGGTCCCACCGGTGCAGGCAAGACCTCACTGGTCAAGTATCTGGCCCATCTGACCAACAACGAGCTGCGCCGGATCAACCTCAACGACATGACCGATGTGGTCGAGATCGTGGGGGGCTACAAGCCCGGGAAGGATGGCCGCCCGGAGTGGCACGACGGCGTGGTGGTCGAGGCCCTCAAGCAAGGCCAGTGGATCCTCTTCGACGAGATCAACCTGGCCGAACCGGCCATCCTCGAGCGGCTCAACTCGCTTCTGGACGACGACCGTTTCCTGGTGTTGACCGAGAAGGGTGCCGGCGAGAAAGGACCCGAAATCGTTCGGGCCGACGAGAACACCCGCATCTTTGCAACCATGAACCCGGCCTCCTACGCCGGACGCAAAGACCTCTCTGCGGCCATGATGAATCGCTTCCACAAGACCTGGGTCGAGGGCATGAAGCCTGAGGAGATGGTCGAGATCATCCAGGCCAAGTCCAAACTGCCCGAGAAGACCATCCTGCAGATGGTCATGTTCCACAAGCAGATGGCGGACATGTCTGAGCACCGCCAGATCGGCAAGAAGGGGGGACCGTACCCCTTCACGCTGCGGGATGTCCTGAAGTGGAACAAGCGCGTCGAGAAGTTCGCCACCTCCGGCTTGAGCACCGAACAGATCCTCTGGAAGGAGGCTCGAGAGGTCTATCAGGCTCGCTTCATCAACGACGACGACCGCAAGGTGGTGGACGACGTCCTGGCCTTGACGTTTGGCAAGGCCAACGAGCCCCCGACCCGCGATCTCGACATCACCGTCGAGGAACAGCCCCAACAGGTGCGCATCGGCGAGGCGGTCCTGGACAAGGGCGAGGGGGGAACGCTGGTCCCTGACGAGTCGGCTCGCCTGTTCAATACCCCCTCCACGGTCCAGAAGCTGACGCGCCTGGCCAAGTCGGCGGCCTTGGACGAGCCGGTGCTGCTGGTCGGCCCGACGGCCTCCGGCAAGACCTCGTACGTGCGCTATCTGGCCCACCTGGACAACCGGAACCTGCATCGCTTCAACCTCAGCCTTCAGACCGACACCTCCGAACTGATCGGTGGCTACGTCCCGGCCACGGATCCGGCCACTGGCAGGCCCAAACCGGGCGAATACGCCTGGCGGGATGGCACCCTGATCACCGCCATGAAGAACGGCGACTGGGTGGTCCTCGACGAGATCAACCTGGCCGAGCCTTCCATCCTCGAGCGTCTCAACTCGCTTCTGGACGACGATCGGGCCATCGTGCTGACCGAGCACGACGGCGAGAAGGTCGAGGCCCACCCGGATTTCCGGGTCTTCGCCACCATGAACCCGGCCACGTCCCAGTATGCGGGGCGGCGCGACCTCTCCCTGGCCATGCGCAACCGCTTCACCGAGCAGTGGTTCCCCGAACTGACCGATGTCGGCGAGACGACGACCATCGTGGCCGGCTGGATGAAGAAGGTCGAGGGCGGCGACAAGATCGCCGAGCAGATGGTCAAGTTCCATTACGACATCCGCTCGAAGGTCGAAAGTGGCGATCTGGCCTCTGCCCGCAAGGACGGCTTCGTCTACACCCTGCGCGACCTGAAGGCCTTCTCGAAGTTCATGAAGGTCTTTGGTCCCGAGGCCGCCGACAACAAGCAGACCTTCGTGGACGGGGCCATGCATGTCTACATGGACGCCATCAGCGACGAGGAGGAGCGCAAGAACGTCGAGGCGCTGGCCCGGTCGTTCGCCGAGCAGCTCTGAGCCCGTTGGTCGGGGCAGGGTCCCCGCGCCGGGTGGTGTTTTTTCGGATGGTCAAACAAGGAGCCTCCAACGATGACTGAGATCCGCCGAGTGGACCTGGCGCCCGTCGAGGTGCGCCGAGCGGCCTTGTCCAAGGCCCAGGGCCCAGATCAGGCCCCTCCCCAGGACCGCGTGGAGCTGGGGGGGGAAAGCCGGCTGGCCAGGACCGCCCCGCCTCCGGCGTCGGCGGGTGCGGCGGCCCAGGCGCCCCCGTCCTCAGACCCCACCCGCGACAAGGCTCTTGAGCGCGAACTGCGCCAGCGCCTGCATCGGATCGAGTCGATCGGCCGCTCGGTGGGCGGCGACTTCAAGATGCAGGTGAAGGAGGGGGCCGGCTGGGCCTACGACTTCACCAGCAACACGATCACCTACCGCTTGGAGGATCTTCAGGGCAAGCCGGCCGACTACGGGATCGGAGTCGTGCTCCACGAAGGTTCCCATCGCCTGTATTCTCGTTGGCTGGTGGAGAAGGAGATGATGGGCCACGAGCCCTTCCTCTTCCTGAACAACGCCGTCGAGGACCCCCGGGTCAACAACATCACGATCTCGCGCTATGCCGGGGCCAAGGACTACTTCAAGGTCATCTACGATGAGGACCTGTTCAAAGGCCGCTCGGAGATGCGCGAGCAGATGGCCCAGAGGCTGGTCGAGGCCTCCCAGGGCCGGATCACCCCGGACCAGGCCCGGCGCGTGATCGAGAAGTCGGGCATGCGGCAGCCCAAGCACATGCAGTTCGGCTTCGGGGTCATCTACGACTGGTACACCAATGGCCAGCGCGACCCCGACATCGTCGACCCCCAGGTCCATCAGGCCTTGGATCAGACCCAGGCTGACTATCGCGAGGCGATCCGCCTCAAGCGCGACGTCCTGAAGACCGATCTGGCCCCGTCGGAGGTGGATCAGCAGGCGCAGCAGTCCTACGACATCGTCAAGAACAAGATCTGGCCGGTCTACAAAGAGCTGATCCAGGACGACATCGACAACCTCTCGCAGGCCCTTCAGGGTCAGTCGGGGCAATCCGGTCAGTCGGGACAGTCCGGACAGACCGGACAGACCGGTCAGTCGGGTCAGTCGGGGCAATCGGGGCAATCGGGGCAATCGGGGCAATCCGGTCAGTCGGGGCAGTCCGGACAGACCGGTCAGTCGGGATCTGGCAGTCCGCAGGACATGCCCGACCTCACCCCGGAAGAGGCCCGCGAACTGGCCGAGAAGGTGCTCGGCGAGATGGACCGCGAGCTCAATGACAAGCTGGAGTCCCGGCAGGGGGACCTCAAGCGTGGAGGCGAGGCTCAGTCGGGCCAGAAGCCTGGCCAGGGTCAGCAGGGGCAACAGCCTTCCCAGCCCGGCCAGGGCGACCAGGCTCAGCCGGGCAATCAGGCCAACCAGGGCCAGTCCGGCAACCAGGCCCCGTCGGGCAACCAGGCCGGAGGTGATCCCAGCCAGCCTGGCGACCAGAGCGGGAACCCGGATGGAAGGGGGACCTCGGAGATCGACCTGCCGGATCTGGAAGACCTGATCCGCATGAAGCAGGAAATGGAGTCGATGTACGAGGGCTTGAAGTCCGACTACGATCGCTACCACGGTCCGGTGGCCCCCTACGCCGACGAGCTGGCGGGTGAGTTGAAGAACTTCCTGGCCGAGAACACCCGGCCCAAGTTCCAGCGGCAGACCTTCGCCTCGGGACGCAAGCTGGACATGCGCTCGGCGATGCAGGCGGAGGCCCGATACGAGCGGACGGGTGAGTTCGACCCCAACATCTGGTTGCGGCGGAACAACCCCACCGAGCGCGGCTATGAGTTCGTGTTCGTGCTGGACGAGTCGGGCTCCATGAAGGGCGACAACAAGTGGCGCAACGCCGTCCAGGCCCTGGTCCTGGCTGTCGAGGCGTTGGACCAGTTGGACATCGGCTTCGGTCTGCTCGGCTTCTCCGACACCCCCAAGGTTCACAAGGATCTCTCCGAGAAGTTCACCCTGGATTCCCGGAACTCCATGCTGGCCGATATCGAGAGCAGCCCTTCGGCCGGGACCAACGATTCGGACGCCGTCAAGTCGGCCATCGAGATGCTCCGGAAGGGCGACCCGGACAAGCGCAAGATCATGATCGTGATCACCGACGGCCAGGGCAAGGAAGACGAACTCAAGGCCGAACTGGCCCGAGCCAAGGAGTTGGGGATCAACGCCATCGGGGTCGGGATCGACTCGGGGATGGAGCACGTCGAGAACGTCTACCCGGAGGCCGTCCTGGTCGATCGGGTCTCCAAGCTCCCGTCGCGTCTGGCCGAGGTCCTGCGCGAGCAGATCGAGTCCTGAAGCCAACGCTCCTCCCGGGCCAGGCCCGCCGGGGAGCAGAGGCCCGCTTCATGTGAGAAGGTGCGCCCCCGGCGCACCTTCTCACATGGGGGCAGCCTGCGGACTACAGCGCGAGTCGCGAGCTCACCGCTTCATCCAAGGGAAAGCGCCCCGGCCGCGAGTGGATGACCAGGCGCCAGTGTTCAGGGGGGGACACCCGGGTCCACTCGTGCCCGACCTGGACTTCCAAGGTGCCTTCTACGAGGAGTTGCTCGAGGAAGCGGAACAGGTCTCGGCCGGCCCGGCGGGTCAGCGTCATCAGGAGGACCCGGCCGGGGGCAAACGAGTCCTGGATCGAGCGTCGGATCTTCTCGGGCTCCAACGGGAAGGAGGAGTCGAGATGGACCACCTGCCGACCCGGCCAGGTCTGGGCCACGCACTCGAAGACGGTGGTCTCGGGAAGACCGTCCCCACCCAGGATGGCCCCGGGTTCATCCAGGCGGTCGACGCGCTGGAGGAAATCCAGGATTCGCTTCCGGGCTTTCTCGTGGTTCGGGGTGGGGTCGGTCATCTCGGTCCTCTCAGAGCTTCTCGATGGGATCCTGGGAACCCAGGGCGGTTTCCCGGTTCAGGGCCTCCCGGGCATGGGCCGGGCAACCTCGGGTCAGGTAGGCGCGCACCAGGGCCCGATAGAGCAGGGGGTTCTCCGGGTCCTTCCGCGACATCTCCTGCAACTGGTGAAGGTTCTTGTCCACCAGGCCTTGGGTGTTGTACAGCAGGAACATGTCCGTGTCGTCGATGCTGGTCGACCTGTTGGCCTTCTTGAGGGCCTCGTACTTCTTTTCGCTGCGTTCGACGAGCAGGGCCAGCGGTTGGGTCAGGACGCGGAAGGGGTACTTGCGGACCACGATCGAGTCGTCGGGCCCCAGGACCTGCCAGTAGTACAGGCTGTTGCGGGTCAACTGGACCGGGCCCTGGTAGGGGAACTTGTATCTCGGCTCGGTGGAAGTGCCCTCGTACAGGAACTCGTCCCATTCGTTGAAGAACTGGAACCGGTATCTGGGCAACTGGAGGTCCTTGCAGTAGAAGACCGGGGGGGAGGTGGTGGCCTTGACCCAGGCCGAGAGGAAGACTTCCTCCTTGTCGTAGGCCCCGGGTTCATCCGCCTGCGTGAAGTCGGCCACGCGCAGTCGACGCAGCAGCATGTAGGGGATCTCGATCTGCCCCCGGCTGCGGCGGTTGGTCTCGGCCCGGCGCACCGAACCGTCGTCGGACTGAAGATTCTTGAAGGCGACCTTGGCCTGGCCGGTCGGGTCCAGGACCTCCAGGTGGTTGTCGAAGAAGAACAGGACGACGACCTTGCCGTCGTTTTCGGTCTGGATCCGGTCTTCCGGCCGGAGGAGCTCCAGCAGGTAAAGAGGGCGCCAGTCGCCGTTGACGTTCTTCACCTGGGCCTGGCCCAGGACCTGGGACACGATGGCCACCGGCATGTTCTGGGCCAGCTCTTCCTGCTCGCTGGCCCGGGTTCCCGCCGGTGCCACGGCCAGGAGCAGCCCCATCAGCATTCCAAGGATGAGGAGTCTTCTTCTGGACATGATGCCTCCCATCAACCGGGAGCAGGCCACCCCTGGGTGGTTGTCCCCCGGTGGTTCTTGCCTGTCATGCGCTTCGAGGCGGGGAAAGGCGCCCCCTTCCCGGACTCAGTGCCCGCGAGGGCGGGGGCCCAGGGCGGTGAAGGCCAGTCCGACCAGGCCGCCGCCCAGGTGCCCCCAGTTGTCCAGGGGGATTCCAAGCACGTCGGACAAGGCGAAACCCAGCACCAGCAGGAGGCCCAGGACAATGCCAATCCGGCGTGCGCCGGCTTCCTCGACCAGACGCCAGCGCCAGGACAGCCCGACATAGGCGGCTCCGACTCCAAAGAGCGCCGTGGAGGCCCCCACCCCGGGAACCGGATTGAAGGCCCAGGACAGGATGTTGCCACCCAGGGCGGCCAGAATATAGAGCGCCAGGAAGCGCCGCGTGCCCAGGATGCCCTCCAGGGGCGGGCCCATGTTCACCAGGAAGTACATATTGGCCAACAGGTGCCACCAACCGGCGTGCAGCAGGACCGGCGTCAGGAAGCGCCACAGCTCGAAGGTGTCCAGGACATTGGCATGGTTGCGCAAGGCCGACCAGATGAGGGTGGGCAGCGGTTGCGGGAGCAAGGACGAGAAATCCGGTGGGGCGAGCAGATAGACCGCGACGGTCAACGCGGTCAGTCCGGTCACCGCGTGGGCCAGGGGCGAGTAGTTGGAGAAGCTGACGGTGTACTTCTGCTGGATTTCCTTCTGGAAACTGGCGCTGATTCGCCCCGTGCCGTTGCAGGATGGGCATTGGACGGGGCAGGCAATCGTCTTGAGGCCGTTGCAGATCCGACAGGTGGACTCCATCCCGCGCGGTGAGGTCCGGCTGCCCTGGCCCTGACATCCCGGGCAGGTCGCCTGGCCGGTCCCCGAACAGTCGACGCAGCGACCGGAGCCTTCGCAGCGGGGGCACGGCCTCTCCATGCCATTGTGTTCTGCCAAGTTGCCTCCTGGGTCTTTGAGGTCTTGTCGGCCCCTGCCGGGAAGGAACGCGGTTCCTTGCAGCCAAGAAAGGATGTCGATCGATCTGGGACCCGCGCCGACGCCGGGTCCGGAGGGAGCCGAGGCGATGACTCTTCTTGCGCGGGCTGCCGCGCTCCTGGCTGTGGTGGGAATTCTTGCAACTGCGGGCCCTGCCCGCGCAGACTCCACCTGGGCTGAGACGCGATACGTGGACGGGAAGCCCCAGACTGTCTACACCAATAGTGGGGCTGCCACCTTCCGGCGTGAGATCCGCCAGGAAGGCAGCACGCTGCGAAATTCGCGGCCGGCCCTCCGACCTCGCACCTTCCAGGAGCTGCCTCCCGGGACGCCGGCAGCGACCGGAGCGGTGCCCCGCGAGTTTGCCTTCAGCACGTTTGATGCCGGGAAGAGACCGCCGCGTCCTGTCTCCTGCCTGGCCTGGGTTCGCGACGCCTCCGGCCAGATGGTTCGCCGCATCGCCCGGGTCGATCTCAACGAGATCATCATCCGGCACGCCCGGACGCACAACGTGGATCCCCTGCTGGTGGAGCTGGTGATTCGCCATGAATCGAACTTCAACCCGCAGGCCGTCTCGCCCGCCGGAGCCCAGGGCCTGATGCAGTTGATGCCGGGCACGGCCGTCGGACTGGGAGTCGGGGACCCCTTCGATCCCGACCAGAATGTGGGCGGTGGGGTGCGCTACATCGCCAACCAGTTGCGGCGCTTCAAGGACGTTCGCCTGGCCCTGGCAGCCTACAACGCCGGTCCGGGCGCTGTTCTGGAGTATGGGGGTGTGCCTCCGTATGCCGAGACGCGCTACTACGTGGACACCATCTACTCGGAGTATCGCACCTGCCTGGCAGCCCGAAGCCGGACGCGCTCCAAGTGAGGTCTTGCCGGGCCCGCCGCCTGGCCCGACGGGGCCATCGGGAACTGGAGGGAGGGTGCTGAACCTGGGTCGAGACCGAGCTCGTCTGCACAAGACCTGGTGGGCCGCTGCGATCGTTCGTGGCCTCCTGGCGGTTGCGCTCCTGGTCCTCCTGGCGGAGCCCTCAAAGGCCCAGCCGACCTGTTCTGCTTGCGGCAAGCCGTTGGTGGGAACTTATTACCGACTGGCCGATGGTCGACGACTCTGCCCCGCGGACTACGAACGGCTCGGCCCCCGTTGTGTCACGTGCGGGGCCCTGATCGTCGGGGCCTACGTGGTTCTGGATTCCCGGCATACCGTGTGTCGGGCCTGCCACGAGCGCTTTCCTGCCTGTTTCGTGTGCGGATTGCCCTCTGGTCGGTCCGGCCGGCGGCTGTCCGATGGACGGGCCTTGTGCGCGGAGCACGTTCGGCAGGCGGTGGTGACGACCAGTCCGGCCGAAGCGGTCCTGCATCAGGCCGAGAATGTCGTGCTGGCAGCCTTGGGGCCGCAGATGCGCCTGGAGCATCCCGTCGACGTGGTTCGGGTGGTGGATGGAGCCGCCCTGAAGCGCCTGCTGGGGCGCCGAGCCCAGGCGGACGGCCATGTCCTGGGTCTTTTCCATCTGCAGGTTCAAGGCTTCAGTCGTCGCTACACGGTCTATTTCATCAGCGGCCTGCCGCGAGAGAGGCTTCTGACCGTGGCTGCCCACGAGTTTGCCCACGCCTGGCACAGCGAGCAGAATGCCCGCTATCTGGAATGCAGCAGCCGGATGCGCGAAGGGTTCGCCGAGTGGGTGGCCTTCAAGGTCAATCAGCACCTCGGTCGCCAAGAGGAATGCGACCGGATGCTGGCGGAGAAGTCCGGCCCCTACGCCGAGGGGCTTCGCCATTTCCTTCAGGTCGATCGCCAGGCGGGGGCCGCCGCGGCCCTGGCCCTGGCCCGAACGAGGACCGATTTTTGAGGGCACTGGCCCTGGGGACGCTGGCCTGGTTCTCGCTGCTGGTCGGGCCGCTGGGGGCTTCCGGTCTGCCGGTCACGCCAAACTGCGACTGCGATGGCCGCAATCTCTCAGGCGAATGCAACTGCAACAAGCCCCTGGACGATGAGTCGGCGCGTCAGGTCCTGGACTATGTGGTCTTCCTCCTGGTCCGCAAAGCCGGTCCTGAGATGCGCCTGGACCCCCTGCCTTCGGTCCGGATGGCCGCGGCCGAGGAACTGCGCCTGGAAGGCGGAGACGTGGCCCTGGCCACCTGTCAGGGGACCGAGATCCGCCTGGGGCGCTGGCTTCGCCGTCCCGAGGCCCTGGTCGTGCTGGCCCACGAATACGGACATGCCTGGCAGGATTCCCGGAATCTCCGATGTCGACAACTGACCGAGCGGTTCAGCGAGGGGTTCGCCTCCTGGGTGGCCCACGTGGTGGCCCGCCAGACCGGGTACCTGCGAATCGCTGACCGCATTCGCCGGCAGTCGGGGCCGGTCTATCAGCAGGGGCTGCAGGCCTTCCTGGATTGGGAGGAGACCATCGGAGTGGTCCGGCTTCTGGAACTGGCCGCTTCATGGTCCGATTTCTCGGGAGAAGGACCGCCCCTCGAGGCACCTTGAACCGAGAGATCAACCGAAGCTGGGCGGGTTCGCTGTCGGGCCTGGCGGTCGGCGGGAAGGGGGAGTCCCCCCTCCTGAACGAATGAACCCGGAGCAACCCGACGAATTTGTAACACCACGATGACCGACGAACATCATCGCAGGGAGGCATGACGATGGAGCCCGAGCGCAAGCCGATTCTCCAAGGAGAATACAAGCTGGTGAAGATTCTGGAGTGCTATGACTACAGCAATCTGTATCTGGCGGTCTCCCTGCACAGCTCCGAGCGCAAGTATGCCATCAAGGAGGTTCGGGTGGAGGGCGGTCAGGGGTCCGATGCGCATCGGGAGATCATGGACTATTTCCGCACGGTTGCAGCTCCCTACGTCGAGGTCCAGCATCCCGGCTTGACGACCCTGAAGGATTATTTCTTCGAGAACGGGGCCGAGTACGTGGTCTTCGACTACGTCCCGGGACATCGGCTGGGCGAAGTCATGTCGATGCGGAACAGGCCCTTCCTGGAATCCCAGGCCATCGATGTGGCCGTCAAGACCGCCGTCATCCTGGATTGGATGCACAACCACAGGCCGCCGCTCTATTTCGCCGATCTCAACCCCAACAACGTCTTGTTGACCCAACGCGGCGATGTCATCTTGACGGATTTCGGTCTGGGTCGGCTCCTGGCGCCTCGCTCACCCGAGGAACCCCGTCTCGGGACCCGTGGTTATGCGCCACCCGAGCAGTGCGGCCCGGAGGCGGTCATCGGCAGGTCCAATGACGTGTATGCCCTGGGCGTCCTGATGCACCAGATGGTGACGGGTCATGACCCGATGGTCCAACCGGGCGTCCTGGCTCCGAGTGCGCAGGTCAACCCGGCGATCAGCGAGGATTTTGCGAACATCGTGCGGGTGGCGACCGATGTCGATCCGGCCCAACGCTATCTCGAGATGAAGGACATGCTGGCCCACCTCAAGGCGCTTTCGCCACGCCGACTGCGCCCCCTCAAGGAGGAGGGAGGCTTCCTGCAACGCCTCTGCCGGACCCTGGCGCGCCCCTTCACCGACCCCGACGACTTCAACTGAGCGGCTTTTTTTCAGGTCGGGAGCTCTTCCGGTGAAAGCTCCCACAGTGCTGCCCGGAATCGGCCGTCCACCAGACCGCTCTGGTCCACCTGGTGGCCTTGCCCGGCCAGGTCGGCCAGATAGCGGTGGGCAATCGCCTCGGGGGGAAGGTCCGTCTCACATCTCAGTTCGCTGCCTGGGACGGGGCTGTTCGCCTGGTCCAACAGGCACAGACCCCAAGCCTTCAGGTGCCCGCTCAGCATGAGAGCCTGTCGACGGCAGCGGACGGCCTCTTCGGTCCGGCCCCTGCCCAGGAGGTGCTGGGCCTTGTGACTCCAGGTGTCCGGGTCCCGAGGATCCAGCTCCAGCGAACGATCAAAGGCGTCCAGGGCCTCGTCGGGGCGCATCGCCTGCTCCAGAAGCAGACCGCGGATGGCCCAGAGCCTTGCTTCCTGGGGGGCCAACGCCAAAGCCCGGTCCAGGCAGGACAGGGCCGGCTCGGGTCGGGACAGGTGGCACAAGGCCAGGGCCCGGTTGCCCAGGAGGACGTAGTCGTCGGGCGTCAACGCCAGCGCCCGGTCGAAGCTGTCCAGGGCCTGTCGACAGCGGTGGAGGGCCAGGGCGGCTTCGCCCAGGTGGTTCCACAGGTGGGCTTCCTCGGGCGTTCGGGTCACCGCCGTCTCCAGGGCTCGGACAGCCTCTTCGGAACGGCCCGCCTTCAACAGGGCGATCCCCAGGTTGGCGGTCACCCTCGGGAAGTCGGGGTCGAGCTCCTGAACCCGGGCGAAACACTCCGCAGCCGTGGCCGGGTCTTCCTCCACGAGGGCCGCGCCCCGCTCGAACCAGCACCCCGGGTCCTGGGGCAGGGTGGAGGTTGCCTGCTCCAACGTCTGGAGGGCCTCCTGGGTCTGGTCCAGATCCAGGAGCAGGCTGGCCTTCAGCCTCCAAGCTTCTGCCAGCGTGGGATTCAGGCGCAGGGCTTCCTCGACCGCGCTCAGGGCAGCTTCCGTCCGGTCCTGCTCATCTTCTTCGCCGGCTCGTTTCAGCCACGCGTTGGCATCCATCGGTTCCTGGCTCATGAGGGGGGGCCTTTCCCGCCGTCCGTCACATCTCCTGGTCTTCGCCCCGCCTCTTCCGCCTTTCCCTCGATCGACGATCTGCCGCATTCAAGCCGGTGCTGCTAGAGGGCGTGCGGCATTCTGGATCCCTCACTTGAGCATGGGTCACTCAAGTCATTTTGAGGCGGGAGGTAGGGATGGATCGCATCCTGCTTGAAAGGCACGCCGTGAACACTCGGCCGGGGGGCACTGCTCGACTTGTGGACCTCGTCTCGGCCCTCGGCCGCCTCAGCCGGGGGACGGTTCTTGAGGGCGATCTTGCCGAGGCCCTGGGGCTGCTTCTCCAGGCCCTGCAGGCTCAAGCCGGCTGGTTCTTCACCCGTGCCAACGGTTCTTCGACCTTGGACTGTCGGGCCCAGGCCGGCGAGCCCGGAATGCTGCGCACCCTCCTTCCGGAAGTCCAGGCCCTGGCGAGTCGGGCCATGGATTCCAGGAAGGCTGAAGAGGCCGTCAGTTCACCCGGCATGGCCTGCAAGGTGGTGTGTTTCGACGGCAAGACCCGCTCTGGGGCCGTGATCCTGGCGCGAGAGTCGGGGCATGATCCGTTCTCGGAGCCTGAGCGCCTGGTCCTGGCCGGATTCTGCGAGACCCTGGCGCGCGTGGTGGGTTGGCCAGGCCTGGAGAACAGCCTGGCGGAGGCGAATCACGAACTGGCCCGGCGCGAATTCCGGCTGTACACCATCAACCACGTCGCCCGGGTCTTGGGGTCGGTCCTGGAGCTGGAGGACCTGCTCAAGCTGATCTGCGACATGGTCTGCGAGATCATGACGGCCGAGTCCGCGCTGATCTGCCTGCACCTGGAGGGCGACGGGGTTCTGCGGACTCGCATGGGCAAGTTCCTGGGCCAGAAGGGCTCACCGGAGTTTGAGGTCCTGCTGAGCGAGGCCTTCCTGGATTGGATCCGAGGTTTCGAGGGGCACACCGCCCCGCTGGTCTCCAGCCTGGCCCCCGATGTGCTCGGAGTCCTGCCGGCCCTGTCGGCTCAGTTGGACGCGCACGGGCTGCTCCACTTTGCGCCGCTGACCTACAAGGATCGCTTCATGGGGCTTCTGGCCGTGGGTCGCAAGTACACCGGCGAGGCCTACGCCGATCGGGACCGCGAATTCCTCTCCACCCTCGCGCCCCTGGCCTCCAACGCCATCTCCAATGCCCACCTGTATGACCTGGCCATCCACGACTCCACCACCGGCCTGTACATGAGCCACTACCTGCGCCAGCGGGCCATGGAGGAGACCAAGCGAGGGCGACGCTACGGCTTCCCCGTCTCGTTGATCATGTTCGATGCCGATTTCTTCAAGCAGGTCAACGACACGCATGGCCATCTGGTGGGTGACCAGGTCCTGCGTGAACTGGCCTCGGTGCTGCTGGCCGGGAGTCGTCGCGACATCGATGTGGTTTCCCGCTATGGGGGCGAAGAGTTCATGATCCTGCTGCCCGAGACCGACCTGCAGGGCGCACTGGTCGTGGCCGAGAGGGTCCGCGCCAGCGTCGCGGCGCATGAGTTCTGCGCCGGGCAACTGCAACTGACCGTCAGTGCCGGAGTGGCCAGCATGCCGGAGGATGGCAACACCCACGAGGAGCTGCTGGCCCAGGCCGACGAACAGTTGTATCGCGCCAAACGGGGCGGAAGGAACTGCGTCTTTCACCGGGGCAAGACCTCGGCGCCCGTCTGAGCCGTCCGGAGTCTGCGGGAGTGGCGAAACGGCAGACGCACGGGACTTAAAATCCTGCGCCGCAAGGCATGAGGGTTCGAATCCCTCCTCCCGCACCAACGAAGAAAGCCCCGCACGGTCGGGGCTTTCGACTTGGATGGGGGAGAGGAGGAGGGGAGACGTTTCCAGGGGTTTACAGGCCTGTCTTGGCGTTTGATTCGGAAAGCGATTCGGAAACCGGAAAGCCCCCCTCCCGGTCAGGGGAGAGGGGCTCAGAGGTCAGGTTGTGGTCGTGGGTCAGGCCCGAAGTCTCATGACCCCGGAGACGATGGCCCCTGCGATGGCCACGGCCTCCTGCAGGTCGATGCGCCCGTCGTCCTCGACCAGCTCTCTCAACAGGTCCTCGTCACTCGCCAGCGCGGCCTTGCGCAACGTCTCCAGAAATGGCACTCTCGGATCGGCCATCGGCAGGGTCCTCCTTGGTAGCTTGTATTGGTTTCAAACCACCAGAGGCCACGCCGATGGCCTTCTTGTCAAGTTCCGGAAGTTACACCACCTCCTGAGACATTACCGCCATCGCAGATAGCATGCGCGACATCGAGAGGTGCCTGACAGAGGAAGAGCACACCGAAGAAGCCGAGCATCTTGCCACGCCAGGGCCCTGAACCGAGGCGCATCAGGGGGTGGTTCGGGGACCGGATCCTTCTACGATGCCTTCCGAGGGCGGAATGACACGTCCAGATCGCAGCCGAAAGCCCTGGCGATTCGGTCGAGGGTCTTCAGCGTGGCGTTGCACTTGTCCGGGTTCTCCCACCGCTGATAGGTGGTGTAGGGAATGTCCAGCAGGGCAGCGGCCTGCTTCTGGGTCATGTTGTTTCGCTGGCGAAGGTCGCGAATCAGGAGGGCCACTTCAACCTGGGGATCCGGATAGACCCAATCCCACTCAGGTCCTTCCGGAAGAGGCCCGGGTTCATCGATGGGGGCCCGCATGTCATGTTTGGCCAGAAGACACCCCGTGAGGGCATCTCGCGCCATTTCGTGGGCTTCTTCCAGGGTGTCGCCTTGGGTGCAGATACCGATCCCGTTGCTATTGATGTCGGGGATCCAGACCGTGAACCCCTCCGGATCCTCCGGGTCGTGGTAGAAACGGGCTGGATAGCGAAGGCGATCCACTTATCCCACCTCCTCGATCGTCTTGATGGCGCGGATGACGAGCCCCTTCTTGAGGTCCTTGCTGGCGTGATAGGGGACGGAGAAGGTGTGCCCCTTCTTGCCATAGATGTGGTGGCTGCCCCTCACGCGCAGGAGGCTCCATCCCGCCTCTTCGAGCCGCCGCATCAGCTCCCGCGCCTTCACAAGCCGACAATACATCATTCATGATGCATTGTCAACAGAGTCTCATACCCCCGGCGAAGAACTCCCCCAATAACACGAACGCCCGGGCCGGAGCCCAGGCGCCGCAGGTGGTGACACCCTGCAGGCTCGCCGCTCCGGGGCCGGCCCCTGCAGGAGGTGCCAGTGGCCTTCAAGTGGAGGTCTGTCCCGAAGGGCCCTCGCGGCCTGATTTTCGCGGACAGGGAAGACGGGATCCGGGTCTACGGGGTTCGGACCTCGGAGGTGGACGCCACGGGGAAGCGCCGGGACATCAAGCGGGCGGTCGGCATCTCGAAGGACGCAGCGTTGGCCGATCTCCACCGCCAGCGACTGGCTGATGAGCGGGCCAAGATGGGGGAGAGGCTGGGAATGACCCCTCCGCCGGATGAGGGGCTGACGCTGGGAGAACTGTGGGACCGGTTCCGAGATGAGATGGTGTCCCTGGAGGGCATCGGCCCGAACTACGCTCAGTATGCCGCCGAGTGGCTCGAGGCCCTGGGGGAGGAGCGTCGGATCCTCAGCATCCAGCCTGGGGACATCCGGTCGTGGATGCGCGCAGAGGCGAAGACCCTGACCCGCTACGGGACCCCCTACAAGCCGGCCAGCATCAACCGCCGCCTGGCCATGCTGCGCCGGCTCTTCAACCTCGCCCAACGTGACCAGGTGACCCGGCACCAGCCCGTTCCGCGGAACACCCTGCTGCGCGAGAACAACAAGCGCAGGCGATTCCTCCAGGAGGGCGAGCTGGACCGCCTCCGTGAGCGATGCGCTCCAGAATTCTGGATGATGATCGAGGTGGCCCTGCTGACTGGATTGAGGCGGGCGGAACTGTGTCGGCTCGAGTGGAGGGACCTGGACCTGGGACGGGGCCTGTTCCGGGTGCGAGCCTCGAAGCGCCACGAGGATGAGTGGCTGCCCCTGCATCCTCGGGCCACCGAGATTCTGGCCCTGGCGCAGTCCGCGCACCGTCAGCGGGGGCAGAGGGTGTTTCCTGGCTGGACCCCGAACACCGTCACGAAGAGATTCCAGGGGCTCTGTCGTCAGGCTCTGCTCGTGGGTCAGGCGCGGAGGGTGGGCGGCCCGTCGAGTCGACTCTTCTTTGAGAGATCTTTCAGCCTCCAGGACAATCATGCCGCCTGGAGGAGCGGAGTCGAGGTGGAACCCTCCGCTTGCTTGGGGGTGGGCCAAGAGACGGACCGGCGTGGTGTGGGGAGACCAAGGGGCATGGCATGGTTGAGTTCTTTGTTCGCTTCAATGCGGCCGAGGCGTTGGAGCCTGTGACGGCCCATGCCGTGGAACTGGCCCGGAAGACTCCGGGGTATTCCACGGACGGGCTCTCCCATATGGTCCGTTGCGGCCTGACACCCGGCACCTGCGAGGCCATCCTGGAACTCCTGGAACTCCTTCGGGACTGGGATGGGCTGGAATACTGGTTGGACGGGGACGCCCTGGAGGACCCCGAGGAGGTGGTGTGCCGGATCCACGAGGAGATGGACCTGGGCGAATCCGGCCACCCCGCGTGGGCGACCCGAGCGACCCGCTGCCCCATCCTCCGAGCTTCCTGACGCTCAGGCCCCTTCGGGCACGCGATGGCTGAAGACCTCCTGGTCGGCGAAGGAGACGGGGTCTTCGACCGGCTCGAGGTGGGTGACCAGGACCAGACCCGGCAGGGCCGCACGCATCGCCTCTTCCACTTCTTCCAGGAGATGGTGCCCCTTCTGGACGGTCCATCGGCCTGGAACCAGGATGTGGACCGAGGCGAAGCGCCGGGGCCCGGCCTGACGCGTGAGCAGGGCGTGGTACTGGGTCCCTTCCGGCAATGTCCGGTCCAGGACTGCCTCGAGGGCCTGGCGTTCTTCCAGGGGCAGGGCCGGGTCCATCAAGCCGTGGACCGCCTTGCGGATCAGGTCTGCTCCGGTGTGCAGGATATGCGCGGCGACCAGGAGGGCGATCAGCGGGTCCAGGACCAACCATCCGGTCCAGGCCACGGCGGCCACCCCGGCCACCACGCCGGCCGAGGTCCAGACATCGGTCATGAGATGCTGGGCATCAGCCTCCAGGACCGCCGAGCGGTATTGCCGTCCTGCACCGCCCAGGATCCGGGCGACGCCCAGGTTGAGAAGGGCGGCCAGCACCGAGATCCCCAGGCCCAGGCCGATCTCCTCGATGGGTTGGGGGGCCTGCAGCCGGTTCCAGGCCGGGACCGCGATGGCGGCGGAGGCCACCAGGATCAAGACGCCTTCAGCTCCGCTGGCGAAGAACTCCGCCTTCTCGTGGCCGAACTGATGTCCCTCGTCGGGAGGTCGGGCGGCCACGACGAGGACCCCCAGAGCCATCAGGGCGGCGGCCAGGTTGATCAAGGACTCCAGGGCGTCCGAGAGCAGGCCGACCGAGCCGGTGACCTGCCAGGCTCCGAGCTTCAGGGCCATCGTGGCCAGCGCGGCCGCAATCGACAGCCCGGCGAATCGGGTCAGCGAGAGCCGGCCATCGGCAGGACAGCTCAACCCAGGTCGCTGGGAGACTGGAGCCAGTCGCTCTCCAGGTCGGGTTGCTTGACGGTGATCACGGGGTGCGCAGAACGCCCGTTCCCGGCGTCGCGCGCGGCAGGGCCCAGCAGATCCTCCAGCTCGGAGGCCTCAATGACCTCCTTCTCCATCAGGACTCGCGTCAGCAGATCGAGCTGCTCGCGATTCTCGGTCAGGATGGTGCGAGCTTTCTCGTAGGATTCGGAGACCAGGCGGTGGACCTCGGCGTCGATGGTGCGCGAGGTCTCCTCCGAGAAGTTGCGGTTTTCCACGATGTCCCGGCCCAGGAAGACCTTGCTCTGCTTGCGCCCGAAGTGCAGCGGACCCACGGTGGGACTCATGCCGTAACGGCAGACCATGTCCCGGGCCAGCTCGGTGGCCCTCTCGATGTCGTTGGAAGCCCCGGTGGAGATCTCGTTGAAGACGATCTCCTCGGCCACCCGCCCACCCATGAAGACGGCGATGTTGGCCAGAAGCTCGGCCCGGGTCATGTTGTAGCGATCCTCGTCGGGGACCAGGGACGTGACTCCCAGTGTCATTCCGCGGGGGAGGATGGTGATCTTGCGGACCGGATCGGCCTCGGGGATGGCCCGGGCCACCAGGGCGTGACCGCCTTCATGATAGGCCGTCACCTCCCGCTCCTTCTCCGAGATCACCCGGCTCTTGCGCTCGGGTCCCATCAACACCCGGTCGATGGCCTCGGTGCAGTCGTCCATCTCGATCCGGTCCTTGCCCACCCGGGCGGCCAGCAGGGCGGCCTCGTTGAGGAGGTTCTCCAGGTCTGCCCCCGAGAAGCCCGGGGTGCGCTGGGCCAGATCCTGAAGGTTGATGTCTGCGCCCAGGGGCTTGCCCCGGCTGTGCACCTTCAGGATGGCCAGACGCCCGGCGATGTCGGGTTTGTCGACCACCACCTGGCGGTCGAAGCGGCCCGGCCGCAGCAGGGCCGGATCCAGGACATCGGGCCGGTTGGTGGCAGCCAGGACGATGACCGCGGGGGTGGCTGGAGAGGAGTCGAAGCCGTCCATCTCCACCAGCAACTGGTTGAGAGTCTGCTCGCGCTCGTCGTGCCCGCCTCCCAGGCCGGCTCCGCGTTGGCGTCCCACGGCGTCGATCTCGTCGACGAAGACGATGCAGGGGGCGGATTTCTTGGCCTGCTCGAAGAGGTCCCGGACGCGCGAGGCCCCCACCCCGACGAACATCTCGACGAAGTCCGAGCCGCTGATGTAGAAGAAGGGGACCCCGGCCTCGCCAGCCACGGCGCGCCCCAGGAGGGTCTTGCCGGTGCCCGGAGCGCCCAGCAGCAGCACGCCTTTGGGGATGCGGGCGCCCAGGGTCTGGTATTTCTTGGGGAACTTCAGGTAGTCAACCACCTCGGCCAGCTCTTCTTTGGCCTCTTCCACTCCGGCGACGTCCTCGAAGGTGACCTTGACCCGGTTGTCGGAGACCAGCTTGTGCTTGGAGCGGCCGAAGGCAAAGGCCTGGTTTCCCGAACCGGAAGCCTGACGCATGATCAGCATGAAGAACAGGAAGACCAGGATGAAGGGAAGGCCCTGCAGGATCACGACCCACCACTCGATCCCTTTGTCCTGCTTGACTTCGGTGGCAACCTTGTGCTCCAGGAGCACCTCTTCGGGGGCCGGCTTGACTTCCCGTCGGAAGGTCGTCTTGAAGTTCTCGGGCTTGCCGGCCTCGGGCTTGCTGAAGGTGCCGGTGATCTGGTCTCCCTTGAGGGTGGCCGTCGCGATGCGGCCGTCACGGACGGCCTGGACGAAGTCGCTGTACTTGAGATCCTGGGCCGGAGAGTGGGACTGCACGGCGTTGAGGACCATGAGCACGGCCACGCTCAGGGCGATGATCAACATCAACTGTCGCAGTGGCTTAGGCAACCGAAAATACCTCTCTTCAACGCCGTGCCGCCCTGTCCAGGCGGCACTCCAGGATGCTTGGGGCGGGGGCTTCCATCCGCAGCGCGGGACCCCTGCCTGATGGGGGCTGGAGAACAACAACCCTCCCCGCCGGGACGACTCCGGTCAGGGGGGGCGGTGGGGGGCTTCGCAAGCCGGGCAGCGCCATCATAGCATGGCCCTTGGAGGCGGGACAACGCGGGGCGGCCGGGTGGGTGCTCGGAGGCGCGATGCCTCCTTCAATCGGGCACGGTGAACTCCGCCAGGTCTGGAAGATTCCGGTAGAGCTGCTGGTAGTCCAGGCCGTATCCGACCACGAAGCGGTCGTCCAGCACCAGGCCGACATAGTCGGCCTGGACGTCGGCCCGGCGGCGAGAGGGACGGTCGAACATGGTGCAGACCCGCACCCGGGCGGGCCGGCGCAGTTCCAGGGTCTCCAGGAGATACTTCAGCGTCGTCCCCTCGTTGACGATATCCTCCACCAGCAGGACTTCCCGCCCTTCGACGGGTTGGTCGAGGTCCTTGAGCAACTGGACATGCCCCTCGGGTCCGTCCCGGGTCACGGCCAGGAAGTCGAACGAGACATCCAGCGTCAGGTTTCGCGAGAGGTCGCTGAGGAAGGGGAGAGCCCCTCGCAGGACCGCCAGCAGGTGAAGCGGGCGACCCTGGTAGTCCCGGCTGATTTCGGCCGCCAGCTCGCGGACTCGTTCCTGGATCCGCTCTCGGGGAAGGATCACCGGGCCAGGGGCAGGTTGGAGGGTCGTCATGGGAGTCTGCCCTTCGGCGGCTCGGCACGGGCTCCTTTCAGGAGGGGTCTGGCGCGAATGCGCAGGATTCGTCGGCTGTGGGCCGTGGCCAGGAAGTCCTCGGCGGCGCGGTGCCCGATGACCCAGACCACGTGGTTCCGATGGCACAGCAGGGGGACCAGGTCGCGATCCTCCTTGGAAAGCCGAAGCCCGTGCAGGTACTTCTTCAGGGTCGTCCGGCCTGCTCCGCCCGCCGGGCGGAATCGGTCTCCGGGCCGTCGGGAGCGCACCTCCAGGGGGCCGTCCAGGAGTTCGGAATCCAACCGGACCTCCCAGGGGCCGGGAGGGGCCGTTTCCTCGCAGCAGACCAGCTCCAATCGGAGGTTCCAGTCCGGCATCTCGAGACAGCCCGGTTGAGTCGGGACGCCGGCCGGGGCCGGGGGCTTGGGGAGGCGCGAACGCCGGGCCTCCAGGCGCAGCTCCTGGCCGCGTCGTCGGGCCCTTCGTCCTCCGGGAAGGTCCAGGTCCCGCCCCGACGGACCGGTCAACAGGTCCTCCAGGAGGTCGCGATGTCGCGCCTCCAACCGGCATCCCAGGTGGGCCAGGGCGCGACGAAGCGCGCGCCAGCGCACCGGGGGATCCAGGCGCTGGAGTTCGGGCAGGCTCAGGATCAGGGCGTCCGGCCGGCGACGGGCCGAGCGCAGCAGGGGCCGGGCCAGGCCGGCCAGGCAGGCCTCGTCCTCGCGCGCCTGGTGGGCCAGACGGCCCAGGGCCTGCAGAACCTTCGGGTTCCATGCCTTCAGCATGGGCATCAGTCGCAGTCGAATCCGGGTCCGGGGTGCGTCGGCCACCTGATTGGTGGGGTCTTCCTGCCAGGGCTGGCCTGCCTGGCGCAACCAGTCGCGCAACTCCTGACGCGTGAACGGGAGGAGCGGGCGGACCACCCCGTCCCGTCGCCGTGCCCGAATTCCCGCCAACCCTCGCAGTCCCGTCCCCGAGACCAGACGCAGCAGGACCGTCTCGGCCTGGTCGTCCGCGGTGTGGGCGGTCAGGAGCACCTGGCATCCCGAGCGGAGGGCGGCGCGTCGGAGGAATCGATAGCGAGCCTTCCTGCCCGCCGCCTCGATCGAGAGGTTGCGGCAAGCAGCCAGCGCTCGGATGTCGACACGGGCGCAGGTGAGCGGGACTCCGAGCCTGCGGCACAGGTTCCGCACGAAATCCCTGTCGGCGCCGGAATCCTGGCGCAGGCCGTGGTCGAGGTGCGCGGCGGCCAGGGAGAGGCCCAGCATGGTCCGCAGCTCCATCAGCAGCATGAGCATGGCGACCGAGTCTCCACCGCCCGACAGGGCCACCAGGCAGCGTGAGCCAGTGGGAATCAGGGAGGTCTGCTGCAGGTGTCGTCGGAGTCGCTCGGCCAGGGGGCTCAGCGCCGGGCGCTTCGTCCCCTGCTGGTCGGACGGTTGGGGCTCGGGCTGGTCCTCGAGTCCCGAGACGGCTCGGGTCATGGGAACCTCCTGCACGGGGGCGGGGTCGACCGAGGCTGCTCTGCCCAGGCAACAAGAAACCCCCGGTTTCCCGGGGGCTTTCTTGGTGGCGGGGGCGAGAGTCGAACTCGCGACCAAGGGCTTATGAGTCCCCTGCTCTACCTCTGAGCTACCCCGCCGGGACGAGGGTGATTTTACGTTCCCGGACCCACGGTGTCAAGGGCCCCCTTCGCGGGGTCTTCGGCCTGCAGGTCGTCTGCAGGGGGCCGGAATCCGGGCGGGATGGATATCCCCCTGGAGGATTCCTTGGGCGCTCGACGTTGACAGTTGCACTGCCCCTGGCTATCCTTGCCCCAGGGGAAGAATGGAAGATTCTGGCAGTATTGGGACACCTCCCGATTGATGGATGACGACCCTCTGAATATCGGCCTGCGCCTGTTGGGCGTGGCCTTCCTGGTCCTGGTCAATGGTTTCTTCGTCGCTTCGGAATTTGCCCTGGCCACGGTCCGACGAACACGAATCGAGCAACTGGTCCGGGAGGGGCACCGCGGGGCTTCTGCCGTTCAACGCGGCTTGAACCACCTGGAGGATTTCGTCGCCGCGGCGCAGTTGGGGATCACCATGGCCAGTCTGGGCCTGGGCTGGTTGGCCGAACCGGCTTTGGCCGCCCTCTTCCTTCCCGTCTTCCAGGGTTTGGGAGCCTGGTCGGCCGCCGCCGCGCACTCGCTGGCCATTGCCGTGGCCTTCACCCTGGTCACCACGCTTCACATCGTCGTGGGCGAGCAATCCCCCAAGATTCTGGCCCTGCATCACCCGGAGCGCACGGCCTTGTGGGTGGCGGCGCCCACCGAACTCTTCCTGGTCCTCTTCAAGCCCTTCATCCGCCTGCTCTCGCAGGCCTCCTCGGGTCTGGTCCGCCTGCTGAGGGTGGCTCCTCGAGACGCCATCTCGACGGTTCACAGCGAAGAGGAGATCAAGATGTTGTTGGCGGCCCGCGAGGAGGCGGGGCTGCTGGACCCCATCGAGAAGGAGATGATCGGTCGGATCTTCTCGTGCTGTGATCTGGTGGCCGGACAGGTGATGGTGCCGCGGACGGAAGCGGTCTGCGTCCCACACGATTCCCGCCTGAAGGATCTGCTGGTCGTGGCGGCCCAGGAGGGTTTCGATCGCTTCCCCGTGTTCCGGGAGAATCTCGACGACATCGTGGGGGTGGTCCACGTCCGGGAGCTCCTGGCCGCCATCCAGGGCCCGAATCCAAAATCCTGTCTGGACCGGCCGATCTCCTCCCTGATCCGTCCCATCACCAGCGTGCCCCACAGTCTTCCGGTGGCTCAGTTGCTGGCTCGGATGAGGCAGGAAGGGGCCAGGATGGTCCTGATCTTGGACGAGTATGGAGGCACCGACGGCATCGCGACCTGGGGGAGCATCCTGGAGCGGATCGTCGGCGAAATGCACGACGTGGTCGAGGCCCAGGAGCCTCCAGACATCGAAGGCCTGCCCGATGGCTCGTATCGGCTCTCGGGTCTGTTGTTGACCGAGGAGGTCGGCGAGCACCTGGGCGTTTCCATCGAGGACCCCCACAACGACACCATCGGGGGAGTGGTCTTCAGCCGCCTGGGTCGCAAACCCGAGGTGGGCGACACCGTGGAGGTGGAAGGTTTCCACTTCCGGGTCGAGGCCCTGGACGGGCTGCGCATCGATCGCCTGGTCGTATTGCCACCTTCCGGCTTCGGGCTGCATCCCGAACCGACCTCCGTCGCAGTGGCGGGCTGACCCCGGCCTCAGGCCACCTGCAGTTCCTGGACCATCGAAAGCAGGGTGTGCAGGCGGAAGGGTTTCTTCAGGATGGGGATTCCCCTGCGCAGGACCTCGTCCATCATCGGGCATCCTTCGTGGGCGGTGATGACCAGCGTCGGCAGCGACGAGCCTCGGGACCTGAGGTGGTCGAGAAGCTCCAGGCCCGTCATCCCCGGCAGGGCCAGATCCGTCACCAGGATGTCGGCCCCGTCGATGTGGGGCAAGGCATGAACGGCCCGGGAAAAGGCCTGGACCTCTCCGACCCGCTCCAGGACCAGGACGAAGAGCTCCCGGAGGCTCTGGTCATCCTCCACCAGCAGGATCTTGGGGCGTTCAGGGTGCATGACGCTGCTCCAAGCCGGAATCCGACGATCGGATCCTAGATCGGAGCCGCGCGCCCGGTCTGTAAGCCAGGACACAGCCCGCTCCTGGCGCTCCGGCTCAGTCGTCCAAAGCGCCAGGAGAGGCCGATCCGCTCAGCACTCCGAGTGGCCGCAGGAGTAGCAGGTGGTGCACCCTTCGGTGAAGACGAAGCTGGTGTTGCCGCACTCCGGGCACAGGTCGGCGAAGGCCTCCATGCCCAACGAGTCCCGGGTCTCACCCAGCACTTCCTGGCGGTAGGCGGGAGTGGCCACGTCCAGCTCCTCTTCGGCGCCCAGATAGTTCTCTTCCAGAGCCTGCGACAGGGCGTCGGGCAACGAGCGCACGCGGGTCTTGCCGAATCCGGTCGAGCGCGGTCCCCCGATGCCGCCCAGTTGCTTGACGATCTCCTGGACGCGCTCCTTGGGACTCAAAGGAGAGCTCACCCTCAGGACCAGCGAGGCCAGCCGACCCAGGGCTTCGGCCATGGCCTTGATGTCACTGCCACCCTTGCCGATCTCGATGAAGAGTTCGAAGGGGCGCCCGTCGTCGTCATCGTTCATCACGATATGGGCGGTGCCGGCGGGAGTTGCCTTGGAGACAGTCACGCCGTGCCGCTTGTAGGGCCGGGGACGGACCTTGGGCTTGGAAGACTCCGCGGGCTTGGGGTCCGGCTTGGGGGCCTCCTGGACGTGCAGGACCTGCTCGTCGCGGGACTTGTCGCGATAGATCGTCCCGCCCTTGCAGCCCAGGCGGTACATCAACTCGTACAGCTCGCGGGTCTGCTCGACGGTGTAGCTGGAAGGGACGTTGCATGTCTTGGAGATCGCCGAGTCCACCCAGCGCTGCGTGGCGGCCTGGACTCGGACGTGTTCTTCCGGAGTCAGGTCCATGGCGTTGACGAAGCAGTCCGGAAGGGGTTGACCGGGATTCGCCTGCTGGTACTCCTCGACCACGCGGACCTTCTCTTCGTGGACTCCCAGGCGGCTCTTGCGCAGGTAGGACCAGAAGTAGAAGGGTTCGATGCCGGTCGAGGTGCCGACCATGGTGCCCACGGTCCCGGTCGGGGCCTGGGTCAGCAAGGTGACGTTGCGCAGCCCCTGTTCGGCCACCTTCTGGCGGACCGGCTCGGGCATGCGCTGCATGAATCCGCTCTGCAGCAGCTTCTCGGCGTTGAAGCGGGGGAAGGCCCCTTTCTCGACAGCCAGATCGCTGGAGGCTTCGTAGGCCTGGGTGGCGATGAACTCGTACAGTCTTTCGATGAAGGCCTCCGATTCCGAGGAGCCGTAACGGATCCCCAGACGGATCAGCATCTCGGCCAGGCCGATGGTGCCCAGGCCCACGCGGCGCTCATCCTTCTGCTGGCGGGCATTCTGTTCGAAGAAGTAGGGCGTGGCGTCGATCACGTTGTCCAGAAACCGCACCGAATAGCGGACCGTTCGCCCCAGGGTGTCCCAGTCAACTTCGCCCTCGCGGACCATTCGCGAGAGGTTCACGTGCCCCAGGTTGCACACCGCCCAGGCCGGCAGGGGCTGTTCGCCACAGGGGTTGGTGCAGACCAGTCGTCCTTCGGGATAGTACCACGAGTTGGCTTCCTTGTTGCATCGGTCCACGAACCAGAGCCCCGGCTCGGCGGATGCCCAGGCGCTTTCGATGATGCCGTTCCAGATCTCGCGGGCCTTGACCGTCTTGTGGGTCACCACTCCGCCACCCATGGTCTGCCAGGCTTCCAGATCCCCGTTCCAGTGCTCGGCATACCGGATGTCGGTGGTGTCGGGGAAGACCAGGTCCCAGTCCAGATCCTCCTCCACGGCTTGCATGAACCGGTCGGTGATGCCCACGGAGATGTTGGCGTTGGAGATCTTGCCGGCTTCCCTCTTCGAGCGGATGAACTCCAGGATGTCCGGGTGCCAGATGTTCAGGATCAGCATGAGGGCGCCCCGGCGCGAACCCCCTTGCTCGATGAGCCCGGTCACGAAGCTGAACAGGCCGCCCCAGGAGACCGAGCCGGAGGAGCGTCCGTTCACACCGCGGACGTAGGCATAGCGCGGCCGCAGGGTGGACAGGTTGATGCCCACTCCGCCACCTCGGCTCATGATCTCCGCCATCTGCGAGAGGGTCTCGATGATGCCGTCACGGGAGTCTCCCGGGCTGGGGACCACGTAGCAGTTGTAGAAGGTCAGGTTCTGGTCGGTGCCGCAGGCCGTCAGGATTCGCCCCCCTGGCACGAACTTCCACGAGTCCAGGAGCCAGCGGAAGTTCTCTGACCACTTCTGACGTTCAGGATCGCTGGTCTCGACGGCGGCGGCCCCCCGGGCGGCACGGTCCATCATCTGCTCGACCGTCAACTCGACGGGTTTGTCCACGTGCTCGAGGGGCAACTCCAGGGTGGTTCCGTCGCGCAGGACGACCTGCACGTTCCCCTCGTTGAAGGCCTGTGCGGTTCCGATCTCGCGCTGACCCGTGGCCGAGTCGACCAGGGCCACCACCAGGTCGTTGGTCTGAAGCGTGCTTTTCGAGCCGTCCTTCAGGGCGTAGCGATCCAGGAAGATCTTCTCGCCCAGGGGCGAGAGGGTGTTGTTGCCCAGCAGGGGGAGGCGGTCCAGGATGCTCCCGTTTGACGGCTTGTGCACGAAAGTGGCCCTCCGATCTGTTTCGGATCCGACCGTTCTGGGACCGGGCGAGAGGTTCGCCGGACGAGGATCGGACTTGAAAAATTCTGCCACCAGGAGGGCCGAGTGTCAACCCTGGAAGCCCAATATCTTGTGCTTCGTTTTATTTCGGTCTCGAGATGTTGTGGTTATCCACAGGGCCGACCTCGAGACGAGCCGGGGCCGATGCCCGGTTTGATGGGGGTTGCAGCAGGTTTCCACAGGACCCTGTGGATGGCTTTCAACCTTCGGGCGACCCGGGTTCAGCGGATGGTCTCGCGCAGTTCGCGGACTCGAACCTCGACGGAAACCCACTCTTCGGTCTCGTAGACCAGGGCCTCCGGGGTCGCCAGGTAGCGGCGGTAGAGGTCCAGGGCCTGGGAGGTCCGGCCCAGGCGGTCCAGAAGCGACCCCAGCATGCGCAGCGTCCGGTAGGGTGCCGGGTCCGACTCCAGGAGGTCCTCCAGTTCGGCCTGCTGACGCACCACGCTCCCCATGCGGCCCAGAAGCCGGACCTGGAGGTAGCGGGCTTCGAGGAGGTCCGGAAGGTCGCTCAGCAGGGCTTCGGTCTCCGACAGAGCCTGGGAGGTCTGGCCGCGGGCTGCCAGGATCTCGACCCGGGCCAGGCGGGGGAAGGCCCCGTTGGGCGTCCGCTGCCGGGCCTCCTCCACCGCCTGCAGGGCAGCATCCCATTCGCCCAGGGCCATCAGCAACTGGATCAGCAGGGTGTCGGGCAGGGTGCGGGCGGAGTGCGCATCGCGAAGCCCGGTCAACAGGGCCGTGGCTTCGTCGAACTGACGGTCCAGCAGGGCAATGGTGGCCAGGTTGAGCGCCGGGAACTGCAGGTCGGGGTGGCTTCGGCGCAGGGATTGCCAGCGCCGGCGAGCTTCCTGCAAGTCCTCCATGCGGCGACTGGCTTGGAAGCGGCCGAAGTACAGCGCTGCCAGGCGGGCCTGGGCCAGGGGGGCCATCGGACCTTCGGCCATGGGAGCCAGCAGGGCGATCTGGTCGGAAGCAGACATGAAGGGGAGGATGCGGACCAGATTCTCGGTGTCCGACCCCAGGCTGTGCAGGAGCTCCCAGGCAGCCAGGGCGCGCGGATCCCGCTCGCGGAATCCGGAGAGGACGTGGGCCTGGTCGTCGGAGAGAGGGAGTCGACCCACGGCCCGCGGCAAGACCGCTTCCGGTTGCCAGACCCGGAGGGTTCCGTCCCGGTCGACCTGCAGGTCGTAGGAACCTTCCGGGAGTCGGATTCCGAAGGTTCCCCCCCTCTGGTCGACCAGCCAGCCCGAGGGGGTCACGCCCAGTCGCAGGCTGCGGACTGGCATCATGCGCCCGTCAGGCTGCCGGACCATGATGGCTCCTGGACCCCAGACGGCCAGGTCGGTCGGAATTCCCGTGGGTTCCAGCGAGGTCTCCAGGCAGGCCTGCAGCCACAAGGCGGCTTCCCCCACGTCTCCGCGGGAAAGGGCCTCTTGTCCCAGAAGGAAGAGCGACTCGCTCGCTTCGCCTGCGGCCAGATCGGGTGAGGCCTGCAGGTCTTCGGCGGCCCCTGGCCGACCCAGAGCCAGTCTCAGGCGGCCTCGGGTCAACAGGGCCCGGGACCGCAGCAGGTTCACGGGTGCGACTTCCAGGGCGGCGTGGCGCCCTCGGGTGACGGCACGTACCAGTTGCTGGGTTTGGGGCGGATCCAACTCCAGCGTTCGGTCCAGATGGGGCAGGGCTTCCTCCGCCTGGCCGTGCGCTTCCAGGGCCAGGGCCAGGTGATAGTGGGCCAGGGCATGGTCGGGTGAGTGCCTCAGGGCGCGCCGGAAGTGCCCGATGGCTTGGGCCGGCTGCCCGTCCTGCAGGGCCAGGTTGCCTCGTCGGAAGGCGGCCTCGGCTGGCAGCGCGTGTTCCGCGCGGCGATACAGGCGTGCGGCTTCCGCGCGGCGCCCCTCGATCTCGGCCAGGACCCCCCGGGCCAGGTCGGTCCGAGGACCCTCCGGCAGCGTGGCCAACACCCGCCGGGCCCTCTCAAGATCTCCCCGGGCAGCCCACAGGACCGCGCGGGTGGCCTGACGGGTGGCGGCGTCGCGCAGGGGCGACGAGGTCCGGGCGGGGGAGGGCAGGACCTGCGGACCGGGAGGGCCTTCGGCGTGGGCCGGAAAGGCAGAGAACAGGACCAGGAGGCTCAAGAGGCACCCCAGTCGTGCGCAAAGACCAAAAGCCCGCTCCGCACGGAGCAGGCCGGCAGGCTCAGTCATTCCGGCTCAGCGGTTGTTGTAGACCAGCCGATAGGTCCCCGGTGGCTCGATCTTCACGAACATTCCCGGCCGAAGCGGCAGGATGGGAATCCGGTTGCTGTAGCCCAGATCGGCGATGGAGGTGCGGGCGTGGGCCCGCTGCTCGATCATGGCGATCTGACCGTCCAGGCTCAGGGTGACCCGGTCGCGGAGCCAGGGGCTCTTGAAGTCGGCTCCCAGGAGGGGGACGCTCTCGCTCTCGGTCCCGATGCCCTGAACGCCCGTGGGCGCAGTGCCACCGACCTGCTGCTGCGGGTCATACGGGTTGTAGCCGATCTGGACGTTGTCGCGACCGCGACGGGCCCGGATCTGCTCGATTTTATCCCGATGGTCCTCTGGCATCGCGTTCCCCTTTCATCGTGTCGGACGAAGTTCGGGCGGTGCGCAGGGGCTTCGTCTGAAGTCCATGCACCCCGTTCATGTTACCACAGGGCACGGATTCAGGTTCCGAACCGCTTGTTACAAGAGTGTTGCCAGGATGTGAACCGCCGTTGCCCGACTCAACCTGGATGCCACGGCAGGCGGCAGATTCCGGATCAAGCCTCGTAGGCCTCGTCCTGCTCGATTCGGGTCAGCACCCAGTCGAATTCGCCCGAGGTGATCTTGCTGTCGCAGTAGGGGCAGATTCCGCTCATGGCGATCTCCAGCGGGGCTCCACAACTCGGGCAGGCGGCCGGATCCCGTGCCGGGGCGGCAGAAAATCCCGAGCGTCGCAGGAAGGTCCAGTACTCCGAGAAACGACGCGCCTTCTCGCGGGATCCGGCGACCACCTTGCCGGTCGCCACCTCCTCGGTCCAGTCCCGGGCGCTGGCCCAGATGCGGACCGTCAGGGAGTCGAACCAGGCATCGGTCTCGATCTTGACCGGGACCACGTGCTCGATCCGGACGTCCTGGATCCGGTTGGCCAGGCCGTCCCGCGCATAGGCCTCCAGCCAGAAGCGGTGGTTCGAGAACAGGTGGTCGGTCTCGAAGGGACGCGCCAACTCCCAGCGGCCCTGGCTCCAGGACTCCTGCAGGCAGGTGAAGACGTGACGGACGCGGCCTTCGAAGTCGGGCCAGGAGAAGTCGGGGTGGCGGACCATGAACTCCTTGCGGCGCAGCTCGAACCCGGGCTGCATCCGGGTCGGCTCTTCGGTCCCCACCTCCTGGCCGCCCTGGCGCAAATCCATGCGAGGCCGAGGAACCCGGTTGAGGACTTCGAGGGTCTTCAGGACCCAGGCCCAGGCCCCGGTGGAGGCCACCTGGTCGCAGAACGGGCACGATCCGTCAGCCCGGAACTCGGCCGGGTTTCCGCAACTGGGGCAGGCCAGACGGGTGATCTCGACCGGGCCCTTCGAGAGGACACCGGCTCGCCGGACGAAGGTCCAGCGTTCGACGGAGTAGATGGGAGCCGGGCCAGAGGCTCCCAGCTCGGTGAAGTTGGCCTCCAGGTCCACGGTCAGGGCCTGGGAGGCTCCCCGCCGCAGATCCGTGATCCGCGTCGAGCCCACCAGGACATTCTGGACCTCGGTGACCCGGGCGGTCCGGGTCTGTTCGATCAGGCTTCGTCGCAGATCGGGGTCCAGGTAGCCGGCCAGGCTGGCCAGGTCTCCGGTCCGCTCGGAGTGGACCCGGGTGTAGAGCAGGTTGACGAAGTCCAGGAAGAGTGGGGTCGAGAAGTTCGGATCCTCCTGGCGGAGCGACTCCAACCGATGCGCCGAGCGTCGGGTTGGCGTCACCGAGGCCGACCAGTCGCGGGCCTGCTGCGATGACAGGTTCCCCTGCAGTCGATGGGCCGAGCCGGCCTTCATGACGAGGTAGCCGATTCCCACGGCGATGGCCAGTGGAATCCCGATGGCGGGATACTCGAAGACCAGCCGGATCAGCAGGTAGATCAGGAAGGCGCCCCCGTCGTCCCCGCTGCCGCCGGGACTGGCCCCTCCGCCTCCGAAGGTCTCGCCGCCACCCACCCGGCCCCAGGCGGCCTCCGCCAGAGCCCAGGCCAGAGACCCGATCAGGACCCCGGTCAGCACCCGTCTCAAAGCCGCAGCCTCGGCGTGTTGGGAATCTCGTCGGGATTCCGGGCGCCGGCCGGGGCGTGGTGGGGGAGGTGCTCGGCCAGGTCCGCCATCCCGCGGAAGAAGCGCTCTTCCAGACCCTTCAAACCTCGGCATCCGCGCAGGGCGTGCCGGAATCGGTTCCACACCGCCCGGGGCACCAGTCCGTCCAGGCCCAGATCCGGCTGAAGGAGGACCTCTCGCTCCAGCAATGAGACGTAGACCAGGACTCCCGTGCGTTCCCGTGTGGCCGACACGCCCTCCTCCATGAAGGCCTGGCGGGCGGCGGCTTCCACCTGCGCGCAGCGGCGCCTCCGCGAGGTCAAGGCCCGGCGCAGCGGGTCCAGACGACGTGAGGCCATCCAGGCCAGTATCCCGAAAAGCACGACCTCCGGCAGCACCAGGTCGGGACGGAAATTCCAGGGGCTGTGCAGGACCACCCCCAGCGTCGTCAGTCCGGCCAGGATCCCCCACAGCAGATCGACGTCGGCGTAGCTGCCGGAACGGCCTGCCACCACGACCACCACCTCGGCTCGGCTGGCAGTCTCGATGGCCGCCACCGACTCCTCGGCCTTCTTCAGGAAGGATTCGGACTGGAAGGGCATGGAGCAGACTTCTCCCGGTCGGTGCTCACCCCTGCGCCGGGTTCCAGGAGCTCGGGACGGCTCTGGGGGCAGGTGGGGCGAATCCGGAGCCCCGTTCCTGGATTGGATTCCGGATTCGCCTTGACAGGGGCTTTGGCCTGTGATAATCTCCGAACTCGGGCACGGGCTTGTAGCTCAGGTGGTTAGAGCGCGTCCCTGATAAGGACGAGGTCGCTGGTTCGAGTCCAGCTAAGCCCACCACAACTGCCTCGGAAGTGGGAGCGGTCCGCCGCTCCCACTTTTCATGGGGGCAGTCCTTCCGGTGAACCCTGGGGCCATAGCTCAGCTGGGAGAGCGCCTCCCTTGCACGGAGGAGGCCGTCGGTTCGAGTCCGACTGGCTCCACCAACAGAAACCTCGAGAAATCGGGGTTTTTCCTTTTCGTGGGGAAGGGTGCTCTAGTAGGCAACCGAAGGCAAAATGAGTCTTTTTGAGGCAAGCAACCGGCACCAGAAGATTTTTCAAGTTCCGGCTCGAAGCCCGTGGTTCTGGGTTTCTGGGCGACTGGGTGCGAGGTCGTCATCTTGGCCTCCCAGGGCCTCCAGGACGCTGGCCAGCAGGAGAGATGGTCCAGCCGTCGACCGGGGCCGCCAGGCGGCCTGTGGGGGCAGCAGGGCCCAGGAGAAGCAGAAGTCCCGCGGGTCCGAGATGGATCAGCGGGGCGGTTCTGGTGCCGGTCAATCGGACGCCGGGTCTGATTCAGTCGACCTGGAGGGCCAGGGCTACGCTTCGCCCCCCCCAGTCGCCTCAGGCAAGGTCGGCACCGGCACCTGACTGAAGGCGGGATAGTCCTCGGGGGGCCCCATCTCCTCCAGGATGCGGGCCAGGTCCGCCCGGGCAGCGTAGGCCTCGCGCTGGGTGGCGTCCAGGCCGGAGATGAACTCCAGCTCAAGCTTGCTCATGGCGGGCACGGACTTGCCTTCAGACAGCCAGGTCTCGACCTGGGCGGTGTCCTCGCGCAGTTGCAGGAGTTGCGCCTGGCGCTGGTTCTCGGCCTCCAGGCGGGCGATCTTCTGCTCGTGCTCCTGCAGGATGGCGGCCGCCTCGGGGTTGCTCTCGGCCAGGGCGGCCAGGCTGGAACCCTTCGGCGCTTCGGCGTTCTCGACCGACTCTTCGGCAGGTTTCTCCGCCGGCTTCTCGGCGGGCTTCTCGACCGCTTCCTCGGTCGGGTTCTTGGTCTCCTCGTCCATTTCTGCACCTCCGTCTCCCGGCTCGGCCGGGGTCTTCTTGTTCTCCTCCCGGAGCAGCCGGGCAGTGCCGACCGCGGGGAACGGAGTGACCGTCAGTTCCTTCATCCGCTTGGGGTTCAGATACATCCCCCCGGACAGCTTGCGCCACAGGCCCGCCCGGACTTGCTCGACCGCGTAGGTGCCCAGGAACTCGGTCAGGGCCAACAGGCGGTCGCCTGCGACGCGCAGGGCGCGCACGTAGCCCTGGGTGTCCCGGGCGCTCTTGGAGTGGTCGAGCTGAATCGGGGGCGGGTCGGCGGGGTCGTAGTTGCGGGCGTATTCGTGCAGATCATCCACAGTGAAGGTGACCCGCTGCCCGGCCATGTCGGTGTAGGTGCCGGGCCGCAGGACCTCGGCCTCGCGCAGTTCGCGGGGCACGTCGGCGCTGGCCGGCGGGGCGTCGCTCTCCTGGAAGTTCACCAGGGCGCCGACGCCAGAGGGTTCCAGGAGATAGACCTCGCTCATTCCTTCTCGTCTCCCTTCGCAGGCCTGGGCCTGGGCGGGGGCGGCGCGGGGGCCGGCGGTGCCGGCGCAGGTGCAGGTGTCGGCGCCTCGGAGGCAACCGGCTCGTCGGCCACGGCTCGCAGGAAGTTGCGCAGGGCCCGGTGGGAGGCCACGCCTCCGTCCAGTTCTAGGATGCCGCGCAGGGCGGCGTCGTGCACGTGCTTGCTGACCATGGGGGTCCTCCTCCAAATGCAGAAGGCCCCAGGTGGTGGGGCCTTCGTGGGGTCTGTTCTGGGGCCGGGGGGCTACCCGGCGGGGTGGGGCTCGGATTGCAGCAGGCGGAGCAGGGCGGCCCGGTCCTCGGGGGACAGGGCCAGGATGCTGGCCACCAGGGAGAAGAGGTTGGGGCGGTCTTGAGTTGGCGTCACCAGGTTCTGCAGGAAGGACTGCAGGCGAGGGGCGTCCATCTCGCCGTCTGCGCCGCAGATCCACTCGGGGCGAACGGACAGGTGCACGGCCAGGAGATCCAGGACAGCAAGGGGTGGGCTGACTTTGCCCTCCTCGTATCTCAAGACAGAGGACGGACTGATCTGGGCAAGTTTCGCGAGCTTCCCCCTGGTCAAGCCTCGGTGTTCCCTGGCGTAGCGCAGGCGGGCCGGGTCGATGGCCGGGCGGGTCACGACATCACGTGGGGCAGGGTCACGCCCTTCGAGCGGAGGAAGGCCTTGTAGGGCTCGGCTTCCTCGGGGGTCCACGTCTTGAACTCGGGCCACGATATGTGGATGCCGCCAACCTTCTTGCATCCACCGCCGTGGGTCAGGATGGTCCCGTCGGGGCAAAGCGTCTCGCCCTCCTGCCCGTTGCCGAGGTTGAGAGAGAAGAGAATCTCGTCGGAATCAGGCCCCTTGACAGCAAAACCCTCTGGGCCAAAGTAAAGAACGGTGCAGCCGGCCTTCTCCCACAAATCGACCTCTAGAGATTCCATCAGGGCCAATACCTCGCTACTCGACCCCACTATACCACTAAGCGTGGGCGCGAGGACTTGAATCCCGATCGCGTGCGCCAAGTTGTCTCCATGGCGCCAGTCGAAGCCCTCGGCAAGATGCTCTGCCGGGCTCGTATGGAAGCTCTTCGGCAGCAGGCTGCTGCGCTTTTCGAACGCCTCTCGGAGCGCGTTGCGCAGAGCCCTCCGTTGCTTCCTCGGCCCCTTCCTCGTGATGGACCGATGCAGAGCATGCCATGTTTCGTGGCGTGCTGCATGAGCGACTGCAGACGCTTTCCTGAAGGCCAACCTGTCCGTGACGAAGACCATCGTGACTTCGCCCAGGCGTGGGTAGTCCGTCAGCGTGCCCGCTCCACGCTTCGCGATTCCCTCAAGTTCCCTTTGCCACCTCTTGGTCCGCATCCCGCTGGGGCGTCGGCCCAGCGACAGCAACGACGCCTCGTCCACGAACCAGGCCCTGACGCCGCCCTTGTGCAGCGTATCTCGCACGCCCTGAGGCAGGCCTCCGATTACTTGCAGGACCCGGTTCGCAACACCGCTCCCCTGGCCGGCGCCGGGGTGCTCATACACCCGCAGCCCCGAGGGATGCTGGATGTGCTCCTTCTCCTTCGGGGCCCAGGGCTTACCGGGAGCGATGGATGCCGCAGGCCCTCCGCCTGGAGTCGCTTGCGCAGGGAGTAGGTCAACCTTCGAATGCTGCCGCTGGGTCTCGGCGGAACCGGCCTCGCCTGCACCCACCTCCCCGCCCTTCGGCCCCCGCGGCGTCCTCACCACCGGCGGCTGCCCGGGGGGCCTGCCGCCGTCCAGGCCGGGCTCGTTGCCGAAGCCCTTTAGGGGTGCCGGCAGCTTCTCCAGCTTGTCCCGCTGCTTGTCCAGGTAGGCCTGGCCGCCCAGGTCCTCCAGTTCGAACTCCGAGACTGGCGACAACACCGAGCGGCACATGTAGTGCAGGGGCGGCGTGTTGTCCGGCAGGCGCGGGTCGTCGATGGCCAGCACCAGGCCGTCGCGCTCCATACAGATGGGCGTGGTCCTGGCGTCCGTGATGGCCATGAACTCCACGGCCCCCACGAAGCCCTTCGTCTCGCGGAACGCAGCCAGGCGCCCCTGGTTGAACGCCGTGGTCGCCTCAGTCCGGGCGATGTTCTCGGCCCGGGCCTTCCCGATCGCCTCCGGCAGGGCGATCCGCAGGGCGTCCATCACCTGCTTGACGGTGGCCCCTTCCTTCAGCCCGTTGTCCAGGATGGTCCGCACCGTGTCCACCTGGTCCTGCTCGAAGAACCGGCCCAGGTCGCGGCGGTGGCGGATGAAGGCGATGGCCTCCTCGGGGACGACCGGCTCGCCATCCACCCGGGCGGCCAGGCGAACCCCACGGCGCTGCAGGCGCGAGCGCAGGAACTCCACGTCCGAGCGCCCCTGCACCATGCCTTCCACCAGCAGGTGGCCGACGTAGCGCTCCAGCAGGGGCAGGTAGTCCCCGGGCAGGGCCCGCAGCCGGCCCAGCTTCTCGATGACCTTCTCGCCGCCCGGCTCCAGGGCCGCCTTCACGACCGGCTCCAAGGCCTTCACCCGGGCCGCCAGCAGCTTGCGGACCGCCGCCAGGAACTCCCGCTCCCAGCGGTCCAGGATGCGCATCTGACGCTGCAGCCGGGGATGGATGGCCTTCAGGGCCAGGTTGGTTACCCCAGGTCGAGGTTGGCCATCAGCGCCTGCCGCATCTGCGTCCCCGACAAGTCGGGCAGGGGCGCAGCAGCCGCAGGCAGGGCAGATGTCGGAGGCCAAGGCGTTCCCTCCTCGATGGGGTCGGCACCGAACTTCTCGCGCACCATGTTGCGGTCCGGCGGATGCTCGGCCGAGACGAACCCGGCGTTAGCCAGGCCGGTGAAGACCTCGCTCCAAAGCTTCAGGTCCTCGGGCTCCAAGGGCGCCGTCTTGAAGTAGCCCCAGGCGTCCTGCGGCCCGAAGTTCAACTCGATGAGCGGTCGGACGAGTTGTTCCAGCAGGGCCTCGGTCGCCTGGAGCAACAGGTGCTTCAGGCCCATCAGGAACATGTCGAAATGGCGCTGGCCCAGGGCGTAGCTGCCCACGTCGGTGTTGTCCAGCAGCAGGATGGGCACCAGGATGCCGCGCAGCATGACCCGGTTGCAGTGGTTCTCCACGGCCTCGAAGTCGGCCCCGACCGACCGGGAAATCTGCGCCAGGGTCACCTTCTCGCCTGCATCGTCTCGAAGTTCTCGCGGATGAAGTCCTGGATGTCGGGGCGGTCCTCGTTGACATATTCTCCCAGGCGGCTGACGGCGGCCAGCGTCACGAACTCCAGGCCGGCGGCGATGGTCTCGTCGGTCTGGACCATGCGCTCGTAGGTCTCTAGCCCGATGTTGTCCGGCCGCTGCAGCCAGCCCATGAGCTGGTGCACGTCGAGGATGTTGCGCCCGATCCGGACTCCCGGCTGGATGCGGGAGCGCTGCATGGGGCGCCCGTCCGCGCCGAGAAGCGTCGGGCCGAGATGCTGGAGTCGCTGGCCGCGATGCGCCACGAGATGGAGAGCCTACGCTGCGACCACACGGCCTCGCGGTAGTTCATCCGCGAGTAGAACAAGCTGAGCGACGCGAAATACCTCTTGCGTTTGCGGGGCCCTGCGCCAGATGATGCCGCGACGCCAGGGCCCCGAACCCAAGCTCATCGGGGGGGGCGGGGACTGGCTGGCGGTGTGGGGCGAGTAGGAGGCGGGGCAGGCGTTAGCCTGAGGCTATAGACTGCATAAAAGCATTGACGATAATGCAAGAAAGCGTTATTGTCTCCCTGTGAGGTCGATGAAGCGCCGCGAGTTCCTCAGGATGATTGAGGCCGCCGGGTGGTCCTTCCTCAGGCACGGCGGAGACCATGATGTATATGGGCGCCATCGGCAGACCTTCGCGGTTCCTCGCCACACGGAGATTCGCCCTGGAATCATCCGGCAGTGGCAGCAGAAGGACCTGAAGGCGGAGGAGGATGGACCATGAGGTTGCGATACAAGGTCAGATACTTCCAGGAGGATGACTGGTGGCTGGCTGAGGTCCCGGATATCGCCGGAGGCCAGATGACCCAGGGCGAGACGCTGGAAGAGGCGCGCCACATGGCCAGTGACCTCGTGACGACGATGCTTCTGGTGCGCATCGACGCCGGCGAGGAACTGGATCCTCCCACGGAGGGACGCCTCCCTTCCGGGTGGGAGTGGGTATACCCCGACGCACGCATCGAAGTGGCCATGATGGTGCGCTCAGAGCGCCAGAAGGCTGGCCTGACCATGCAGCAGGCTGCAGCCCGGATGGGCGTCAAATTCGCCACCTATCAGCGCTGGGAAGACCCCGAGAAGTGCAACGCGACGATTTCCACGCTGGAGAGGGTCGCCCGGGCCTTTGGTCGCGTGTTGGAGGTCCGCTTCAAGAGGACGGCGTAACCCCCCAAACACGAACGCCCGGGCCGAAGCCCAGGCGCCGCAGGTGGTGACACCCTGCAGGTTCGCCGCTCCGGGTCCGGACCCTGCAGGAGGTTTGCCAATGCGCGCGCTGGTGGGAGGGACCGGGGCCTCTATGAGAGGCGGCCGGTCGGGCACGCTTCAACCGGCCCGGGCGCGTCCCGGGTCGGCTTCGTCGACGGCGTCTTCAGCCTTCACGACCTGGAATCGGCCTTGGAGAGATTGGTGCGTGTGCATTTATGCGGGATCGCGCATCTGCATTCTTGTCTCGCCGGCAACGTTCCGGCAATGATCCTCGACGGCAATTCTGCCAGGATGGTCTGGGCGGGAGTTGGAATGCGTCAGCACCAGTCGTCGATCGGCCCGAAACGAGAATGGAGCCGTCCGGCCGGAGGCAGCCGTCCCAGACCCGCCCACCATCGGGGTCGCTTCGGCGACCCCTCTCGATTTCCGGTGTAAGTGCATTCAAGCGCCGGTTCCCCAGATGCCTGCCGCCTGCGCCGCGGGAAGCCACCTCCTCTCGGCAGGCCCTTGGGCGTGGCGGTGGAAGATCGCGCTCATGAATGGCAATCCCGGGCGTTTGTTGTTGGCGGGGGAGGACCCGGTGGCCCTGGAGGGACTGGCGCGTTCTCTCCAATGCCAGGGCTACGAGACCCTGCGGGCCGTGGGCGCGGGGCAGACCCTCGAGACCCTCCTGACCGAACAGGTGGACCTGGCTCTTCTGGATGCGTTGCATCCCCTGCTGGACACGGTGCGCCGCCTGCGTCACCACCTTCCCCCCGAGGAACTGGCGATTCTGGTGCTGGGGAAGCCGGCCGAACCGGATCTGGAGGTTCGGGCCCTCCAGGCTGGCGCCGATGATTTCCTGCTCAAACCGGTCGAACCGTCGGTGCTGCTGGCGCGAATCCAGGTCTGCCTGCGCGCCATCCGACACGCCGATATGGGATCGGGCGGGACCTTCTTCCGGGGGCTTCCTGGCCAGACCCTGGGACGCTATCGGGTCCTGGAGGTCCTGGGCGAAGGCGGGATGGGGCAAGTCTTCCGCGCGTTGGATACCTCCTTGCAGCGGGAGGTGGCATTGAAGGTCCTTCCAAAAGAGCTGCTTTCGCCTGCCCACGTCGCCCGGTTCCGCCAGGAGGCCCGGATCATGGCTCGCCTGGATCATCCCCAGATCGTGCCCGTCTGGGACTTCCAGATGCAACCGCTTCCCCACCTGGCCATGGAGCTGGTCCCGGGCCGGGATCTGGACCGGATCCTGGCCTTCGGTTCGCTGCCGGTTCTTCGCGCGGGACGCATCGCCCGGGACGTGGCGCAGATCCTCCAGGTGGTCCATCGGGCGGGGGTGGTCCATCGCGATCTCAAGCCGGGCAACCTGTTGATTGAGCCCTCCGGGCGGGTTCGCCTGGTCGATTTCGGGATATCTCGTCTTCTGGAGGCCGAGTCTCGCCTGACTCAACCGGGATGCACCCTGGGCACGCCCGCCTACATGGCTCCCGAGCAGCTTCAGACCGCGTCGGATCTGGTGGATGGCCGCACGGATCTCTACGCCCTGGGCCTGATCCTGTACGAGATGCTGGTGGGAGACCTCCCCTTGCGGCGTGAGGGGTTGACCGGCATGCTGGCGCAGATCCTCCACGGCAACCCCATGTCTCCCCGCAGGTTGCGGCCTGAGGTCCCCGAGGCGCTCGACCAGGTCTGCCTGACGGCGACCGAGCGCGATCCCGATCGGCGCTATCCGACCGCCGAGGCGATGGCCCAGGCGCTGGAGGGATGCCTGGAGGCCGGAGCGGGAGGTGAGCGTCCATGAGCCGGGTGGTTCGCGTCGCCCGGGCCGGTTTGCACCAGTGGGAGGAACCCTGCCTGAGCGGGACCCGGGGGTCGGGGACGGTCTTCTTCTCGGGATGCCGCCTTCGTTGCGCCTATTGCCAGAACCAGGAGATCAGTCGCCTGGGACGCGGCTGGAACCTGGAGGTCCCGCGCCTGGCCGAGGTCTTTCGCGAATTGGAAGAACAGGGGGCCCACAACCTCAACCTGGTGACGCCGACCCACTTCGCCCAGCCCATCCTGGAGGCCCTGGCCCTGGCTTCCCCCGGCATCCCCGTGGTCTGGAACTCCAGCGGATATGAACCCGTGGACCTGGTTGCCCGGGTCGCTTCGCGGGTGGACATCTTCCTGCCGGACTTCAAGTATGCTCTGCCTGGTCCGGCGGCGCGCTACAGTGCCCGGGAGGATTATCCTGAAGTGGCGCAGGCCGCGATCCTGGCCATGCGGCAGGCCACCGGGCCAGCTCTCTTCGACGAGGAGGGCCTGCTGCTGCGGGGGACGGTGGTTCGCCACCTGGTGCTGCCCGGGAACCTTCCCAACACCTTGGCCGCCCTGGATTTCCTGGCCACGCTCCCCACGGGGACTCCGGTTTCGCTCATGGCGCAGTACACCCCGGTCGGCGACCTGGCCGGATTCCCCGAGCTGAAGCGGGCCTTGACCTCCGCAGAGTATGAGAAGGTCCTCGAGTCCCTGGACGAATTCCCCGACCTGGACGGGTGGGTTCAGGACCTTCAGTCCGCCGACGCACGATTCATCCCCGCCTTCGATGGCAGCGGCCTGGGCGACGTTGGCCCCGGCACCTCGGGAGCAAGCCTCCCGGGGGCGGTCGGCAGACAGGGAGCCGAGCGGATCACTCGAGCAGTCGGTCCAGGACCAGCTTGAAGATCCCCTGGTTCCGGGTCGCCAGCCACAGGGCGTTGTCGTCGGGGTCGTAGGCCTTGCCCACGATGTCTGTCAGTTCCCGTCGGCCCGCCGGCAGGTCGTTGCTGGTGACCAGGGCCCGCCCGTCCAGCAACAGCCTTCCGCCCATCACCGTGATCCGGTGGCGGGGGCCGCGATTCTCGTCCTCGGGCATCCGTTCGGCCCTGGTCCAGGTGCCGTCCCGGGCCTGGCGCGCCACTTCCAGCCCGTGGGCGAATCGGGCGTGCAGCGTCCCGTCCAGGTCGTGGCGCACCTCGCGGACATCCGCCAACCAGTCCGCAGCGCCGCCCTCCGAAGGGCGCCAGCGGAAGGTGAACCGGGCCTGGGGGTCCTGCAGGGTCAGCACGGCCTGTCCGTTCCTGGTGAAGGGGACTGTGTAGACCCCGCCCAGGGTGCCCAGCGCCAGGCTCCCGGTTCTGGGGAAAGCCGAGATGGAGGTCAGCCCGTCAAAGGCCAGCACGGTCTTCTGGTCCAGGGTTGCAAAGAGGGGATAGCCTGGGGGTGAGACCTTCAGAGCGACCTTCTGGTCCCCCAGGTGGCGCGGAGTGGCGCTCCAGGACAGGCGCTCGACGTCCAGGACCACCTGGTCGCCGGTGCGGAGCTCGGGGAGCACCTCGACGGACTCCAGTCGGCTCCAATGGATCTCGGCGCCTGCGACGCGCGCCAGCCACCAGTTGCCCGGATCCTCCCGGGCCAGGAAGCCCTCCGGGTGGGAGCGCATGGCCGAGAATCGGGCCGGGGCTGGCAGGACCCGGGTCAGGCGCAATCGGGGAGTTCCGTCCTGGGCGGGGTTCAGCAACTGATTGAAGGTGATCAGCGGGCGCGGACCGGACGGGGCGTGGACCGCCCAGAAGGAGCCTTCCGCCACCGGGCAGGCGGCCTCGCCCTGGTCGAACACGAACTGGCCGCCCGAGAGGAGATGGGAGCCCTCAACCTCTGGAATCGACGAGACCAGCGCTGCGTCCGGGGGGCTTCTGGGGTCTTCGCGGCTCCAGCGCTCCACCAGCGTGATGAAGGCCTCCGGTTCGCCGGCAACGCGGGCCAGTTCCAGTCCGGTCTGGTGTTCGTAGTCGGCGGAATCGACGACGGTGAGGCCTGGTCGGCGCGACTCGCCGGCGCTCAGCAGGAACACGCCGGAGGAACCCGTCGCCAAGAGGCCTGCCCGACGGCCCTGGCGGCGGGCAGGCAGGAGCTTCTCCAGGCCAGGCTGGAGGATCATGTCGGCTTCCAGGAAGGAACCCGAGTCCTGCTCCCACAGGACCAGGCCGGCCGGGGTCAGGGCGACAACCGTGTGCGAGCCCAGGACCCCCACCGAGCGCACGTCGTCCCAGGCGAAGCGGTCTCGGCTCCACCACTCCTGAAGGACCACGTCGCGGCCATCGTGGGCAACCACCGCCTGGAAACCACTCCGTCCGTCGCGCCAGCCCTGCCAGGTGACAGGTCCATACTCCACCCGCTCGGGTTGATTCGGGTTCGGATCCCGCTGCCAGCGAGCCCCCTCCTCCGGGGTCAGCAGCCATCGGGTCCGCTGCGACGGGGAGGAGGATTGGAAGGCCAGCGAGAGTCGGCCGTCCTCGGCGGCCAGGGCGGGGCGACGGTCCGGCATCTGCCGGTCCAGTGGCCAGTATCCCAGGATGCGTTGTGGGGAGGCCGCGTCCCGAGCCACCAGGCCCCGTCCTGCCACCAGGGTGTGGATGGAGGAACCCAGGCCGCGCAGTCCCCCGCCGATATCGAAGTAGAACCTGCCCTGGCTGAAGACCGGTCCGCCATCCGGGGTCTGCAACGTCAGAAGCGGCGCTTCGACGGTCACCTTCAGGGCCGCGTGGCCTCCCTGGATCGTCTCGGGTTCCACTGCCGGAACGGGTTCGAAGGCTCGCAGGTTGTCCGGGTCCAGTCGCCATGAACCGGCTCCGGTTCCCAGGACCAGCGCTCGTTCCGCTGAGGCCAGGCGATCCAGGCGCGCCACCCGATCCATCTCGGGCAGCCAGCCGCCCTGGCTCGGGCGCCACTGGACCGGCGATCCCTTCATGGTCAAGGTCAGCCCGGAACCGGTCGCCGGCTCTCCGGAGATCGGCAGGCTCCAGGTCACGGCTCCCATCTCGACCCGGGAGCTGGCCCCTGGAGTACCCCGGAGGTCCACGTCTCCCAACCCCTGTTCCCGCCAGCCCACGACGCGCCCGTCGGCCAGGCCGGCCAGCAGGCGTTCGGGCCCGAAGGCGCGGCTCAGCGCCCGGACCGGCGGGCCGGCATGGACTTCACGGAAGGCAAAGCTCTGGGCGTCGCGGACCACGACCCCGGTCGGGGTGGCCAGCAACAGCCGATCGTTCATGACGGCCAGATCCCGGATGGTCTGGAAGTCCAGCCGACCGCTCTCGGTGAAGGCGGTCGGACGGCCATCCCGGTGCCTGGGAATCAACCTGACCCGGGCAGGGATTCCCTTCTGGGTGGGGTCCAGAACCCAGTCGATCGTCTGACCGGCCATGGTGGAGCGGGCCAGGGGAGGGCTGGAGTCAGATGGGATGGCCTGCCAGGCGGCGCCCGGCTCCGGCTCGGTCCACCGGGCCAGACCGCCCGGGCCCAGCGTCCGGATCTCCACCTGGGCCAGGGCCGCTGCGGCCTGGACAGGCCCGGAGAGCACTCGGCCCGTGAAGGCCAGGCCTTTGGATGCGTCGTTGGACTGCACCTGGAAGAGCTTCTCTCCGGCCAGGACCCAGGGGGTGCCGCTGGGGGTCATCAGCACCGTTGTGGGCTGGTCCTCTGCGAAGCCGTCGGCTTTCAGATGCAGGGGCATCCATTGCCGGTCCGCTCCGGCTTCGTAGAGGGTCTGGCCCTGCCGGCGGGTGACCCGCAGCCTTCCGGTCTCCAGCAGCGTCCCCTCGCCTGGGGCCTGCCAGGTGCAGCCCTCCCACTCCAAGCGCTCCAGGACCTTCTCGGGGGGCATGTCGTAGACGCGCTCGGACAGCGACAGGTCCGGCAGGGTTCGCAGAGTGTGGGTCCGGTCGTCTTCCGTGCGCAGAACCAGGGCTGGCCGAGGGGAGGAGACCCAGGCGAACACCGTCTGGCCGGGACGGGCGCGGCGCAGCAGGCCCCAACGCCCCAGCAGGGGATCGTAGCTGGCGCAGGCACCCCGGCTGTCGAAGAGCAGGGCTCCCCGGCCTGCCGGTGCCGCCGCCACCACGTCGGCAGCCTGGAATCCTTCGGGAATCGGGCGCTGTCGACGGCGGAATTCGCCGGGAAGGCCCCCGGGGTGATCCCACTCAAGAATCACCACGTCGTCGCCGTGCAGATAGGACATGCGCAGCTTGGAGCCGCTGCTGGCCAGGGAGATCCCGCGCGCCGGGCCTGGTGCCGTCGCGAAGAGTTCCGTCTGGAGCCTGCCGCCGTTCGGAGTGCGAACGATGCGAAGCACGCTCTTCCCTTGCAGGACCATCATTCCGCCCTGCCAGGGCGTGAAGCCGTCCAACTCCTTCAAGCCCTGGAGCTTGCCGGAACTCCAGGAGTCGGTGTCCGGCTCGTAGCTGGCATAGGAACCTTCGCCGGAGAGCAGGACCAGTCCCGACTCGTCCTGCCAGGCGGCGCGCCATCCGCCGCGCGGGTGGGCCTCGGTCAGTCCGGTGCAGTAGCGGGGGCCTTCGGGGCGACCGGAGCGGGCGTCCATCCGTTGGACGTGGTTGCCGAAGAGGCCCCATCCCGAGAGGCCGGCCAGGGGGAAGGCGGCGCGTCGGCAGTCGGGGATGGCCGCCCAGCCTTGGGGCGTGCCACGGAAGACCTGGCCCTCCGCCCGAGCCAGGACCGTCTCTGAAGTCTGGAGGACCTCCTCGACCGGCGACCGGGGATCCTCGACGGGGAGAGGGCGCCCCCCGACCGGACGCCAGGACGCGTCGTTCCATCGGTATTGAAGAACCCGGCCTTCGGGACCTCCGACCAGCAGCGTCTGCCAGTCTGCTCCCGGGCTCAGGGCCGAGACCTGGGCCGGCGCAAAAGGCAGGCTCCCGAACCCGAAGAGGGGTTCCCCCTGGCTGCTGAACACGCGGTGGTCTGCCAGCAGGAAGGGATCCTCGCCGACCAGGCGGACCTGGCTCACCCGACCTTGGAGGTGGCCGGCCAGAGCCTGGGAGCGGCTGCTCCCCGACTTCGAGTCGTAGGTGTACAGGCGGTCCTCGTGCACGAAGCTGAGGCGCCAGGTCTGGTCGCTTCGTTCGAACATGTCCCCTCGGGTCTGGAAGCGGGGCGACTCCAGCCGGGGAAGTCCTCCGGGGGTGGCCGGAAAGGTCTGGACCTCGGCCCCCTGGTAGCGCAGGAGTCGCCCGTCGGCTCCCAGGCCGAAGACCTGACCACCAGCCTGGGCCACCTGCACCGGTCGGCCCAGCCGCAGCGGGTCCAGGGCCTGCCATAGGGGAGCATCGGCCGCAGCATCCTCCTGCAGGAGGTGGGGGCGCCCGTCCCCCAGGATGGCCAGGCGGCCCTCGGTCACGTCCACGTCGTCGAGGCTCTTCAGGGTCTCGACCCTCTCAAAGAAGCGCTTGGACGGGACCGCCGGGACCCGGGTGCGAGAGGCGTCTCGATAGGTGTGATCGCTTCCTTGATAGTAGACGACCCCGGCCCGCGTCAGGAGCAGCAAGCCTTCCTTGGCCCGCCGGGCGTCCAGGACCGTCGGAGACCCCGTCATGCGTGGCCCTTTGCTGGCAGGCACCCAGGTCGCGGGTTGGCCCTCCCCGAAGGGCTCTTGGAGGACCTTCAGGCTCTTCCCACCGGCAATCCAGGCAGCGGTCGAGGAGTCTTCGCCCAGGGCCAGGCTGGTCACTGGAATCGAGTCCAGTCGGCGGGTCTGGAAGTCGTCTGACCCGGCCGAGACCGAGACCCGAACCAGGCCCGCAGAGCCGCCGGCCAGGACGGCCCGGGTCGTGCCGGCGTCCGAACCGGACCGGGGTTCCAGCGCGGTGCTGGGGAACCCGGGAAGAGCCGGGTGGAGCCGCCTGCCGACCAGATCGTAGGCGAAGAGGCCCTCCCGGGCGCCCAGCCAGGCCAGCCCTCCATCCCGTCGCGCGGCCCGCACCGAGTCCAGGGACTTCAAGGTGGTCCGGCGCTCCACATGCCCGAAGAAGGCCCCGGCCCAGCGCTCGATCGAGGGATCGAAGAGCCACAGTCCGTCGCGCTGGTCGGTGGCGCTCGCCCAGTCCTGGTTGAAGTTGGCGTCCAGTCGTCGGATCGGGGGCGTCGGGACGCTGCGTCCGCCGACGGGGTCGAGGGTGTCGAGGGCCGCGAAACCAAGCCCGCCCTGGCCTTCGGAGTACCAGGCGCCGAGGAGGGTCAGGGCCACCTGATCCAGGTCCAGGTGGGGCGAGGACCCGTACTGCCAGGACCTGCTTCGGACCCTTCGGCCGTTCGGTTCCCTGCGGAGTACGTAGCGTGCCAGGCCTCGTCCCCGGACGGCCAGCAGCCAGCCTCGTTCATCCAGCAGACTGGCCAGGACCGCCCGGGTGTCGAATCCGCCCGGTCCCGGCCATCCCCAGCGTTCGGGGGCAGGCAGCCAGTTCTCCAGGTCGACCTGGGATCCCAGGGGACCGGTCCCGGGGGTGACCTCCTCGATCCCCTGGTCGCGGGTGATGGCCAGGAAGCTTCCCGCCTGCATGCCGCCGGCCACGTCCCGGGCGGGACTCTCCATGTGGGCTTGCCGAGGCAGTCGGCTGCGGGTATTGAAGAGGGTCAGGTCGCCTTCCCGAGAGGCCAGGGCCAGCCATCTCTCACTGTGGGCCAGGTCGAACCAGTCCCCGGCCGGGTCCGGCCGGTACCACCGGGGGTCCTGGACGTGATCGACGGTGTTGGCGCCCAGGGGGCTGACATACGGGTTGCTGGCCAGCAGGGCCAGCAGGAGCGGCGCCAGGATCAGGGCAGCCAATCCCCCCACCAGGCGGCGGACGGCCGGCGTCCTGCGGACCTCCCAGTAGGGCCAGGAGGGGACTTCGGAGCCGGCCCGGGCCGTCACCTCCGCCGGGTTGCCAGCCTCGCCGTGCTGGCCCGTCAGCAGGTCCACCCGCTCCTGCAACCGGGTAGCGGTTTCCTGCAACATCACCTTCTGCCGTTCCAACCCGGGGCGTTGGGAGGCGGGAAGGTGGAGCAGGCGTCGGTCGACCAGGCGCCAGAGGTGTTGGGTCTGGAGAATCTCGCATGCCAGGGATGGGGCGGAGTCCGTCGAGCCGCCGGGAATGCGTTGGGAGAGTTCGCGCCAGACGTCGTGCACCAGGTCGCCCGGCACCTCGTCCGGAACCACCAGGAGCCAGAGGGCCGGACAGCAGCCCGTCAGGATCGGGCCGGAAGTCGGTGCCGGCAGATTGCGCGCCTCCTCGACGATCTCCGCGACTGCCCCGCGCGTCGCGGCCGAGCCGTCCAGACCTGCCCGGACCAGCCTGCGCACCAGCGCCAGTCCGGGAACCTGGGGACCTGCCAGCACCTCGAGGGCCTCCGTCCATTGAGGGAGGACCTGGCGCAGTTCGGCGGCCAGGGCATCCTGGCTCGGGTCTGCGGGACCCTGACCGGCGCGCAGCCTCTCCAGGCCAACGGCGATCATGTCCACGAGGACCTGGAGGTTGAGGTCCTTGCGCTGAGCCCGCTCGGGGAGCCCGAGGATCCGGGGATGTCCAGGACCTTGTTCGGGCCAGCGGCGCAGCAGGCACTCCACCAGGGCTGCGCCGGCCCGGAAGAGCCGGCGCAGGTCCGCCTCTTCGGGCGGGTAGGGCGAATCCACCGAGTGCACCCGGGCCAGGGTGAGCTGGTAGTGGGCGCTCAGGACGGCCAGGCGATGCGGGGAGCCCCAGGGGCGCCCACGGGCATAGCGGGAGCGCTCGGGCACGATCCGCAACGCGGGCAGGCGACCCGGTCCGAGGCGTCCGGTCAAGGTGCGCACCACCGACCCGTTGCACACCCGCCGCCAGGCTTCGCTGAAGGCCACGTGGCCCAGGGCCAGGATCAGGCAGGCTCCGGCCAGGGGCAACACCGAGAACCACACCATCCCAGCGCGCCATTCCAGGCTCCAGGTGGTCGCCAGATGCAGGCTGACCAGGAGCATGGTCAGGATTGCCAGGGTGGCCATGCCCGGCAGGTGCAGCGGTCGACCCTGCCGGGAATGGATCGCGGCTCCTGCCAGGGGGATGCATGCCGCGGCGACCACCATCAGCCAGGGCCAGATGCGGTCGAAGTGCAGACCTTCGTAGCCCATGATCCAGTAGCGATCGACCGGCAACCCGGCCAGGGCCAGGACCGCCAGGACGGGAAGGCCCAGGGCCAGCAGGGCAGGGAGCAGGACGTGGAGCGGGTTGCCGGTCGCGCTGGAACGGGGGGCTGGTTTCACGAGGTCCGCCTCCCCTCGGGTTCTTCCGCTTCTCCGGGCCACCTCACGAAGGCCTCCCAGCGCTCCTGAAGGCTTTCGAATTCGTCTCGAACCCGCCTCAGGGCACGGTCCAGCTCATCCCCCGGGCCGGCCGGAGGACCCGGGAGCCTGCTCGGTGGGGGATGGCCCGCAGGCTCACTGGCCACGGCCGAGCCACCTCCTCCAGCCACGAACCCGTCGGCGGGGCGCCGACGGCCGGTTCAGCAGCTCGTTCAGCGAGCGGCGCAGCTCGTCGGTGCGGACCCGAACCCGGCGAGTGACCTGGTCGGGCCCATCCAGGTCGCCCAGGATCCGGTTCGCCACCTCGCGCAGCCCCTGGGTTTGATCCTCCGCCACTTGGAGTTCGTGCTCCAGGCGGCGGCACGCCCCTTCCAGGTCGGCTTGAATCCGGACCATCTCCTGGGCCCGGGTGTGGAGCTCCTGACGTCGGGCCTCGACCAGGTCGAGCCATTCCCGGTCGGCGCGGATTCGCGCTTCCAGGGTGTCGGCCTGATCCCGCAGGGCGGCCTGGTCGGCCAGGTGGGTGTGCTGCAGCTCGCCAGCCAGTTCCCTGCGGCGCGTCTCGAGGTGCTCAAGGCCCTTCCCGCGGGCTTCGTCGAGAAAGGCCCTCTCCAGGGATTCCACGAAGGTCTGGTCCGCCTGCTCGGCGGCATACACTTCCAGTCGCCCGGCCCAGTCCTCCGGAAGGGGCACGTCCAGCCGGCACTTCCATTCGGAAGCCTCCACCAGTCGCCGGAAGGGGCCGCGGAGCCGGCAGACCTGGGTCCTTCCCTCAGGCCCGCGCCAGAAGAGCAGACACCAGTCCCGCCGATCGCCGTCATCCTGGGGCAGCAGGACCGAGGCCAGTTTGTCGGCCGCCGTGGCGCACGGGGGCAGGTCCGGATAGATCCTCAATGCCTGTCCGGCCGGCAGGAAGATCCGCAGCCCGAATCGTGCCCACGTCCGAAGCAGGTGGAAGCGCATCTGGCTCTCCCCCTGGGAAAGGTCGTGGCGCAGGCGCAGGCTGACCAGGTCGGCCCCAGGCTCTTCGCCCGGCTCTCCCAGGGCAGCCGCGGTGGTCAGCACGTGGATCATCCGGTCCGGGGCGACCAGGTGCCTGGACAGCGCGCCGGGGTGGAGTTGCAGGTAGCGCAGCCGGCCCAGCTCGCGGGGCTGGTCGGTCCACTCCACGTTCAGCCGTTGCAGGGGGTCGGGGAGCATGGCCGCCTGCCCCGGACCTTTGGGGGGATCCCCGGTGAACAGGAAGAGAGGTTCCGATGGGCCCTCGGCCAGGGAACGAGGCTCTCCTGGCTCGCCTTCCAGTCGGGCCAACGCCAACTGCAGGGCCCGGATCTCAGCTTTGAGATCGGCGACGCGCAGGGCCCGGGTCGAACGCTCCGTTCCCTCGACCAGGCGGACCTGGACCTCGAATTCGGCCTCGGGGGCCGGGGCCTGGCCAAGGGCGGGCTGGCTCACCTCATCCCGCAGCTTCAGGTCGACCACGTCGATCAGGGGACTGAACTCGCGGGTCTGCCCTGGAGTCTGGAGCACCACCACCGCCGGTTCACCGGGGGCTTCTTGGGGATGGTTCAAGAGGACCACCGAGCCCTCCGGCCCCCAGGGGATTCGCTCCAGGAGTCGGAGCGCCACGTCCAGCGACCAGGGCCACTGGACGAAGACCTGGCAGGGGCGCGTCACGAGGGGCCCCCACCAGGCCCGCTCTGCCTGCGCCAGGACGTGGAAGGGGACGGGGGGATCGTCGGAGGTCACCAGCCAGAAATGTCGGGTCCCCGGGGCCGGTTCGGTGGCCTGGGGCCAGGAGAAGGCTCGGATCCCTGTGACCACAGCCTCGGAGAGGTGATCCAGGAGACGCTGGGCCCCCGGGGCGTCCCGGGCGGCCAGGATGTAGCGCACGCCCTCCCGGAGGGGATGCACGCTGGTGCCGTGCGCGGGATCGATGGGGAGGCCGGAAGACGTCTGCGGGTCGCGATAGACCCAGGTCCCGTCCAGTACGGAGGCGATGGGCGCCGAGACGCTGGAGGGGGGCGCTGAGGCGACCCGGACTCGGCCCGGGTCGGAGGGGGCCAGGGAGTCCAGGACGGCCTGGATCTCGCCGACGTCCAGATCGTCGGGCGAGATCTCGACGATCCAGTGCCCGTCCGTGGCTTGGAGGACCTGCTCGGGAAAACGGACCCGAGGCCCGGAACACACGTGCAGTCCCAGCACCAGGTCCTTGAAGTTCTTGAATTCCGCGTAGGTGGGCATGCTTGTCTCCGATCCCCGGTTCAGGTCATGCGACGGTCCAGTGCCTCCAGCAGCACGTCCAGCGTCGCTCGGCGCAAGACGGGGTAGGGGTGGGGTTCACCTCCCGGTTCGGGGCACCGGATCCGGGGGGACAGAAGGTCGTCTCGCTCACGCTGGATGTCGAGGATGGTCCAGTCCAGGCCGACCGCCGGCTCAAGCAGGACCAGGCGGCTCAGGCAATCCGGGAGTCGGCCCGGGGGGCCTTCCCAACCCCGGACCGTGCCGTCGGACTCGCGCCAGTCGCGGAAGCCCAGGCTGCGCAGGTCGCTGGCCAGGATGAAGCCGAACCAGTAGTGGAAGGAGTTGTCTGCTGAACCCGTGGGGACGGTCCAGTCGGCTTCGCCGGCTGCCAGGTCGGCCAGCGAATTGCGTCGGAAGATCCTGGCGACGACGTGAGCCGGGGGCAGGCCTGTCCGGGCTCCGGGTCCTCTCCAGCGGGAGCCGCCGACCCCCAGGTTGAGCCCCTCCTGGTCCTCCCCGTCGCGATGCAGATGGAACTGGACCGGCAGATGGCGCAGGGCGGAACGCCAGTCATCCACCACCAGGGCCACGATCCCCTGCAGCAGGGAGGCCGCCGAAACCTCCAGGGAGTCGGACTCTTCCGAGCCCTCGGCCGGGGCCGACCAGACGGCGGACTGCAGGAGGCCCTCAAAACGGGTCGTCCAGGTCAGGTGCACGTGCACCTTGTGGGAGGGGCGGGCAGAGGGGGGATTGGAGATCCAGACCGCGCTCCGGTTGGCGATCTTGTACATCCCGTAGTCGCCCATGCTCAGGGTGGACAGGGCGATGGCCCCCTGGAAGGGGTCCAGCTCCTCATAGCAGGTGGTCATGGGGGTGAAGAAGACCTCGCTGCGTCGGCGCTGCAGGAAGTCGAGGCGGCGGGCCTGCTGGGAGGTGGGGTCCACCGCCCCGCCTTGCAGGTAGACCTCGGCCGAGACGTGGTCCAGTCGCTCGTGCAGCCAGGCAGACCCGGCCTCGGTGGCGAAGCGGCTCCACAAACCGGCCACCGAAGGATCCCCCGAGGGCTCGTCCCCCCTCTCGGCCCACCATCGCCAGCGGGGATCGCCGGCCGGGGGGCGCGGGCCACGCCAGGCTCGATCCAGGTCGGCCTTCAGCGGCCCGGAGCGGCGCAGGATCCTGAAGGCTTCCGACAGTCGGGCGTGGGATTCCACGGGAACGGGTGGCACGGCCCAAAGCAGGAAGGGCAGGATGTCGGGCTCACCGGCGCGGGGGAGGTCCGGGTTGGTCCAGCGCTGGAGTTCGGCCGGGCTCAGCTCGGTCTGATACAGGCTGAGGTCCTCCTGGCGGACTCCGACGAAGTATCGGATCAGACCGGCCAGCTCCCAGACCCAGCGGTCGAAGCCGCCCGGCCCGGGCTCGGGTACCGCAGGCTGGTCGGTCGGACCTGGGAGCTGTCCCTCCGGGCGCTCCAACCACTCGGTCAGATCCAGCAGGAGGGGCAGGGGCAGGGCGTGCCCCTCTGCGGCAGCCCGCTGGCCCCATTCCAGGGCCTTGTCCAGCGCCGCCAGACTCCCGGGAAGGCCTGCGCACGCGGCCTCGGCGACCAGGGAGCGGGCCAGGGCCTCGGCCGGATCCATCAACCCAGGTCCTTCTCGGCGCGCTTCAGGGTGGACTCCAGACGGCTGCGCAGTCGCCTCTGGGCGGCCGGGGAGTCCCAGATGGCGCTGAAGGCCTCCAGCCCGTCGACCCCAGGTCCTCGGACCCGGGCTGCTCCCGGTTCCCCGGACAGGAACTCTTCGTCGCGCAGGATGGCCATGGCCAGCGCGATCTTGAAGAGCGAGCGCAGTTTTCGGGGCGAGATGGTCCAGGTGATCCCCTCGTGTTCCAAAAGGGCGCCTTGGGTTCCAGCCTCGGCCTGCAGCCCCCGGGCGATGTCCATGAAGTGCCGATGGAAGACCTCCAGGCGCTCGGGCTCGAAGAGAAGCGGGGTCCCCTCCTGCAACCCCTGCATCGCGGCCCTTCCCAGAAGAAGGACGTCGTTGATCCCGGGCGGGTCCTCCTCGGGAGGGTCGGGGAAGTTCCTCCCGGAGGTGAAGCGGTTCTCTTCGCGTCCCAGGGCCACCAGGAAGGCCCGGTCCAGGTTGCTGGGCTCTCCGGGGAGATGGCTGGTGCCCGAGGCCGTGGGAACTTCCAGTCGGATGGGGAAGCGGTCCAGGAAGGCGTGCAGGGTCTGGAAGTCCTCGCCCCCGGCTCCCAGGCCGGCAGTCCCGGTGGCAAAGCCGCCCGGCATCTCGTTGGAGGCGGCGATGAACATGACCAGGTCGCTGGGGACCATCCCACCCCAGTTGAAGTAGGTGCGCTCCTGGGTCAGGGTCAGGAGGGTGTTCAGGACCGAACTGGAGGCTTTGAAGACCTCGTCGAGGAAGGCCGCGCGCACGCCCGGGCCGGTCAGAAGACCGAAGTTGACGCGGGTCAGGACCCCTTTCTTGAGCAGCTCCAGTTCGATGGGGCCGAAGACCTCTTCCACCTGGCTGAACCGGGAGAGCAGGTAGTGGAAATACTTCTGCTCCTCCCGCTCTCGTTGCGCGCGCTCCTCCCACCAGCTCAGGTCGAAGACCTTCTGGCTGGCCAGCTCACTCAGCTTCTCGGGATCGATTCGGGGCGGAGCCAGTCCAAGCCACTTGAAGAACTGCACGGCGATCTCGGATTTGGCCACTCCCGGCCGACCCAGAAGCAGGCAGTTCTCTCGGGCGATCGCGCAGGCCATCACCCAGTCGGTCATGGGACCCAGGGGCGTGTCATCCAGGCCCACCCAGGCCTGGCGCATCCGGTCCCGGACGCGGCGCAATCGGGCGGCACACCTCTGCGCCCAGGCCAGGGGAATCGGGCCCTGAACCTCGCCCAGGATCTTCTGCGAGACCCGCACGGATCTCCAATCCTCGTGGTCCGGGCCCTCAGGCCAGGGATGCGCCGGCTGGTTTTTGGCCATCTCTCCTCCTTCTTCTTGCGCCGGGAATCCACCCGCGCGCGCATGTCCGGCCCGCGGAACTACACCACGGTCTGGCGGATCCGGTCCAGGATTTCTCCCGGCGAGAGGCTGCCATCGTGGGGAGGGGGGAACGGCAAGGGAACCTCCACGCCGTGGTAGCGTTCCACCAGTCGCCGGGCGGCCTGCAGCTCGAGGTCGGCCTGGTCGGCCAGGTCGATTCCTTCAGGTGACTCCAGGAAGGTCCGGGGGGGCTGGCCAGGATGCGGACCCAGGCGGGGCGGCGTCAGCAGCGTGGCCAGGGGCTCCCTCTCCTCCGACCCCCAGCGCTCGGGGAACAGGGTGTCGACCACGGCGGCGAATCCCGCGCCACTGTTGCCGAAGAGGGCCGGGGCCTCGCCCCCTCGCTCGCCGCGGATGCGGTGGAGCAGGCGCGAGACCTCGGCCGGGCTGGCAAACAGCAGATCCCGGGCCAGGGTGTCCTGGGGAAGCTCCGGCTCCGCCCGGATCCACTGGGCGCGTAGGGCCTTTTCGGCCGATGCCACCAGGCTGCGGACCAGCATGTCCAGGGTCCGCAGTGCCAGGAAGGGCGAGCCCGGGTCCTGGGGGTGCCGGCCCAGCACCCGCACCAGGATGGCCACCCTCTCGCGGCGTTGCCGGGCCAGATCTTCGCGGGCCCGGGTCAGGGCGGTTTCCGCCCGGCTCACCAGCGAGTTGACCCCGGGCTCGGCGCGGCGACGGGTCTTGCGAGCTGCCAGGTTGAGGACTCTCTGGAGCTCCTCCTCCAGGTGGATCACCTGCTCGTGCGCCGGAGGAGGACTCAGGATGGCCCCCACCACCGAACGGGCCAGCAGGGCCAGCCAGCGGTCGCCCCACCGGGTCTGGGAGGGGCCGTGACGCCCAGGTCTGGAGAGCGGGCCCAGGAAGACCTCCGAGCCGGCTTCCCCCAGGATGTCCGGGTAGACCGCCAGGGTCAGGGGGCTCCGGGCGAAGAGGGGGCGAGTTGCGTCCATCCACCTGCCACATCCCAGGCTTCGGGAGCGGACCAGCAGGTCGGGGTACAGGACCAGGAACCTCGTCGACCGCAGCCCACCACCGCACCGCTCGCTCCCATCGGGGCTGCCGGCGCGGAAATGCCGGCCGGCCCTTTCGACCAGGCTTTCCAGGGCCAGGTGCAGGGCCAGGCAGTCTCCCACGGTGGCTGCTTCGTCCAGGGCGGGCAGGCTGGCGGCCAGACGAGCGGCCTTCTTCCATTCGGTCGGCCGTCGGTTCGGGTCCAGCCGGCTGGCCAATGCCGCGCAGGCCACTCCTCGACCGGTCAGGCGCGTCAGCTCGACGGGACAGGACTGCCACAGAGGCGAGAACCAGCGCATGGCCGCCTGCAGGTTGCGGGCTCCCAGCCAGGCGTGGCAGGCCACCATCTGCCGGATCATCTCGGTCCGGGTGGTGGCCCCCTGGCGCTTCCAGAAACGCTCCAGTCGGGTCCGCAACCGGCTGGGGGGGAGATGGGGGACCTCAGGCCAGTCGGCGCTGAAGACCATGGCCCAGAGCCCGCCGAACCGCTCGGCGGCCTGCCAGCCGTCGGGTTCGACGCGGCTTCGTCCCGGGGGAGCCGAATCGAGCAGATGGACCAGCCGGGGCAGGGGGCCCCAGGGCTCGCCCGGCAGCAGACGGGCCGGATCGGCGGCCGGCCGCGGCGGTGGGGCGGGAATTCTCGGGGTCATGGCGCGGGCTCCAGGCCCAGGGCCCGAATCTGCTGGAGGAGGTCCTGGAGCGAGTCGGGGGTCTGGGGGGGCGTGTCGAATTCGAGGAGCCGACTCCGGGAGGGGGCGAGAGCTTCGTCCTGAGGCCGGGACGCGGGGTCCTTGGGGTCGCGTTCGACCAGGACCAGGGCCGGTTCCAGCAGAGCGACCAGCCGTCGGGCTTCCTCGCCGGGGTTGGCCTGGACCACGCGGAAGCCGGCCAGTTCGAGGAAGCGGGCGGTCCGCTCGGAGGTCTCCGGGTCGCGCGTCACCATCAACACATCGGTGGGTTTCCGAGATGGGCGAGGGGCCCGGTCGGGGGGGGCATCCGGAGCGTGGCGCGGAAGCCAGACCACGACGGTGGTGCCCTTCCCCGGCTCCGAGCTCAGCTCCACGCGGCCACCCAGCATGGCGACGAAGTGGCGGACCAGGGTCAGGCCCAGACCGGTCCCTCCGAACTTCCGGGCCGTGCCTTCGTCGGCCTGGGAGAACTCCTCGAAGACCCGCTCGCACTGTTCAGCCGTCATGCCGATCCCGGTGTCCTGGACCTCGAAGCGGATCTCGGGACCTTCGGGGCGAGCCCGCAGGGTCACGGTCCCTTCCCGGGTGAACTTCAGGGCGTTGCCCACGAGGTTGAGGAGGATCTGTCGGGACTTCAGGCGATCCTGCTGCATCGATCCCGTCGCTTCGGCCACCTCGACCTGCAGGCGGTTGTCGTGCTCTCGGACCAGCGGCAGGACCGTGGCCTGGACCTCCTCCACCAGGTCGGAGACCGGGAAGTCCTCGCGGGTCACCGTCATCCGGCCGGCCTCGATCCGGGAAAGGTCCAGGATTCCGTTGATCACCGACAGGAGGTGGCATCCGGCCAGGTGGATGTGGCGCAGGTCGGTCAGCGTCGGATCCGAGCGATCCTGGGCCTCTTCGATCAGCATCTCGCTGTAGCCCAGGATGGCGTTCAGGGGAGTGCGCAACTCGTGGCTCATGTTGGCCAGGAAACGGCTCTTGGCGCGGCTGGCGTCCAGCGCCCGGTCGCGAGCCTCCTCGAGCTGGTTCAGCGTCGTCTGCAGGGCCTGGGCCATCTGATCGAAGGTTCGGGCCATCTGACCGAATTCGTCGGACCGTTCCCAGCCGCAGCGCACGGTCCGGTCGCCCCCCGAGAGTCGGCGGGCTGCTTCGGTGAGTCGGGCCAGGGGGCGGGTCAGATGTCGGGAGAGTCCCCAGGCCAGCAGGCCGAAGGCCAACCCGATCGAGCCCATGAGGGCCAGGGTCAGGTCCATCAGCTCGTCCAGGGGAGCCAGCATGGCGGCCTCGGGGGTCTCGGCCACGGCGATCCAGGGCATCCCTCGAACCACGGCCCAGGCTCCGACGACCTGGACGCCTCGGACGTCGGGGTACCCGGTCAACCAGGCCCGATCGGATGGAGGAGACGCCGATCTCAGGGCGTGCAGCTCGCGCATGGGTTGGGTCGGTTGCCCCTGCGGGTCGAGCAGGCGGACCTCCAGGGCCGCCTGGTTCTGGAAGAGCCTTCCCTTCTCGGATTCCAGGTAGGGAGGTGACGTCAGCATGACGCCCTGGAAGTCGGCCAGATAGACGTTCTGGTGCAGGAGTTCGGGAAGCAGGCTCCGGGTGTCCAGCCGCAAGGTCAGCACGGCAAGGTTCCTGTCGCCGTCCCGAACCGGGACCGACAGAAACCAGGTGGGAACACCGGTCCGGGCTCGGGGGTCGCCTGCGGGCAGCGCGATCTCCGAGGACACCAGGTTCGAGATGTGGGGCTTCCCGGCAGCGACGCTTCGAAAGGCCTGGTCCCCTCCCGCCGCGGGAGGGATCCAGCGTTGGCCCACGCTCTGGGGAAGCGTGGAGAAGAAGACCCGGGCCTGGTTCGGGTCGGAGAAGCGGACCTCCTCGACGAAGGGAAAGCCGTCGTCCACCAGGCTGGCCACCCGGTTCAGCCGTGCCCGGGCCGCGGAGGAGGGCCTCCGTGACGGCGGGAGGCTCAGCAGGTCGCGGCAGGGCTCGACCAGGGCGGGACCCTGGGCCAGGGCCTGGGCCACCCTCTCCTGCTCCTGGATCCAGGCTGCGACCTGGTGGGCACTGCGCTCGGCGTACAGATCCAACAGCCGGCTATAGACCTCCTGAAGCCCTTCTTCCTGGGCCTGGTAGACCACGGCGCCCAGGACCGACAAGGGCACCAGGACCGCCAGGATCACCAACCACAGCAACCGGGCACGGAATGTTCCGGGCAGAAGCCTCACCCTTCGGTCTTCCCGACCTGGAACCCGGATCCTTCGGAGAGGCATCTGCTGGGCTTGGGGGGGGGGAAGAATGCGGCCAACCGGAGAACCGCTGTCCCCATGGCCGGCGAACGGATCCTGGTGGTCGACGACGAGGCCCTGAACCGCGACATGCTCTCGCGCCGACTGAGGCGCGAGGGCTTCCAGGTTCTGCTGGCCGAGGGAGGACGCCAGGCCCTGGAGATCCTGGTCGCCCAACCGGTGGATCTGGTCCTCCTGGATCTCATGATGCCCGAGATGAGCGGGACGGAGGTCCTCCAGGAAGTGCGCCGGACCTGGGCGTCGGAGGCCCTGCCCGTCCTGATGGTCAGTGCGGCGGGGGACAGCCCCCACATCGTCGAGGCCTTGAACCTGGGCGCCGACGACTACGTCACCAAGCCGGTCAACATGCCCGTCCTGCTGGCGCGCGTCGAAAGTCAACTGAAGCGGCGTCGCGACAGGCGGCCCTTCAAGGCGGAGCTGGGAGCCCTGGTCGGCCCCTATCGCCTGGAGGCCCGCCTGGGCCAGGGAGCCATGGCCACCGTCTTCCGGGCGACGGACACGCGCCTGGACCGGGAGGTGGCCGTGAAGATCCTTTCGCCCGAGATGGCCTCTTCGACCGTCCAGGTGGAGCGCTTCCTGCGCGAAGCCCGGGCCTTGGCCCAGGTGCGTCACCCGGGGGTGGTCGCGGTCTTCGAAGTGGGGTCGACTCCCTGCCACTTCCTGGCCATGGAACTGGTCCGGGGACGGACCTTGGAGGAGCATCAGGCCGGGCAGCCCCTGCCTGCCTGCGAGGCGGCGCGCATCGCCCGGGAGGTGGCCCTGGCCCTGGTCGCGGTTCACAACCACGGGATCCTGCACCGGGATCTCAAGCCTTCGAACCTGATGATCGACCATGAGGGGCGGGTCCGGCTGATGGATTTCGGCCTGGCGCGGATCGCCGAGGCCGAGACGGCCCTGACGCACAGCGGAACCATGGTGGGAACACCCCAATACATGGCGCCCGAGCAGATCGACCCCGAGATGGGGACGGTGGATGGGCGCACCGACCTGCACGCGCTGGGCTTGATCCTCTATGAGCTTCTGACCGGGACACCGGCCCTGCAAGGACGCACGTTGTCCAACCTGATCCTCGAGATCCTCAAGCGAGAGCCCCAGGCGCCCTCGACGCGCGTCGACGGCATCCCGCCGGGTCTGGATTCCCTGTGCCTCCGTCTGCAGGCTCGCCGGCCGGAGGACCGCCCGGCCGGGCCTTTGCAGGTGGCCCGGGAGTTGGAAGCCTTCCTGGCTTGAGGCTGGCTCCCGCGCAGGGCGCGGGAAGGCAGGTCTTCTTGAATCCGGCTCGAAAGGGGCGCGCCTTCTCAGGAGGAAGCAGGTTGTTCGATCTTGTTGTTGTCGGCTCGGGGCCCGCGGGCAGCCGTCTGGCCGCCCGGGTGGCCGAGGCGGGTCTGCGGACCCTGCTGGTCGAGGAGCATGAACAGGTCGGCCTCCCGGTCCACTGCACTGGGATCGTGGGCGAGGAGATGCTGCGCCGTTATGCCGTTCCCGACCCGGTCCGAGCCGTCTGCCTGGATCGTTTCGACGTGATCTCTCCGGCCGGGCGCCGCGCTCGGCTTCCCGGGGTGCACGCCTGGCTGATCAACCGTCGGGAACTGGACCAGAGCCTGGCTTCCCAGGCCGTCCAGCGGGGTGCGGAGCTCCTCCTGGGGACCCCGGTGGAGGCTGTGAAGCCTGTGGCCCACCACCTGGAGCTGGTCGTGAAGGACCGCCGGGTGGCCACCCGGCTCTGCGCGCTGGCCACGGGCGCCATGTCCACGCTGCCTCAGCGCTGCGGTCTGAAACCACCGACTGCGTTCTGGCAGACGGCTCAGTTGCGGGCCGAAGTCGCCGGTCTGGCCGGGGCCGAGGTCTACCTGGGGCAGGCCATCACCCCAGGGTCCTTCTCGTATGTGGTTCCGGTCCCCGGAGAGACGCCGCGCCTGGGCCTGATCACCCGATCCGGAGCCTGGCCCGCCATGCGTCGCTTCCTGGATCGCCTGGAGAAGACCGGCCGGCTGGGTCCGATGGTCGAGAAGGCCACCTGTCGCAGGATTCCCATGGGGCCTTCGCCCCGCTCGGTCCGGGGGCGCCTGGTGGCGGTCGGAGACGCGGCGGGACAAGCCAAGACCACGACCGGCGGGGGCATCTACTTCGGGATGATGTGCGCCGATCTGCTGGCCGACACGATCCTGGAGGCCCGTTCGGGCGGCGACTTCCTGCCCGGCCGGCTGGCCGGCTACGACCGGCTCTGGAAGAAGCGTTTCCGCACCGAACTGCGGGCCGGTTACCTGGCGCGCAGGATCTTTGAACATGTCGACGACCGTGAGCTGGAGGAGCTCGCAGGGATGCTGGAGGATCCGGAGATCCGTGGAGTCCTGGCCCGCGAGGCGGACTTCGATTGTCATCTGCCGCTCTTGACGTCCCTGCTTCGCCTGCCCTCAGTCCGGCGCGCCGCCTTGAATCTGGCGGGGCGGCGATTCCCCGGAGCGGCCCTGCTGGCCCTGGTCCAGCGGGGAAGGCCCGGCGCCGCGCGGCCGTCCTGGAGGAAGACCTGATGACGACGACGATTCTGGAGACCCCTGCCTGGGAGACTGCATTGGAGGGATTGGGCATACCCGGCCGGCGGGTTGCTTTGGCCCGCGAGGGGCTGCGGCGGACCTTTGAACTCCGTCAGGCGGTCCGCGAGCGCGCGGCGGTGAATCAATGGAAGGTCCTGGAGGCCTTGCAGGGCGTCGGCTTGATGGAAGGGCACTTCGCGGCCACGACCGGTTACGGATTCTCCGATAGCGGTCGAGAGCTTCTGGACGAGGCCGTGGCCAGGATCTTCCGGACTCCGGCTGGTCGGCTGCGCCTTCAGGTGGTCTCGGGAACGCACGCCCTGGCAGCCGGGATGTTCGGCTGGCTGCGTCCCGGCGACGAGCTGGTCGCCCTCTCGGGGACGCCTTATGACACCTTGCGCCCGGTGATCGGCACCGTCGAGGGGTCGCACGGTTCCTTGGCCTCCTGGGGAGTCGGCTATCGCGAACTGCCCCTGCTGGAGGACGGGCGGATCGACCTGGAGGGCATCCCTTCGGTTCTCACCGAGCGGACCCGGATGGTCTTCCTGCAGCGATCGCGAGGCTACACCTGGCGTCCCTCGCTCTCGGTCGAGGAGCTGGCGCGGGCCATCGCGGTGGTCCGGAACCACGCGGCCCAGGCCGTGGTCATGGTCGACAACTGCTATGGAGAGATGGTCGAACTCGTCGAGCCCACCGAGGTGGGGGCGGACCTGGTCGCCGGCTCGCTGATCAAGAATCTGGGGGGCGCGATCGCTCCGTGCGGGGGCTACCTGGCCGGTCGCCGGGACGTGGTCGAGCGCGCCATGGAGTGGCTGACCGCTCCTGGAATCGGACCCGAGGAAGGCCCCAGCCTGGGCTACAACCGGTTGCTGGCACAGGGCCTGTTCATGGCTCCCGAGGTGGTGGGACAGGCGTTGGAAGGGGCGGTCTGGGCCGCCTGGGTCCTGGAGGAGGCGGGGCTGGAGGTGTGGCCGCGCTGGGACGCTCCCCGCACCGACATCATCCAGGCCGTCCGGCTGGGCAGCCCCGAGGGCCAGAAGGCCTTCTGTCGCGGCGTCCAGCGCGCCGGCGCGGTGGACCACTCCGCGGTCCCCATCCCGGTCGTCCAACCCGGCTATCGCGACCCCATCCTCATGGCGGGTGGAACCTTCATCCAGGGGTCCTCGATCGAGCTCTCGGCGGACGGACCCCTCCGCCCTCCCTTCGCCTGTTATCTGCAAGGAGGAGTGAGCCTGGCTCACGTTCAGTTGGGGGTTCTGCGGGCACTCGAAGAGCTGGACAAGGACGGCCTCCTGCCCACGTCCGGCTGATTCTCGGCTCCTCTCGAGGAACGGGAGGAACACCTGGAGACGACTTGAATTTCCCGCAACCCGAGCCCTCATCCGGGCCCAGGGCTTCCCGGGGTCTGGAGGAACCATGCGATCCGGCTTGATCGGTCTTTTTGATTCAGGAGTGGGAGGCCTGACCGTGGCCGACCGCGTGCGCCAGGATCTGCCCGGCGCCCCCTTCCTGTATTTTGGAGACACCGCCCACGTCCCCTACGGGAACCGCAGCGCCGAGGAGGTCCGGCATCTGGTGTCGGCCATCGCCCGCCATCTGGTGGCCAGCGGAGCCCAGGTCCTGGTGATGGCATGCAACACCTCCTCGGCCCTGGCTCTGGATCTGGTGCGCGCCTGGTCCCCGGTTCCGGTGATCGGAATCATCGAGGCGGCTTCTCGCGCCGCCGTCCAGGCCACCCGGAACGGGGTGATCGGCGTCATCGCCAATCCCCTGACGGCTGGCAGCGGCGCCTACGAGAAGGCCTGTGCGCAGGCGGCTTCGGAAGCCCGGGGGGCAGTCGGTGGGGTGCGCGTCCTGCCTGTGGGCTGTCCCAGGCTTGTCCCCCTGGTCGAGGCCGGAGAGGTCCACTCTCCGGCAGCCCGGGCGGCCCTGATGGAGTACCTGGGCCCGCTCCAGGCCGAAGGGATCGACACCCTGGTCCTGGGGTGCACCCATTATCCCTTCCTGGTTCCCCTGATCGCCGAGATCCTGGGGCCAGGCGTCCGGATCATCGACCCGGCGGTCTACGTGGTCGCCGAGCTGGTGGCGCTGGGTTGGTCCCCCTCGCAGCCTGGAGAGGCCCGGCCCCTCTATCAGGTCAGCGGCGATCCGCTGGACTTCGACCGGACCGCCAGCAGGCTGCTGGGGCGCCCGGTCACCGGCACCACCCGGGTGGACCTGAGCGCTCGGGCCTGCGCGGGTTCCTGATCCCCGTCGCCGTCCCAGGTCTTTGAAAGGGTCGTAGTCCCATGAATGATCCGATCACCCTCCTGCAGGCCCTGGTCCTGGGCGTGGTCGAGGGTATCACCGAGTTCCTGCCGATCTCCTCGACCGGGCACCTGCTGGTCGCCTCGCAGTGGATCGGTGCCGCCAACACCTCAGGAACCTTCGAGATCGTCATCCAGGCCGGTGCGGTCCTGGCGGTCCTGCTTTTCTACCGGCGCGAACTGCTGGAGCGGGCCCGGGCCTTCCCCGGCGACTGGAACGCCCGTCGCTTCTGGTTCACCCTGCTGGTGGCCTTCCTCCCGGCGGCGGTCGTGGGCCTGGCCCTGAACGACGTGCTGGATTCGCTGCTGGAAGCGCGGGGATTGCAGGCCAGGGTCATCGGTTGGGCCCTGATCCTGGGGGGTTTCGTCCTGTGGTGGGTGGACCGGTCTCCCGCGCGGGACAGCGCGGCGGCACCCTCCCAGGTGATCACCTTCCGACAGGCCCTCATGATCGGTCTGGCCCAGTGCTTTGCCCTGATTCCCGGGGTCTCGCGGTCCGGGGCGACCATCGTCGGGGGGCTCCTGGTCGGCCTCAGCCGGCGACAGGCAACCGAGTTCTCCTTCTATCTGTCGATCCCCACGCTGGGAGCCGCCACGCTCTACACCCTGGTCAAGAACTACGACAAGCTGGTCCAGGTCGGCAGCGTCGGAGCCCTGGCCCTGGGGACGCTGGTGGCCTTCCTCACCTCGCTGCTGGCCATCGGCTGGCTTCTGAGCTACGTCTCGCAGAATGACTTCCGGGGCTTTGCCCTCTATCGGGTGGTGGTCGGACTGGTCATCCTGGTCTGGGCCGGGTTCGCGTTGGGGTAGTCTTCCGGCCGGGATCAGCCCTCCAGCTCGCGCACCATCATCTCGCGGAATCCCTGGTGCAGAGAGCGGACGTGCGACTGCAGACCGAGGTCCACCAGCAGGGCCCGAGTCGGGGACAGCGAGATCTCCACCTCCGTCTCGTGACCGATCTGGTAGTCCTTCTGCCCGTCGGCCACCACGAAGGGTCGGGTTCCTCGAGTCAGGTTGCGAATCCGCACCGTGGAGGTGGTCGGCAGGACCACCGAGCGGATGGCGGAGGAGAAGACGGAGTTGGAGGCCACCAGGGCCAGGGCATCCATCAGGAGGACCGGCCCTCCGGCGCTGAAGGCGTAGGCGGTCGACCCGGTCTGGGTGGCCAGGATCACGCCATCCCCGCGGACGGTGCCGAAGGCCTCCCCGTCGATCGACAGGTCCAGGTGGAGCGTCCGGTTGCTTCCCCCCACGAAGAACTCGTTGAGGGCATCGGCCTGCCACACCAGTTCGCCCTCGTGGAAGACCCGACCGCGCAGCATGCTGCGCTGGTCCAGGGCGCTCTCTCCCTGAACCAGCCGCGTCAGGGCCTGGTCCAGGCCATTCTCGTCCACGGCGCACAGGTAGCCGACCCGACCGTAGTTGATTCCCAGGACCGGGATGCCCAGGGGGGCCATCAGGCGGGCAGCGTGCAGCAGGCTGCCGTCGCCTCCGAACGAGAGCAGGGCGTCGGCAGGTTCTCCGTCCAGGATCTGCTGCAGGTCCAGGACGTCGACTCCTGCGGCCGTCAGGGTCTGGCGGGCATGCTGCATGGCTTCGGCGGTGGACCCGTCGGTGCGCCGGGTGTGCAGGCCGAAGCTTCGTCGCGAGGGCTTGCCGTCGCCGTGGGTCGAGGAGGGGTGCTCTGACATGCCGGGCTGCTTCGGTCCCGGTTCGGCGAAGTCCCTCCCGGCAGGGCCGAAAGCGACGTGCATCGGCCCCTGGAAGGCCCGTACGCAGGCGCCGTCCGAGGAGCGGGCGGGGAGGATCCGGTCGATGGGAACCCGGCATGTCCGGAGCATGCAGGATTCCGACTCGTTTCGGCGGAACCCGCGGGCGACCTGGGAGGCCTTGATTTGATGGAAGCACCGGTGCGGTTCCCCGAGCGAGTCCGTTCCTATGACCAGATCTGCGCAGAGGTGGAAGCCGAGAAACGCAAGAGCGAAGCCCACGGGTATGACCCCGGCAGGTTCTTCCGCCCCTCCCTCACCGTGGACGTCGTGATCTTCACCGTGCAGGCTCGCGATCTGCGGGTCCTGCTGGTCTCACGAGGGGGCTGGCCGTTCCTGGGGCGCTGGGCCCTTCCCGGGGGGTTCGTCAAGGAGAACGAGGGGCTGGACGAAGCCGCGCGCCGCGAGCTTTTTGAAGAGACCGGGGTTCGTGACGTCTACCTTGAGCAGTTGCACACCTTCGGGCATCCGGGTCGAGATCCCCGGACCCGGGTGGTCACCGTCGCCTACTACGCCCTGGTGGCGGCCGAGAACCTGGCCCCCGTGCCGGGAAGCGATGCCTCTTCGACGGATTGGTGGTCGGTGTACCAACTGCCGGAGCTGGCCTTCGATCACGACCTGATCCTGCGCCGTGCCCTCGAGCGACTCCGCGAGCGGATCTGGGACAGCGCCGTGGCCTCGCAGTTGATGCCCGAGAAGTTCACCTTGACGGACCTGCAATCCACCTATGAGGTGATCCTGGACCGTCCCCTGGACAAGCGGAACTTTCGCAAGAAGATCCTGAGCCGTGAGGTGGTCGAGAACACCGGAGAGACCTGGATGGAGGGACGCCATCGTCCCGCCAGGCTGTATCGCTTCAGGTCCGAGTCCTGCCAACCCTAGGAGACCCGACCCATGTCAGATGGACTTTCTGCCTTCGTCGCCGGACGTGTCCCCTTTCTGGAATACCTCGAGGAGCTCCCGTCCACCTGGCCGGAATCCTGCTGGTCCGCCTTGCTGGCGGAGTCCGGCGGGCCTCAGGGGGTGGCCGTGTTGGGCGTGGACCTGGTAGAAGGCTTCTGTCGACAGGGAGCGTTGTCCAGCCCCCGGGTGGGTGACATCGTGGCCCCGGCGGTCCGGATCCTCTCCCAGGCCTACCAGGCGGGTGTCCGCCACTTCCTGTTCCCCTGCGACCAGCACCCCTCCGACAGTCGCGAGTTCGGCGCCTACCCGCCCCACTGCCTGGCAGGGACCACCGAGGCGGAGCTGGTGGGCGAGATTCGTGATCTGCCCTTCGCGGCCGGATTCCAGGTGGTCCCCAAGGCTTCGGTGAGTTCTTTTGTCGAGACCGATCTCCAGGAGCGCCTGTTGGCCCTGCCGGAGCTGCGGACCCTGGTGGTCCTGGGGGACGTGACGGATCTCTGCCTGTACCAACTGGCCTTGACCGCCCGCTTCCTGGCCAACGCCAGGAACCTGCCGTGGCAGGTCGTGGTTCCTGCCAGCGCGGTGGCCACCTACGACCTGGACGTGCCGACGGCGCGGAGCCTGGGGGTGATGCCTCACGACGGCGACCTGCTCCAGGCGCTCTTCCTGTACCACCTGCAACTCAATGGCATCCGGGTCGTCCGGGATCTGGTCTCTCCGGGGTAGGGCGTGCGCAGCGGTCAGGCCGGAACCCCGCCGATCAGTTCCAGCAGCTCGGCGGTCTTCTCCTTCAGCAGCGCCTCATCGGCCCGCGTCTCCACGTTCAGGCGGATCAGCGGTTCGGTGTTGGAAGAACGCAGGTTGAAGCGCCACTTCAAGAACTCCAGGCTGAGCCCGTCGGTGCGGTCCAAGCTCAGAGCCTGGGCCTGGTAGCGCTGCAAGACCCTCTCGCAGAGGCTGGTCGCGGGTTCCTCGACGCGGCGATTGATCTCTCCGCTGACCGGGAAGCGCTTCATCCGGGCCTCGACCATTTCCGAGAGGGGCCGGCCGGTGGTCCCCATCAACTCCATCAGGAAGAGCCATGGCAGGATGCCGCTGTCGCAATAGCCGAACTCGCGGAAGTAGTGGTGGGCGGACATCTCGCCGCCGTACACGGCGTCCTCGCGTCGCATGTTCTGCTTGATGAAGGCATGGCCGGTCTTGCTCTGGACGGGGATTCCGCCGGCTTGCTGGACGATCTCCAGGGTGTTCCAGGTCAGACGCGGATCATGCAGGATCCTGGAGCCGGGGAAGCGGCGCAGGAAGCGCTCGGCGAAGAGCCCGACCAGATAGTACCCCTCGATGAAGCGTCCCGACTCGTCGTAGAAGAAGCAGCGGTCGAAGTCGCCATCCCAGGCCACCCCCAGGTCGGCCCGGTGCTCCACGACGGCCTGGGAGGTCCCCAGCCGTTTTTCCGGCAGGAGCGGATTGGGAACACCCCGCGGAAAGCTCCCGTCCGGCTCGGCGTCGCGCAGGATCATCTCGATCGGCAGGCGACCGCGAAGTCGCTCGAGCAGGATTCCGGCCCCCCCGTTTCCGGGGTCGCAGAGGACCTTGAGAGGGGGGAGGGCTTCCACCTCCACTCGAGCCAGGGCGAAATCCAGGAAGCGGTCGTGGATCGAGGTGGGCAGGACCTGCGCCGGGGGGGCCTTGGGCTCGGGCAGGGGCCCGTCCAGGACCAGGTCGCGCAGGGCGTCCAGGCCGTTCTCGCCGCTGATGGGCCGGGCCTGCGGGCCCACCAGTTTCATCCCGTTGTAGTTGGCCGGATTGTGGCTGGCCGTGACCATCACCCCGCCGTCCAGGCCCCATTCCAGGACGGCGAAATAGACCTCCTCGGTCCCGCACAGGCCCAGATCCAGGACCTCGACTCCACCCGCCGTCAGTCCTTGTGTCAGGGCGGCGGCCAGCACCGGGCTGGAGAGCCGGATGTCGTGGCCCACGACCACGCGGCCCGGCGAGAAGAGGTGGGCGTAGGCCAACCCGATGCGTCGGGCCACCTGGCAGTCCAGCTCTTCGGGGTAGCGCCCTCGGATATCATAGGCTTTGAAGGCGGCTCGGGCGTTCTGGGTGGGGGAGGTCATGACGATTTCCAATCCGGAGCGAGTGGGTCAGCGGAGGTCCGCGTCCAAGCGCTCCACCAGTCTCTTGACGTCTTCCAGGCGGCTGCGAGGCGCCACCAGGGTGCGGTGTCCGGCGCGGATCACCACCAGGTCCTTGACGCCCACCAGGGCCACCGACTCGGCGGGATCCTCGCAGAAGACGGTATTGCCGGTGGACTCGAAGGAGGTCAGTCGTCCGCGGAAGCAGTTCTCGGCGGCGTCCTGCTCCAGGAAGGGCTCCACCGCCAGCCATCCGCCCACGTCGCTCCATTCGAAGTCGGCAGCCACCATGCGGACGTCGCGGGCCCTCTCCATGACGCCGAAGTCGATGGAAATCCGGGGAAGCAGCTCAAAGGCGCTCGCCAGGGCTCCGGCAAAGTCCGGGGCCCCCCAGCGATCGACGGCCCCCTTCAACTGCCGGACGTGCTCGGGCAGCAGGTGCTGCATTTCTTCGAGAATGGTCCGGGTGCGCCAGACGAACATCCCGCTGTTCCAGAAGTAGTCTCCCGACTCGATGAAGGCCCGGGCCTTCTCAAGATTCGGCTTCTCGCGGAATTCCAGCAACCGGTAGTGGGGGATGGAGCCTTCGTGCTCGACGGGCTCCCCTCGGTGCAGGTAGCCGTAACCGGTTGCCGGGAAGCGGGGCACGATCCCGAAGGTGTAGAGGGCGGGGACCCGGGCGGCGGCTTCGGCCGCGGAGCGCAGGACCTGCTGGAATCGGGCAACCGGAGAGATTCGGTGGTCCGTGGTCAGGACGGCCGTGGTGCAGGGCCCGAAAAGCCGCTCGGCAACCAGCGCCGCCAGGGCGACGGCAGCCGCCGTATCCCGCCGCAAGGGCTCGCCGATCACCTGCTCGGGTGGGATCTCGGGCAACTGCTCGCAGACCAGCGGCACGAAATCCTGGCTGGTCAGGACCAGCACGCGCTCGGGAGGCACCAGGCCCTTCAGGCGGTCCAGGCTTTCTTGCAGCAGGGTGCGCCCCCCGAAGAGGTTCAGGAATTGTTTGGGGCGCTGTTCAGTGCTGACCGGCCAGAAACGCGTGCCGGCACCTCCGGCCATCAGGATCGCGACCAGGTCCTTCATTGCGGCACTCCCGGGTGAAACTGGCAGCCCCGATCGGAAACCGACCGGGGCTGTTGGCTCGGACCCCGAAGGGTCTATGTGGCTCCGACGGCTGGACTCGAACCAGCGACCAACCGGTTAACAGCCGGTTGCTCTACCGCTGAGCTACGTCGGAATCTGCGTCGGACCGCTGCCGACGGAGGCCATTCTAGCACCTGGTCCAGAGATTGGCAAGAGGGCGCGCCAGAAAAATCCGGCGCTGTTCGCGAGGCCCGCCACGACGGGAACACGGGTGCCGTTCACCGGTTCAGCGGCCTCGGTTCACCAGCTTCAGGCGGTCGGGATGGAAGGATTTCACAATGCCATCCTCGTCGACGACCTTGACCACGCGGGGATTGACCACGCGCGAGATGCGGAATCTGCCCAGGGACCGGCCCTGCTCGTCAAAGGCCTCCACCAGGTCGCCTCGGTTCAGGGGAAGGTTTCCAAAATCAGCCATGACAAAGCCTCCGGTCCAAAGGTGAAGCCCCCTTTTACGAGATGGGCCCCCGGAGTCCTGCCTGGAATCTTTCCCGCGCTCCGGCCATGATCGGGTGGAACTTCGCAACGCTTCGGGGAAGGGGGAGGCATCCCTGGGGGCAGGACGAATCTGCCAGATCCGCTCGGCCCGACTGGGGGCACGTCGCTGCGGGGGGAGGGGGCGGCTGAGAAGGACGTCTGATGGACCGCTTTTCCTGGCTGGAGTTTGGAGATTCCGGAGTGCCCTCGCGGACCCGGAGCGAAGAGGGAGCCCCGGAACCCCACGGCGGGACGTTCCTGGCCCGGGCCGAGCGCCTCTTCCTGGAGGGGCAGTACGAACCGGCCTTGCGGGAGTTCTCGCGAGCCGTCGCCGAGCAGCGGGATCTCTTCGATGCCTGGGCGGGTCAGGTCCGTTGCCATCTGGCCATGGAAGAACTGCCCCAGGCCCGGGTCTGGGCGAACAAGGCATTGGAACTCTTCCCCTCCGCACCCCGCGTCCTGAGCGTGGCCGGGCTGGTGGCCGCCTGTCAGGGGCAGGGCGAGGAGGCTTTGCGATTCTCGGACCAGGCCTTGGAGCTGTCGCGGGGTCTGGTTCCGCCCGCCCTGTGGTTGGAACGCGCCGAGTGCCTGCTGCGTTCCGGGCGACGTGACGCGGCCTCGGATTGTCTGGACATGGTTCGAAACCTGAGCGGGGGAGACCCGGATTTCCACCAGAGAATCGGCCTGGCCCTCCTGGGGGCGGGGGCCGTCGAGCAGGCCTGGCTGGAATTCCAGGCGGCCCTGGAGCGCCGTCCGGACCGCGCCTGGTTGTGGTACCTCTCGGCCCGGGCGGCCCGAGCCCTGCAGCAGGAGGACCGAGCCCGGTTCGCCTTGGAGCGCGCGCTGGCCCTGGATCCTGCCCTGGAGGAAGCCCGTCGCGAGCGCAACACGTTGCAGCGCAGCAGCCGGGCTGGTTGGCTGGCGCGCCTTCTGGGCCGGCAGCTTCGCTGATTTTCTTGGAGGAGGACCTTTCTTGCGCACGATCCGGGAATTGATGACCCTGGCCCTGGAACGCGAGGCCTCGGATCTGCACCTGGTGGCGGGAACGCCCCCCTGTCTGCGGATCCACGGCGCCATCCACTTCCTGGAGGATGGACTTCTGCAGGGCGACCAGATTCGCGAGATGGTCCAGGAGATCCTCAGCCCAGCTCAGCTCGAGCGTCTGGACTCGGAGCTGGAGTTGGAGTTCTCCTACACCGAGCCCTCGCTGGGCCGCTTCCGGGCCGCCTTGTTCTTCGAGCGGGCCAACCTGGCGGCGGCCTTCCGGGTGGTTCCCCTCAAGGTTCGCAGCGTGCACGACCTGAAGCTGCCGACGGCCGTGCACGATCTGGCTCGTCGGCAGGCCGGGCTGGTCCTCATCGCCGGAGCCACCGGCCAGGGCAAGACCACGACGATGAACGCCATGATCGACCTGATCAACTCCGAGCGGCGGGCGCGGATCATCACCATCGAAGACCCCATCGAGTTCGTGCACCGACACCGGCGCAGCGTCATCCTCCAGCGCGAGGTCGAATCGGACACCCACTCGTTCAACCGCGCGCTGATCAGCGCCCTGCGCCAGGACCCCAACGTGATCTGTGTCGGCGAGATGCGTGACCTGGAGACCATCGGGACCGCCCTGACGGCGGCGGAGACCGGCCATCTGGTGATCAGCACCCTGCACACCCAGAGCGCCTCGCAGACCATGGACCGCATCATCGACGTCTTCCCCGGGCATCAGCAGAATCAGGTCCGCATGCAACTGGCCAACTCGCTGCAGGGCGTGGTCTGCCAGAAGCTCCTGCCTCGGGTGGCCGGAGATGGACGGATCCTGGCCTTTGAGATCATGATCGCCACCCCTGCGGTTCGGCACCTGATCCGGGAAGGCAAGATGGAGCAGATCCACAACGTCCTGGTCACGGGGAAGGAGCAGGGGATGATTCCCATGGATCACTGCATCCGCCTGCAGTATGAACGAGGGTTGATCAGCTACGACATCGCCGTCAGCAACTCGCTGGACCCCGAATCCTTCCGTAGCCTGCGGGTCACCCGCGAATCCGAGACTTTTGGACTCTGACCTTCGTTGCCCGGACCGGAAAGGAGACCCGACGTGTCATCGCTCCCGAGCGCACCCCAGAATCCCGCAGAAGCCTCATCCTGGATCTTGAAGCTGGATTCCATCCACCTCGGCAAGGAGATCGACCTGGAGGCCTGCGCTCGAGTCTTCGTCGACCGCCTCTTCCACGTCACCAAGTCCGAGCTGGCTCTTCGCCTGGGGGTGGGGCGGGTGCATCTGTTCCCCTTCGGAGCGGTCGTCTTCATCGGAGTGGAACCCGCCCAGGCAGAGGTCCTGCTGGGCGAGCTGGCCCCCTATGTCGAGACGCCCGCTTCGGAGAAGGTGGTGGACGACTTCCTGATCGAGATTCAACCTGGGGCCCGCGACCAGGTCCGCTTCGACCGGGTCGTGCTGGGGGAGGAGGATCCGCTGAAGGTCCAGGTGGTGGCCTCGGTGCTGGCTCAGTCCACCACCCTGGAACACTTCGAGAAGATGGCCGAGGACCTGCTGCAGAAGGCTTCGTCGGTCACCGATGGCATGGCTTCGGGCGGACGGATCCTGCTGACCCTCAAGCAGATGATCCGCTTCATCGGGGTCGCCCTCTCGGCGCGGCGCGAGATCGTCAGCCGCCTCTCCATCATGGATGCTCCCGAGGTGGCATGGGAGGACCGTGACGTGGACAAGCTCTTCCACGATTTGAAGAGCAACTTCGAACTGTCCACCCGCTTCCGGAGCCTGGAATACAAGCTGCGCCTGATTCACGAGAGCGTCGAGGTGATCGTCAACCTGACCAATACCCGCCGCTCCGAGATCCTGGAATTGACCATCATCGGTCTGATTGCCCTGGAGATCGTCCTGGCCCTGTTGGGGGCGTTCAAGTCGTGAGCCTTGATCCGGCTGCGTCTTGTTGCTTCTCTTCGCAATGCACCTGATGTCGCGGATTTTTGGTGCGGTCCTGAAGGTTGTAGTATCACCTGTTGCCCTCAGGATTGACGCCGTCCTCCAGACCGACTACAATCGGGTGGTTCCAGGGGGGGGGCGATCCGGGAGATTCGGGTCGCTTCACAGTCGGGGGTTCCTTCCCTGCAGGTCCCGACAAGAAGCCGTCGCGCCGGCAGGGCGGATCGAGAATTCGTCCCTGGGGAGCTGGCCTCGGTCACATGGGTTCGAGGCTGCGCGTCGGGAATCAGGAGGTTGATCGAGATGCCTTTGGTGAAAAATTATACCAAGACCCGCGAGAAGTGCCGTGTGACCTTCAAGCTTCCGGCAGAGGCCGAAGCGGGCAGCGCCGCCCTGGTGGGCGACTTCAACGGTTGGAACGAGTCCGAGTGTCCGATGAAGCAGTTGAAGGACGGCTCCTTCAGCGCGACGGTCACCTTGGACTCGGGCCGGCAGTACCGTTACAAGTACCTCGTGGACAGCACCCGTTGGGAGAACGACTGGACGGCGGATTCCTATGCCGCCAATGAGTTCGGCGGCGAGGACTCCCTGGTCCACGTCTGAGAGGCCTGCCTCAGGTCTCGGAAGAAGGCGGGCGCTGAAGTAAGCGCCCGCCTTCTTCCATGCCGGGCAGGTGGGGATGGTTGTGCCTGCAGCCGAATCGGAGGGCTCGACGGCCTCGTGCCGAAGCGCTTGGCGCCATGAGCGTCGTCCGTGTCCTCGAAGGGATTCTCGAGAAGTCCTCCTCCACCGTCCTGACCCGGGTCGAGCGGGTTCCTCCTCGCGAGGCGGTCTACGGAGACTGGCCCGAAGAGTTGGACTCGCGACTGCGCGACAGTCTTCTCCGGCGTGGCCGCCCGCGCCCCTACACCCATCAGGCCGAGGCGATCCGACATGCCATGGACGGGCGACACGTCGTGGTGGTCACGCCGACCGCTTCTGGCAAGACCCTGTGCTACAACGTCCCCGTCCTGCAATCGATCCTGCGGGATCCGGGAACCACGGCCCTGTACCTCTTTCCGACCAAGGCCCTGGCCCAGGATCAACTGGCGGAACTTCAACAGAGCATCGACGATCTGGGCGCTGCGGTGGGGACCTTCACCTATGACGGGGACACCCCGGCGGACGCTCGCAAGGCCGTGCGGTCGAGGGCCCACGTGGTGATCACGAATCCCGACATGCTGCATACCGGCATCCTGCCCCACCATACGCGCTGGGCCCGATTCTTCGCCAACCTGCGCTACGTGGTCATGGACGAGCTGCACACCTGTCGCGGGGTCTTCGGAAGCCACCTGGCCAACGTGCTGCGCCGACTGCGGCGGATCTGTGAGTTTCACGGGTCGCAGCCGGTCTTCATCGCCTCCTCGGCCACCATCGCCAATCCTCAGGAACTGGCCAGCCGCCTGGTCGGCGAGGAGGTGCGGCTGGTGGACCGCAGCGGAGCGCCTTCCGGCCCGCGCACGATCCTGTTCTACAACCCTCCGATGCTGAACAAGGAGCTGGGGATCCGCCGCTCTTGCCTGACCGCCAGTCGGAACCTGGCGGCCCGCTTCCTGAAGGCCGGGGTGCAGACGCTGGTCTTCGCCTCCTCCCGCCTCAACGTCGAGGTGCTCACCCGAGCCCTCAAGGACCGCTTCGAGCGTCATCCCTCGGACGAGGGTCGGATCCGGGGCTATCGGGGAGGGTATCTCCCCGGCGCTCGCCGCGAGATCGAAAAGGGGATCCGCGAGGGAACCGTGCGGGGAGTCATCAGCACCAACGCGCTGGAGCTGGGGATCGACATCGGGGCCTTGGAGGCGGTGATCCTGGCGGGCTATCCCGGGACGGTGGCCAGCACCTGGCAGCAGGTCGGGCGGGCCGGACGCCGCCAGGGTGAGTCGGTTGCCATCCTGGTGGCCCGCAGCGAGCCCCTGGACCAGTTCATCGTCGAGAATCCCGACTACTTCTTCGGTTCCAGTCCCGAGCACGCCCGGATCAATCCGGACAACCTGGCCATCCTGGTCAGTCACCTGAAATGTGCGGCCTTCGAGTTGCCGCTTCAGGAGGGAGAGCGCTTCGGGGAGGCTCCGGTGGGTGAGATCGTGGAGTATCTGGCCGAAAAGGGCGTGCTCCATCGTTCCGGGGACGAGTTTCACTGGGCGCAGGACGTCTACCCGGCCGACACGATCTCCCTGCGCAGCTCTTCCCCCGAAAACTTCGTGATCATGGATATGGACGCGGCCAACCGGGTGATCGCCGAGGTCGATTGGCACGCAGCGCCGACCACGGTGTATGAGGACGCCATCTACATGGCCCACGCCCGCACCTACAACGTCAAGAAGCTGGACTACGCCCAGCGCCGGGCCTATGTCCGGCCGGTGGCGGTGGACTACTACACCGATGCGATCACGGCGAATTCGGTCCGGATCCTGGAGGGCTTTGAGCGCCTGCCCTGCGGGGCGGTCCACCGGGAGCACGGTGAGGTCCATGTGGCCTGGAGGGTGTCGGGCTTCAAGAAGGTCAAGTTCGACACCCGTGAGAACGTCGGGTTCGGCGAGGTCCACCTGCCCGACCAGGAGATGCACACCACGTCCTTCTGGTTCACCATGCCCGACGAGTTCCTGTCCGGGTTGGGCATCACGCGCTCGGACCTTCTGGACGGGGTCGTCGGCCTGGCCCACTGTCTGCATCACCTGGCCCCGGTCTTCCTGATGTGCGATGTCCGGGACCTCAACCGCTGCGTCGGCGACCGCTCTGGCGAATGGTTCGCCCAGCCTGATGGCCGCAGCCGGGGGCGCTACGAGTTTGTGACTGAACTGCCCCTGGATGTCGCGGCCGACGCCTGGATGCGCAGTCCGGCTTCGGTTCCGGAGCCTGCAGGCATGCAACGCCTTCAGGACCTGCCCCGCTTCGAACCGACGGTCTATCTGTATGACAACTTCCCCGGGGGGATCGGCTTTTCGTCTCAACTCTTCGACTCGTTCCCCGAGCTCTTGACCCGGGTCGGGGAGCGGATCGGCGACTGCGCCTGCGAGGCCGGGTGCCCCTCATGCGTCGGCCCTCCCCAGGAGGTCGGGAACCGGGCCCGGGAGGTGGCCGGAAGGCTGGTCCGGGCCATCCTGGCTTCTCCGCCGGGGGCAGCCTGAGGTGGACGACCTTCGCGTCCAGGAGCTGGCTGCTCGTCTGAGCCGGTTGAGCCTGGGGCTCTACACGCGGAGGCGTCCCCAGGTCTGGGCCCTGACCCTGCTGCTGGGGCTGCTGGTCTACGGCCTGGTCAACTGGGCTCTGGAGACCCGCCAGAGCCTGTCCCTGCTGCCGATCTCGCTTCTGATCGGCTCCTTCCTGGTTCCCCTGGTGGTGGTCCTGTGGCTTCAGGAGGTCGGAGCCGCCTGGGACATGCCGTTGCCGGCCCCCACGGTGGCCTTCCTGGCGGGTGGGGGGCTGGGGCTCCTGGGGGCCCACATCCTGACTCCGTTGTTCTTCAGGCTTCCCGGTTCCCGCCTCCTGTTGATCGGGTCCTCGGAGGAGATCGCCAAGCTTCTGGCGGTCCTGGCGGTCCTGTCGCTGCCCCTGGGCCGGGCCTGTCCGGCAAACCCTCGGGTGGGCCTGGTCCTGGGGGCCTCGGCGGGGCTGGGTTTCGCCGCCATGGAGTCCATGGGGATGGCGCTCCGGTTCGTCTTCGAACAGGGCGCCTCGAAGAACCTGATGGACCAGATCCTCTTCGCCCGGTCCCTGCTGGGGCCTTTGGCGCACGGCACCTGGACGGCCCTGCTGGCCTCGGCCGTCTGGCCTCTGCGCAGGCGACGGCAGGTTCCCCAGGTCCTGCTGGCCCTGGCGGCCCTCCTCCTGGTCTCGGGCCTGCACACCATGTGGAATCTGCCCCGGTTCCTGCCCGCGGACCTCTCCCAGCGGTTCATGACCCCAGCCATTCCCTATCTGCCGCTTCCGCTCTGGCACCTGGCCGTCGGGGCCCTGAGCCTGGGAGGACTGCTGGTCTTCGTGCGCGGGCGGTTGGACTGGCCCCGCCCCTGGACTCGGGCGCAGGTCCTGGCGGAGCTCTCGGCGTGCCTGGCCCTGGCCGAGGAGATGGATGAGGTCAACCGTCCAGCGACTTGAGCTCGGCCTCCAGGATCTGCTGGCGTTGTCGAGCGGCCTCGATCTCGCGACGCGGCAGACCGCCCATTTCGTAGAGGGTCTCCAGTTCTGCCAGGTTCTGGCGACCCTCGCGGACCTCCTGGCGCAGCTCGCCGACCCGTCGGGTGCGCGTCTCCTGGTTGTCGCGCTTGTAGTCGAGGACCTGGTCGCGGAGCCGGGCATCGCGGGCCACCACGCTGTTCACGAAGCCGGTGACCTCGGCCCAGGTGATCCCGTGCTGTCGGGCCTGGCGCTCCACGGCCGCCAGCCGGTTGCGGGCTGCACGCACGTGGTTCTCCAGCTCGGCGATCCGGTCGGGGGCTTCCTTCTGACGCTTCTTGAGCCGGGCCAGGGCCTGGAGGGTGGCGGCCAGGTCTGAACGCGTCTTCTCGGCCTCTGCCCGGGCCACCAGGCCTTCCTCGACGTAGCGGGCCATCAGTGGGACCGCCTGCTCGAGTTCGGCCCGCCGCGACTCCAGGCGACGGCGCTCCAGCGTGGCAGAGGCCCTCTCACGTCTCCGGCCCTCCAGCTCGATCTCGGAGGTCTCGAGGCTGTTTCGAGCGACCAGCCAGGTCACCATCCGGGCCTCGCGCGAGTCGGCTGCGAAAGAGGCGAAGGAGGTGGCGGGCCCTGATCCGGGTGCCTGGCCGCCGAAGTCCACGTAGTTTCCGGCCAGGTCGCGCATCTTGACGTCCACATGGTCGATCGAGATGGTCCCCACGATGGTGCCGACCCGAACCGGATCTCCCACCGAGAGCGATGGGCGGATGTGCCCGTAGGTCACTTCGGAGCCCGAGGCGGAGCGCACCGTCAGCCCCCATTCGCCCTCCGTCCAGGGGGCGACCGAGACCACGGCTCCAGGCCAGCCGGCGCGCACGGGCGTGCCCGCCGGCATGGCGATGTCGTAACCCAGGTGCAGGCCGGGATTCCGGCGATAGCGCGAGACGGTGCGCCAGTCGTAGAAGCCGCTGGTCAGGACGGCTTCCGGGCAGAGCGTGCGCTGCAACGCCACCAGACCCGTCACGTCTGCGACGCTGCCCTCCGAGGTCGACAGGTCGGTGACGCCAAACCGCGTCCGCAAGGCATCGATCACGGCCGGGACCTGAGCGGTGCCGGGTGGTGCCGCCAGGAGTGGGCTGGCCAGCCAGACCATCCAGGTCAGGACGAGGAATCGGAAGACAAGGCGTCTGGTCATGGTGTGCTTCCAGTCTAGCACGCCTCGAGGCTGCGGGGGAGGGCCCCCTGGAGGGCAGGGGAGGTGGGCTGGAACGCGAAGAGGCCCGCCGCCAGCTTCCTGGCAGACTCCGGGAGGGACGTCCCGGCCTCGAGCATTGGAGAGACCATGATCCCCCAGAACCAGTTGATTCCCATGGTGGTCGAGCAGACCGCCCGCGGCGAACGCGCCTACGATATCTACTCGCGGCTTCTGAAGAATCGCATCATCTTCGTGGGGGAGGCCATCGACGATGCGCTGGCCAACCTGGTGATCGCCCAGTTGCTGTACCTCGAGCAGGAGGATCCGGACAAGGATATCGACATCTACATCAACAGCCCCGGAGGTTCGGTCACGGCGGGTCTGGGAATCTATGACTGTATGCAACTGGTGAAGCCCGACGTCTCCTGCATCTGCATGGGCATGGCCGCCAGCGCCGCTGCGGTTCTGTTGGCAGGCGGAGCCAAGGGCAAGCGCTTCGCCCTGCCCTATTCCCGAATCATGATCCACCAACCCTGGATCAGCCAGATCGGCGGGCAGGCCACCGACATCGACATCCACGCCCGGCAGATCATCAAGACCCGCGAGACCCTGAACAAGATCCTGGCCGAGCACACCGGCCAGGAGCTGGAGAAGGTCGCGCGCGACACTGAGCGCGACTACTACATGTCGGCTCAGGAAGCCAAGGACTATGGCCTGATCGACGAGATCATCTCGCGGGAGAAGCGCTGAACCCTTGACCGGACCTGATCCCAGCCCTTCCCCGCCAGGCCAGGACCTTCTGGCTCAGAGCCCCTTCCTGAAGGCATGTCGCGGCCAGAAGGTGCCTTTCACTCCGGTCTGGCTGATGCGTCAGGCCGGCCGCTACCAGGAGTGGTATCGTGGCCTCCGGGCTCGGCACTACTTCCTGGACCTGTGCAAGAATCCCCAACTGGCGGCGGAGGTGACCGTCCGGGCGGTGCAGGACATCCGCCCGGACGCCGCGATCCTCTTCTCGGACATCTTGTTGATCGTCGAGGCCCTGGGCCTGAGGTTGACCTTCAATCAGGGCGAGGGGCCCGCGATCTCCGGTCCGGTTCGGGATGCCCTGGGCCTTTGCGCCCTGCGCGAGGTCGACCCCGATGAACTCGGATTCGTCTATGAAGCCATCCGCCTGGCTCGGCGCGAGCTCCCCGCGGACATCCCGCTGATCGGCTTCGCAGGGGCACCGTTCACCGTCGCCTCCTACCTGATCGAGGGAGGAACCTCGCGCAACTTCGAGCGCACCAAGGCGTTCATGTTCCGGCACCCCCAGGCCTGGCATGAGCTGATGGGACGCATCGCGCGCGGGACGGCCGGTTACCTGCGCGGTCAGGTCCAGGCCGGCGTGCAGGCGGTGCAGCTCTTCGACTCGTGGGCGGGGGCGCTGGGTCTGGAGGACTACCGCGAATTCGTCCTGCCTCACAGCCAGAGGGTGCTTCAGGCGATTCCCGAGGTCCCTCGCATCCACTTCGGCCGGGGAACCTGCGGCCTTCTTGAAGCCTTCGACGAGGCCGGTGCCGACGTGGTCGGGGTCGACTTCCTGACGTCCCTGGCCGAGGCCCGTCAGCGCCTGGGATCCCGACCCGTCCAAGGGAACCTGGACCCCTCGGTCCTCATGGCGGACCGGGATTATATCCGCCAGCGGGTGGGCCGCGTCCTGGACGCCAACGCCGGGCGTCCAGGACACATCTTCAACCTGGGGCACGGGGTTCTGCCGGGGACTCCGGTCGAGAATGTGCGCTTCCTGATCGAGACGGTTCACGAGATGACCGCCGGATGAGCCGCAGCCTGGCCGTCGTGGGGGCTGGAATCAGCGGCCTGGCCCTGGCCTGGGCGGCGCTGCGCGAGAATCCGGATCTGAGGGTTCACCTCTTCGAGGGGCGTTCGCGCCCGGGGGGAGCCATCGAGAGCCGGCGTAAGGGCGGGCTGGTCCTGGAGGGCGGACCGGACTCGATGATCACCGACAAACCGGCGGGCCTGCAGTTGTGCCGCGACCTGGGCCTGGAATCTCTGCTTCAGCCCACCAACGAGGATGATCGCCGGGCCATGGTGGTCCGGGACGGTCGACTGGTGCCGATCCCCGAAGGTTTTCGCCTGCTGGCCCCCACGCGCCTGATTCCGTTCCTGCTGACGCCGGTTCTCAGCCCCCTGGGCAAGCTGCGCATCGGCCTGGACCTGTTCCTGCCCCGACGCCGGGACCCGGGAGACGAGACCCTGGCCGGCTTCGTCGGGCGCCGGTTGGGTCGCGAGGCCCTGGAGCGGATGGCACAGCCCCTGGTCGGGGGAATCTACGGAGGCGACGCCGAGCGCCTGAGCCTGCAGGCCACCATGCCTCGCTTCCTGGAGATGGAGCGCAAGCATGGCAGCGTGATCCTGGGCCTGCTGGCCGGCATGCGGGCCCATCGTCGGGCCGGGGAGCGGACGGCAGCCCCGGCGGGTCCCCGCTACGGGCTCTTCGTCTCGCTTGAGGGAGGCATCCAGACCCTGGTCGAGCGACTGGTCGATGTCCTGCCCCCGGGGAGCCTGCGCACGGGCCTGGCGGTGGATCGCATCGAGCCGGAACCTGGAGGGTGGCGGTTGCGCTCTCCGGGCTTCGAAGAGCGCTTCGATGCGGTGGCGCTGGCCATGCCGGGTTGGTCTGCCGCCAGGCTGACCGGTTTCGACCCCATCCTCTCCAACCGTCTTGCCAGCATCCGCTACAGCTCCTCCGCGGCGGTCAACCTGGTCTTTCGGCGTCCGCAGATACCCGGCCGGATCAACTCCTTCGGCTTCGTGGTGCCTCGGATCGAGAATCGGGTCCTCCTGGCGTGCACGTACGCCTCGGTCAAATACGCCGGGCGGGCTCCTGAAGGTCAGGTCATCTTGAGGGCGTTCTCGGGGGGCGCGGGCCGGGAGGCCGATGTCGATCGACCGCCGGAGGAGCTTCTGGAGGATCTCTTGGGCGATCTGCGGGACCTGCTGGGGATTCGGGGCACTCCCCTGAAGGTCTGGTCGGCCCGGCACGAACGGGTCATGCCTCAATACGAGTTGGGGCATCTGGACCTGGTTGCGGAGATCCAGGACCGCGCGTCGCGGCACCCGGGCCTCTTCCTGGCGGGGAACGGTTTCCGCGGAGTGGGCATTCCCGACTGCGTGGCCCAGGCCCGCCAGGCCGGCGTCCGCGCGGCTGGGTATCTGGGGGCCCTGGCCCGGGACCTGGGAAAAACCGGAAAGTCCTGAGTTTGCCCCTAGTCACGAACCCTCCCCGTCGTGAAGGGGGAATATACGGTTGCTAGGAGGTCGAAAACACATGGCTTACGACGATCCGATCAAGGAAATCGGTGCCAACAAGCCCGCGGTTCGGGGAACCGAGATCGCCGGTGCCCAGCACGCGGCCGAAGCCTCGAAGTCCCAGTCTTCCGCGGCCCCTTCCGCGCCGCCGACGGAGGAAGCGGTCAAGGGAATCGACCAGACCGACAAGGTCGCCATCTCTGAAGAAGCCAAGGAACTCTCGGCCCAGACGCCTCAGTCGGCGCAGAAGGTCCAGGGCACCTCCGAGGGTGGCGAAACCAAGATGGCGGAAGCCCAGAAGGGCCTGGACTCCACCCTGGCCGAGCTGCAGGCCGAGCGCGAGGGCCAGAAGCAGGCCGCGCAGTAGATTTTGACCTCCGGGTAGCCACGGGCTGCTCTTGGGCCGGAAGAAGACCCCGGACGAGCTCTCCAGCTCGCTCGGGGTCCGCCCTTGTACGCCTCTGGAACCCGTTCTGGATTGGAGCCCTCCAGGCATGATCCGACCTTTTCATCCGGCCTGTGGAGTGGACATGGGGGCCACCCTGGCCAAGGTGGCCCTCCGACACGAGCCCGGCCCCCCGGAGCTCCGGCTTCTGCCGGTTCAGGATCTGGAGTCGGTCCTTCGGGCCCTGGGCGGTGCTCAGAAGGGAACCCTCGGCCTGACGGGTGGAGGGGGGACGGAGCTGGCGCTCCGCTTCGCCCGGTCGGCATCGGTCCTGAAGGTCAACGAGTTTGCTGCCTGGGGGGCTGGAGCCCGGGCCCTGCTGCGCCGCAGCGCGGCCGATCTCGACGAGCCCTTCCTGCTGGTCTCGGTCGGGACGGGCACCTCGGCGATGCTGGTGGACGGCATGTCGGTCTCTCGGGTCGGGGGCACGGCGCTGGGGGGAGGCACGGTCCTGGGACTGGGTCGGGCCCTGCTCGGTCCGATCGGGTTCGACGACCTGTGCGAGCTGGCCCGGCGCGGTTCTCGGCGCTGCGTGGACCTGCTGGTCTCCGACATCTACGGCCCTGGTCAGATTCCTCTGAAGGGGGACCTGACGGCCGCGAACTTCGGGCGTCTGGCCCAATCCGCGGAGGCTCCGCTGGAGCCGGCCGACCTGGCGGCCGGCGTCATGGGTCTGGTGGGCGAGAACGTGGCCCTCATCACGGCGGGACTGGCCCTCTCGGCCCGGGTGCGCCCGATCGTCTTCGCCGGGTCCACGCTGAGGGGGAACCCGGTCCTGGCAGAGGTCCTCCTCCGCATCACCGCGCTCCTGGGGCGACACTCCATCATCCTGGAGGACGGCGAGTTCTGTGGCGCCTTGGGGGCCCTGGAGCTGGCGGCCCGACACGAGACCTGACTCAGAATCGGGCCAGCAGCTTCTCGAGCATCTTCTGGTCGGGCACCTGGGGCTGGACGTTCAACTCCGCCTGAAGGATGGTGCCTTCCGGTCCGGTCGCCAACCAGATGGTGTCGGCCAGTTGCAGCATCAGGGTGAAGCCCATGCCCAGCGAGACCTTGGTCGAGAAGCCGGACTCGAAGAGCGTGGCCGGGAGCTGCTCGGTGCGGATTCCAGGCCCCCGATCCGAGACCCGCACCACCAACCCCTCCGCTGCGGAGAAGACCTGACAGTGGCCATCGACTCCGTGTTTGATCGCGTTGGAGGCGGCCTCTCCAAAGACGACCACCAGGTCCGAGGCCTGTTGTTCGGTCAGGCCGGTCTGGTGGGCCAGTCGGGGCAGCTCGGAGCGGATCCTGGCATAGTTCTCGCTGTCCAGGGGGCGATCCAGGACCTGGGTGCCGGTCGTGGGGATCTTCTCGGCGTCCACCAGGTGGAAACGTCCATGTGAGACGGTGTTGAGGACCTCCCGGTAGAACGCCTTCTTCTCTTCCACGGTCTGCAGCAGGCGCAGGTGGGCGTCCAGGGCGGCGCGGCGCGCCCTGGTCCGTTCGGTCACGTCGCGCAGCACCACCACCGCCCCCAGGACCCCGGGGGGATCCTCCATCGGGGAGCTGGTGAAATCGACGGGGAACTCCTCTCCATCGGCCCGCCGCAGCCAGATCTCCTCCATCGTCTGGCGGGTGCGTTCGTGGAGGGTCCCGGTCAGGGCGGCTTCCGCCTGAGCCTCGCACTGCGGAGAGAAGAAGCCCCGCAAGGGAAGGCCGGGGAGTTCCGTGGAGGGAAGCCCCAGCAAGGCCTCCGCCGCGCGGTTGGTGAAGACGATGCAGCCCGCCGGGTCCAGACCGCAAATCCCTTCTCCGGCCGACTCCAGGAGGTTGACCTCGCGTCTTCTGGAGCGTTCCAGGCGCTCGGCCATCACATCGAAGGACCAGGCCAGCCGGCCGATCTCATCTCGGGGCTGCCCCAGTCCCGTGCGCGCGGTCAGGTCGAGGCGGGCCAGGCGGTGGATGGTCCGGGACAGCACCCGGAGCCGGCGCAGCAACAAGGATTCACCCAGAAGCCATGCGGTTGCCAGCGAGACCAGGGCGACCACCGTCAGCACCAGCAGATTGCGGGCCAGGGCCGCTTCGGCCTTGGCCTCGCTGGCCTGGGTCGGGATTCCCACCGTCAGGAAACCCAGGGGGGATCCGTCGGGTTGGCGGAGCAGCGCGACCCGATGCAGTCGCGAGACGCCGTCGGGATCGACCCTCTCGAAGGCCCGGCGGGCCCGGTCCTCGTCGAGGCGGAGGACCTCCTGGGGCAAGGGGCGGAATTCCGCGGCGAGGTCGTGGGGGTGGCGCAGGACCGGCCTTCCGACAACGTCCAGCAGATCGAGGGTGGAACCCTCCGGCAGGTCGGAGATCGAGGCCCGGCGATGGATCCAGTCCAGGCTCTCCGTCAGCAGGATGGCACCCACGGGCGTCCCCGCCCTCTCGATGGGCCAGGTGGCCTGAAGGGCGCCTTCTTCAGGCCGGTCGCCAGGCACCAGGAGCATGTTGGGAGAGGCCGCGCTCAGCGAGTCCTGCAACATCGTGAAGAGGGGAGACCCCTCGGTTCCCGGAGCAGAAGGGGCAGCGGCCACGGGGTTGCCCTGACGGTCGAAGATGGCCAGGCCTCGGGCACCCGGCGCCCGGGTGGCCAGGTCGGCCAGGGTCGAGTCCAGGGGCACCGGGTCGAGGGCCTGGACTTCGGGCGCCTGAGCCAGGGTCTGCAGGTCCAGGGTCAGCGAGCGCACGTTCTGGCCGATTTCTGAAGACAGGGTGTTCAGGAACCCGAAGGATCGCCACCTCGCCCTCTGGGTGAAGGAGGCCCGGTCTTCCAAGGTGTCTCCCAGCAACATCAGGAAGGCCGGGATCAGCGCCAGGAGGACCGGAAGCAGGAGCCGGACCCGGAGGCCCATTCCACCGCGATTCTCCAAGGGCAGGGTCGGTGGGGCTGGCTTGTGCCCGGTATTCGAGTCGAAGTCCATCTGCGCACCCCGTTGGCCGTCGGCCGGGTCTCAGTTGGAACCGAAACGCTCGCGGATCTTGCGGTACTCGTCTTCAGAGACGTACTCGCGGATGTTGTCGAGGGCCTGATTGGGCTGGATGCGGGGGCCTGATCCGTAGTTCCGGCTGGCCTCCTTGCTGGCCTTTTCGAAGATCGTGCGCAGCTCGTCGGGGCTGGCTTCCCCCTGGGACTCGAAGTAGCGCATGGCCACCTCGCCCAGGCCGTAGGTCCATCCGAAAACGAACGGAGCGCTGATGAACTTCCCCAGGATCGGGATGAAGTTGGCCACGAAGAGGACCGTGATCTGGCCGAAGACGCTGGCGCCGCAAGCCCCGGCCAGGATGGCCAGGACCTTCTCGGGGGGATCCTTGAGTCCGTAGGCTCGACCGATGGAGATCACCATCGCCGACTGCACCGGCATCAGCAGCACCAGGTCGGAGAAGGGGACCGGGAACAAAACGATGCCTGCGGCCCACAACGAGAAGTTCAGGACGATTTCGCGGGCCCGTTCACGGGTCGATTCCATGTCCGGAGGAAGGACCTGCGAGAGGGGAGGCAAGGGGCGGGAGGCGTCCCGCGGAGGCCCTGCGTCAAAACCCTGCCAGGTGGGCGTGTTCGAGGACTCGGAGGGGGAGGGATAGTCGTAGGACTCCCAATACTGGGGCGGGGTGGGGATGTCCGAAGGGGGCGGCTCGGCGGAGGCTGGCGAGGGGGAGTCGGGAGCCGACGGGATCACCGGAGCGGGAACCGACTCCGGGACGGCAGAGGCCGGGGCGGGCGGGCTCGGTTCCCATCCGCTCCAGGTCGGCAGGGATTCGGAGGGTGGAGCCTCCTTCTGGCGCAGGCGTCCCCCGCACCGGTTGCAGAACCGCGCGGTCTGGCTCACGCCGGTTCCGCATTTCGGACAGAATCGTGACATCGGCTCTCTTTCCTTCCGAACCCTTCCAGAGTCTGGCGACCGATCGATCCCGTTCGGCACCGTTCTGGCAGGCTCCTACCCGGGGCGTCAGGCGGCCCCGTCGGCCGCCTCGTCGCATAGAGGTTTCCCGGCGCTCCGGAAGAATGTCCCGCGACCTGCCGGCTGGCAGGCCCGGGGGGTCGTCCCCGGATCCATGGGCGCTGCCGTCAGGCGGCGCCGAGCCTGGTTTTCGAAGGAGATTTCCGGATGAACGTCCCCAACCTGTCCGGTCGGCGGGTTCAACAATCGGGCAAGGCCGCAATCGTGGTGCTGGCCCTGGTCCTGCTGGTCGCCGTCGGTGCCGGCGCCTGGTACTTCATCACCCACCGTACCCCCTCGGGTGGTGGAGACCTCACCGCCCGGGCCGCCGCGATGGCACCGGCCCAGACCCAGGTCCTGCTGGCCTTCGACCTGGAGAATGCGGGGGTGCCCCGCGACACGCAAGGCCAGATCCTGGGGGCCCTCCTGAAGAGCCGCGAGCTCAAGGCTCTCAACGAGGAGATGCAGAAGACCCTGGGCATGACCGTGGAAGAGGACTTCCTCCCCTGGATGGGGACCTCGGGAGCCTTCTTCATGGCTCCGGCCGAGGGCCAGCAGAGCCTGCTGGAGGGGGCCGAGAAGGCCTCTGGCGAACTGCCGTCCTTCCGCGCCCTGGCCGTCCTGCAGATCCGCGATGAGGCCCAGGCCCAGGCCTCGCTGGAGAAGGTCCAGGCTTCCGCCTCCGCCGAGGGCGGGGTGGCCTATCGGACCGAGGACCTCCAGGGGGTGCCCGTGCATCTCCCGGCCGTGCCCGGCAAGGGACCGGCCTGGGCGATCCACGGTCAACAGCTCCTGGTGGGTTTCACGGCGGCGGATCTGGAGATGGGGCTGAAGCCCCCGGCTTCAGGTCAGTCCCTGGCTGATCAGGCGGGTTTCAAAGCTGCCCTGGGCCAGCTTCGGAACAGCGAGGCGGTGTTGGGCTACGTGGACCTGGAGGGTTTGCTGAAGGGAGCTCCCCTGGCGGAGATCCCTTCGCCGGACACCGTGACGCTGCTTTCCGCCATGCGCTTCGTGGCGCTGGGCTCCGGGATGTCCGGTCGGGAACTTCTCAGCGACTGGCATCTGGGGGTGGACCTGGAGGCCGCCGGTCCGCTGGGCAAGAAGGTCTTCTCGACGAACCACAACATCGGTTTTGAATCGGCCGGCCTGCATTCCAAGGAGGTCGACACCTACGCGGCCTTCAACCTGCGGATGCTCTGGGATCTGTTCTACGAGATCGCCGCGGGCTTCCCTGATGGTGACCAGTTGCGGCAGGGCCCCGCCCTTCAACTGCAGTCGGCAGGCATCGATCTCGAGCAGGATGTCCTGGGAGTGCTCTCGGGAGAGCTGTCCTATTCGGCCAGGAACTCCGGTCGCATCCAGGCCGCCCAGTACGAGGCCCTGGCCCAGGGACGCCGCCAGGATGTCCAGACGGCCCTCCAGAACCTCCGTGAGGTTCCCCTCACCGTGGCTCTTGGCCTGAAGGACCGGGCCGGCCTGGATCGCCTTCTCGGCAAGATTCCCCAGGTGGCGATGCTGCTGTCGGCCTTCACGGTCACCGAGGTCGAGGGTGTCAAGGTCTATTCGCCGCCCAAGCAGGAGGGAGCCCCGGAAGGCGCCTTTGCCCTGGCCTTCTCCGACCACGAGATCCTGCTGGGTCTGAACGAGGCGGACAAGAGCGTCGCCGCCGCGCTGACGGCACGCAAGAGCGGTGAGAACGTGGGGAGCCTGCCGGGCTTTGCCCAGGTCCTCGCTGCCCTGAACTCGGATGACCGGGCCTTCCTGGTCAGTTTCCAGGATTTCGGAAGGATTCAGGCGGAAGCCCTGACCGAGTTGAAGGCCTCCCAGGCCGTCAGCCCTGAGTTCCTCCAGGCCCTGGAGCTGGTTTCGAAGCTGTACGGAACCAGTTGGCACGCCGCAGCCTTCCGGGCGGACGGGGTGCACGGGGTCTCCACGGTCGAGGTGCATCGCTAACACGCTGTGGGGTCCGTCAGGCCGGGTCCCCGTCGCCGCGGCGGGGGCCCGGTCGTCTTTCCCGCCAAGGGATCCCGAACCGATGCTGCGAAGGGAAGCCAACATGGATCTGCGCCAGCGGCTGGCCCAACTGGATCACGTCGGCTCTCTGGGAACTGCCCGCCCGCGTCGCGCCGTCCAATCCCTGGAGGCCCTCCTGGAAGGACAGGAGGTGGAGGGGGGGAGCGGGCGTTTCCTGCTCTGCCGGCGTCGGTTCCCGCGCGACCACCACCACGGAGCGGTCCGCCTGGACCAGGCCTTGGCTTTGTCGGCCCGTTGGCTGTCGCGCCTGGGGCGAGATCTGGAACAGATGGACTTCGAGCGGGTCGTCTTCCTGGACACCGAGACGACGGGCCTTTCCGGGGGAACCGGCACCTACGCCTTCCTGGTCGGGCTGGCCTGGATCGAACCCGACGGCATCTGTCTGGAGCAGCTCTTCATGCGCGAACACGCCGAGGAATCGGCCATGTTGGCGTATCTGGCCGACCGCCTGCGGGGCTGCGGAGGCCTGGTCACCTTCAACGGCAAGACCTTCGACGTCCCGCTTCTGGCGACCCGGTTCCTGATGAAGCGTCAGAGGTTCGATCTGGAAGCCCTGCCCCACCTGGACCTGCTGCATCCTTCGCGTCGGATCTGGTCGCTGGCCCTGCCCGATTGTCGCCTGGAGACCCTGGAAACCCGGGTCCTCGGGGCTCCCCGTGCGGCGGACATCCCGGGCCGCGAGATTCCGGAAGCCTACTTCCGCTACCTGAACACCGGAGACGGGTGGGAGCTGGCCCGGGTGGCCGAACACAACCAGCGCGATCTTCTGGCCTTGATCGGCCTGGTCTCCCGCCTGGCCCGAACGCTTCAAGCCCCGCTGGAAGCACGCCAGCCCGAGGAGGACCTGGGTCTGGGGCGGATGCTGGCCTGCCTGGGGGAGACCGAGGCTGGTGGAAGGTTGCTGACCCGGGCCCTGGAAGCTCCTCTGCCTGTCGAGTCCCGTTTCCGGGCCCTGTTGCACCTGGCCGACCTGCGCCGTCGCGCCGGAGATCGCCAGGGCGCGGCGGCGCTCCTCGAGCAGGTGTTGTGCGAGGACCCTGCGCACGCCGTGGCAGCCGAGGAGATGGCCAAGCATCTGGAGCATCGCACGGGGGACCTTCCGCGCGCCCTGGCCCTGGTGGCCGGTGTCCTGGAACGCCCGGATCTGACCCCTGCCCGGCGAGCCGCCTTGGAGCATCGCCGCCAACGCCTCGTGCGCCGCCTGGAGGGCGGCACGAAAGTCCATCCAGACCTCGGGAGACGACCATGACCCCTGAACCCACACCCCAGGAACTGCTCAGTGAACTCAGCGAGCTGATGCCGTTGTTCTTCAAGCCTCATCCCTGGCACGGCATTTCTCCCGGGCGAGAAGCTCCCGACCAGGTCCAGGCCTACATCGAACTGGTCCCCACGGATGCGGTGAAGTACGAGATCGACAAGCAGAGCGGGCATCTCAAGGTCGACCGCCCCCAGCTCTACTCCAGCTTCTGCCCCTCGCTGTACGGGTTCATCCCGCGGACCTACTGCGGTCCCCTGGTGGGTCACCACACCTCCGAGACCCTCCAGCGCCAGGAGATCGAGGGGGACGGAGACCCGATGGACATCTGCGTGCTGACCGAGAAACCGATCACCCACGGGGACGTGCTGGTGCCGGCCATCCCGATCGGGGGCATCCGGCTGGTCGACAAGAACCAGGCGGATGACAAGATCGTGGCCGTCATGGTCGGGGACAAGCAATATGGGAGTCTGCGCGACATCAGCCATCTCAACGAGGCGACGCTGGACGGCCTCATCCACTACTTCCTGACCTACAAGGACATGCCCAGCCCGACCCGAGCCCGCAAGGTGGAGGTGGCGGCCATCTACGGGCGCAACGAGGCTTTGAAGGTGATCGAGTACAGCCTTCAGGACTACGCCGAGCACTTCCACGAACCCTCGGCCCGCATGGAGCGCGTCCTGGCCCGCCTGACCCGCGCCTGACCGTCTCAAGGCAGAAGGGTCGGGGGCAGGCAGCGCAGGACCAGAAGCGACAGGTCGTCGTTGAGCTCGCCTTGCGAAAACCCCTGGATGGCGCGGTCCACCCGGTCGGCCAGCGAGCGGGCCGTGCAGGGCTTCGTGCAGGACAGGAGATCCAGCAGGCGTTCTTGTCCGAACAGTTCGCCGGCCGGCGAGCGGGCCTCCGTGATCCCGTCGGTGTACAGGACCATCCAGGAACCGGGTTCCAGCCGCACCTCCACCTCGTCGTAGCTGGCATCCGGGCTGGCTCCCAGGATGATCCCTCCGGAGCCCAGGAGGCTTGCCGGTCCGGCACCCGGACGCCAGACGATCGGAGGCTCGTGCCCGGCGGAGACGAAGCGCAGCATTCCGTGCTCCAGGTCCAGCTCACCGTAGAAGAGCGTGACCGTGCGGGGCAGGTCCTCGGCCGTCCGGTGCAACTGCTCGTTGAGCAGGCGAACCAGCAGCCCGGGGGGATAGCCCGCCGCAGCGCAGATCTGGATGGTGTGCTTGAGACGCACCGCCTCGAGCGCGGCCTCCGACCCCTTCCCTGCGACATCAGCGATGATGACGCCCACCCGGCGCTCGCCCAGGGGGATCAGGTCGAGGTAGTCTCCCGAGAGCTCGCGCGAGGGGATGTAGAGGCTGCCCACCTCCAGGCCCGGGAAACCCAGCTCTGCGGACGGCTTCAGGACGCCGTACAGCAGCTCGGTGACCCGGCTCTTCTCTTCGAAGAGGCGCGCCCTGCGAATCGCCAGGCCGGCCTGTTCGGCGATGGACCGCAGCAGGTTCAGCGCTTCGGGCTGCAGGGGGCGTTGGTCGTGAAAGAAGAGGGCGACCAGGCCGACCGGCATGTCGTGGCCGTGCATCGGGACCAGGACGGCGCTGTGGAACGGGTCCTCCTGGCGCAGGAAGACCTCGCCTCCAGGCTGGTCGGAGGCGACGGTGACCGGAAGGCCCTCCCGGAAGGCTTCCCGGAGCGGTGCGACGGTCAGCGGGATCCTGCGCCCCCGGAGACCTCGGACCGAACCCGTCGCGGCCCGCAGGGCCAGGTCGTGGTGCTCCACCAGGAGGACCGCGACCCCGTCGGCCCGCATGGCGGTCTGGATTCGGGTCGACAGCTCTCCCAGGAGGGAATCGAAGTCCATGGTGGACGAGAGGAGTCGGGAGAGCTCCAGGAGCGTTTCCAGATCGCGCATCGCCAGGGTCCTCTCGGCAATCATCCGACCCAGCAACCGGTTGGTCTCCACCAGGTCATCGCGGCGCGTCCGCAGCTCGTTGAGCATGCTCTGGAAGGCCAGGCTGAGCGTCCCGATCTCGTCGTCGGAGTGTCTGGCCTCGGGCAGGGCCGGCCATTCCTGGGGGATCCGCGCCGCCAGGGCGGTCAGGGCCACCAACGGGCGGGAGAGGCTGCGGGCCAGCACCAGTGCCAGCAGGAAGGCCAGGGCCAGGGTGCCCGCGGCCAGCAGGAGGATGGATCGCAATTCGCCGGTCAGGGGTTCGGCCGTTGCAGACAGCGGCACCTCCGCCAGCACGGTCTCCTCCCCGGGCAGCTTCTTCCACGCCAGCAGTCGACCTTGTCCCGTCCTGCGGAACAACGTGCCTTCCTCTCCGACCACCCTTGGTCTCTCAGCCTGCAGGCGGGCCAGGGCTTCCGGCGCTCCCCGGAAGGAGATCGGGGCCCCTGAAGGATCGAAGAGGCCCACTCCCTCGGCTCCTGGAACCTTCATGAGGTGGTCCCAGGGGCGACCGGTGCCCCGGGCGTGGGCCAGCTCCGCCAGTCGCAAACGGGCCTCGGAGGCCAGGTTGGTCTCGAGAAGGCGCTGCGTCGAGCTGTAGCTCAACAGGCCCATCAGGGACACGGCCAGGACCGCGACACCCACCAGGCAGGCGAAGGCTTTCCAGAACAGGGGAACGCGTGGCCCGGAGATCACCGCTGCCGAGAGCGAGGCCTGGCAGCGCTCCAGGGGCGGACCCAACAGGCCCGCAAGCAGGAAGTAGACCGGCAGGGCACACAACAGGCCCAGGGGCAGGCCCAGGACCAGGACCTTCACCGCTTCCTGGGTCGGCAGGCTGCCGAAGTGGCGCATCTGCAGGGCCGCCAGGGCCTGGATGGCCAGGCAGGTCGCCCATGCCAGGCCGGCCGCTTGCAGGGGAAGCCTGGAGGATCTTCTCCGGACCCTCTTGAGGAATTCGCGGTCCAGGACCGGCGAGGCCGAATCCACGAAGTCGGCCACCGCGTCCAGGCTGTGGCGCAAGGGGAGCAGGAACACGACCAGACCCAGCAGGGGGACCTCCCAGGCATACGGGAGGAGAATCCAGAGGAGCTGGGAGTGGTCGTGGCTGACGAACAACAAGGTCAGCGGGAGGGCCAGACCCCACACGACCAGGGCCAGCAGGACTGCAAGCCACGTCAGGATGCGCTGGCGGAAACCCATCTGCACTCCTTGCGCCGGTCCGGGCCCCTCCTTTCCTTAACTATATACCAGCCCTGCCAGACTCAACCGTGTCCGAGCAGTTCGCGCGGTGGGGAGGAGGGGCGGGGGGAAAGGGCGTAGATGGCGCCCCTGGAGGTGACACCGTACATGGAAGCCCTAGACCTGACCAGCGCCCCTCCCCTGGCGCGCATCGAGACCCTCGGCGAGCACGCCGGAAAGACGGTCCGTCTGCGCGGGTGGCTGAGGAATTCCCGATCTTCCGGGAAGATCCAGTTCCTGGAGGTCCGGGACGGTACGGGGGCCATTCAGGCGGTGGTCCTCAAGAATCGGGTGTCCCCGGAGGAGTTCGAGGCCGCCCGGCGGATGGGCCAGGAGAGCTCCCTGGAGGTCACCGGCGAGGTCCGTGAGGATCCGCGGGCTCCCGGTGGATACGAGATGGCGGTGACGGCCCTGACCGTCGTGCACGAAGCCCAGGAATTTCCCATCACTCCCAAGGAGCATGGGACCGATTTCCTCATGGACCACCGCCACCTGTGGATCCGCTCTTCGCGCCAGCACGCCATCCTGCGCATCCGGGCCGAGATCATGCGCGCCATCACCGAGTGGCTGGACGACCAGGGCTTCCTGCGGATGGACTGCCCCGTCCTGACCCCCAGCGCCTGCGAGGGCACGACGACCCTCTTCGAAACCGGTTACTTCGGGGACAAAGCCTACCTCACCCAGAGCGGTCAGCTCTACAACGAAGCCAACGCCATGGCCTTCGGGAAGGTCTACTGCTTCGGCCCCACCTTCCGCGCCGAGAAGTCCAAGACCCGTCGTCACCTGATGGAGTTCTGGATGGTCGAGCCCGAGATGACCTTCTGCGACCTGGAGGAGAACCTCAGGGTTCAGGAGGAGATGCTCAGTTACGTGGTCCAGCGGGTCCTGCAGCGACGCCGGGTCGAGCTGCAGACGCTGGGTCGGGATCTGTCCCGCCTGGAGAAGATCCGCCCTCCCTTCCCTCGTCTCTCGTATGATGAGGCCGTCGAGATCCTGCGCCAGAGCGGCGTCGACTTCCAGTGGGGCAACGACTTCGGGGCCCCCGACGAGACCATTCTGGCGGAACGCCACGAGCTGCCCGTCTTCGTCCACCGCTACCCGACCTGCTGCAAGGCCTTCTACATGAAACCCGTGGAGGAGCGGCCCGAGGTCTGCCTGAGTGCGGACCTGCTGGCTCCAGAAGGCTACGGCGAGATCATCGGTGGAGGACAGCGCATCGAGGATCTGGCTCTGCTTGAGTCACGGATTCGGGAACACGGGCTGCCGGAGGAGGCCTACCGCTGGTACCTCGACCTGCGGCGCTACGGCTCGGTTCCCCACTCGGGCTTCGGCCTGGGCATCGAACGGACCGTGGCCTGGATCTGCGGGATCGAGCATGTCCGCGAGACGATTCCCTACGCTCGCACCCTGAATCGGCTGTACCCCTAGCCTGTGAACAGGCCGACCCTCCAGGACTCCCGCTGCTCCGGGCCGGGTGATTTCGAGATCCTCGGGGCTCTCTGTCTTCCCTTCCTGGGCGGCCTGGCCCACGAGTTGGGAAATCTCCAGGCCGCGATCCAGGGCAACGTGCACCTCTTGCGGCAGGGGCCGGCGCCACTTGAAGCGGATGAGTGCCTGGATGAGATGGAGGAGTGTTCCCGCCGCATCCACGAGCTTCTCTCGCTGCTGAGGCGCTGCACCCGTCCCGACACCAGGCCCGTCCGCTTCGGGCCGGCCGGTCTCCTGGACGATCTGGCGACGCTGGTCACTCCGCTGGCGCGGCGCCGCAGCCTGCGGATTCGGGCGCATCGGACGGCGGGTCTGGCCGAGAGGGAGGGCTTCCCCTGGCGGCTCCGCACGGCGCTGTTGGGTCTTGTCACCCTGATTCTGGACGCGCCAGGAGGGGAGGGGGCAACCCTGGACATGGGGCTTGTGGGGGACGACTCGAGTCCCGTGCTGGAGATCGGGACCTGGTCGCCGGTTTCGGATCGGCTTCATCGGGCTTTGGACCCTCGTGACCCTGGGGGGGGCGGCGCCTGCCAGCGGGTTCTGGAGACCCTGGGGTGTAAGGTCGAGGTCCAGGACTTCGACCTCAGGACCCGGGTCCGGATCCACCTGGGCGGGTCCCGGACCTTCTGATTCAACAAGAGGAGGACACATCGGTGTCAGGTCATTCAAAGTGGCACAACATTCGCTTGCGCAAAGGCAAGGTGGACGCCCAGAGGGGCGCCTTGTTCACCAAGGTCTCCCGGGAAATCTACATGGCGGCTCGCAAGGGCGGGCCTGAACCGGAAAACAACTTCATTCTGAAGGTGGCCATCACTCGGGCTCGCGCGGTCAACATGCCCGCCGACAACATCAAGCGGGTCATCGAGAGGGCCACGGGAGGGGCCGAGGGCGAGAACTTCGAGGAGGTCACCTACGAGGGCTACGGTCCGGCGGGAGTGGCCATCCTGGTCGAGGCGGCGACCGACAACCGCAACCGGACGGCGGCGGTGGTGCGCTCAACCTTCTCCAAGCACGGTGGAAACCTGGGGGAGACCGGGTGCGTGGCCTGGCTCTTCGAGCGCCGCGGCCTGTTGCGCTTCACCCAGCCGGGCCTGGATGAGGAGGCCCTGTTGATGGCGGCGCTGGACGCCGGTGCCCTGGACATGAAGGCCGCCGATGAGGCCTTCGAGGTGCTGACTGAACCCTCTGACCTGCATGCCGTGAAGGATGCGCTGGAGGCCGCGGGTTTTCCGTCAGACGAGGTGGAGATCACCCAGTTGCCCAAGACTTCAGTCGATCTCGCCCGAGGGGATGCCCCGACGGTCCTGCGGCTGATGGAGGCCCTGGAAGACCTGGACGACGTCCAGAACGTCCATGCCAACTTCGACATCCCAGCCGATGTGCTCGAGGAGCTTCAGGCGGAGAGCCGTTGAGCCGGCGGGTCGTCCTGGGCGTGGATCCGGGCAATGCCCGGTGCGGATGGGGCGTGGTCGCCGAGGAGGAAGGCGTCCTGTCGGCGGTCGAGTTCGGCTGCCTGAGCACGCCGGCCTCTCTGGGGCGGGTTGAACGCCTGGTGAGGATCCATCAGGGCCTGACCGAGATCCTGACCCGCCACGTCCCCGACGAGGTCGCGGTGGAACAGTTGTTCTTCAACCGCAACGTGACCAGCGCGATGGCGGTGGGGGAGGCTCGCGGGGTGGCCTTGCTGGCGGCCGGCCAGCAAGGCCTGCCGGTCGGTGAGTACACGCCTTCACAGGTCAAGGAGGCGCTGACCGGGAGCGGACGGGCCAGCAAGGACGAACTGCGCACCGTGGTGGTCATGACCTTGGGCCTGGAGCGCCCGCCTCGGCCCGACGACGTCTCGGATGCCCTGGGCATCGCCTTGACCCACGTCTTCCATCGACAACTGAGCCTGACGTGATCGCTCATCTCCGAGGCCGGATCGCCCATTGCGGCCCAGGATCCCTGGTGGTCGACGTGGCTGGCGTCGGCTATGCCGTCGCGGTCCCGGACCCCTTGGCCGAGACCTCCGAGCTCGGCACCGAGGTGGCCCTGAGCACCCACCTGGCCGTCCGCGAAGGCGAGATGTCGCTCTACGGCTTTGCCACCCTTCCAGAGCGGGAGATCTTCCGGCTTCTGATCGGCATCACCGGGGTCGGCCCGCGCCTGGCCTTGAAGGTGCTCTCGGCCCTGAGCCCGGCCTCGCTGGCGCGGGCGATCCTGGAAGAGGACGTCAAGACCCTGACCCGCATCCCGGGTGTGGGCCCGCGGACCGCCCGGCGGTTG
>Ga0334898_1000229_pt1 | contig 102251 bp, 73 predicted proteins | sample GraSluR3_MG_10_FD_207228 | JGI IMG/M metagenome (GOLD analysis project Ga0334898, IMG submission 207228) | Sludge microbial communities from methane-producing bioreactor in Wageningen University, Netherlands - Granular Sludge_3_08-R3 | ecosystem: Engineered > Bioreactor > Anaerobic >... | reverse complement strand
CATGTGCATAGTGACGAGATTCTGTCTGATATTCAACATGTGCTGTCGCAATAGTAATGCCACGTTCTTTTTCTTCCGGGGCATTGTCAATTGAATCAAAAGAACGGAATGAACCTCCGCCTTTCTTTGATAAATAACTTGTAATTGCCGCAGTTAAAGTTGTCTTACCATGATCAACATGACCGATGGTACCAACATTAACGTGAGGTTTGCTTCTTACAAATTTCTCTTTTGCCATCTTTCCTCCATAGATCTAAAAGTCTTTTTGACTTTAATACTTCGACTAAATATATAATATATTCAGCCTGTAAAATTCCAAAAATACAATTCAAGAAAAACTGTCAACTATTTTTTAAAAAAAATGAAAAATATTTAAATTATTTAAAAACAATGAGATAATATTGAGCCTGATGAACTAAGGTTTTAACAATAATTTTTTATATCATTTAAAATATCATAACAAACAAGGCTAAAAAATAATTATGTTATACAAATATCTCTGATAGCACCAAAAACAACTTAACTACAAATATCAAGCCGAAAATTTGTAAAACAATACTTGTTTTTTTTTCAAAATTCTTAATTAATTAACCTATTATTACTAAAATCATCTTAAGAAATCAATAGATTAATCCTCTGAGCTTTCAATTTCATAAAACCAACTTACAAATATTTACAAATATTTTCTTGACAAAAATGTAACCACTAAATGAAGTGCTAATATAGTCACCACTGTAAGTGGTAATAAAAGGAGATAGTTAATGAGTAATATTGAAAAATTAATGGAAATAGGTTTAACGCATTACGAAGCAAAAGCTTATAATATGCTTATCGGAGCCGAAAAATCTACTGCAGCAGAAATAGCAACTCATTCAAAAATCCCAAGATCAAAGATTTATGAAGTTTTAGACGGTTTAGTAAAAAAGGGATTTTGCTTAGAAATATCTGAACCGGTAAAAAAATTTAAAGCTACTAATCCAAAGTATGCCTTAAAACATTTTAAGGCAGAATTAAATAAAAAAAAAGAAACCTTAGAGCATACAGAAAAATACCTTGTTGAAGTCTTTAATTCTCTACAAAACACACAAACACCTTTAAATTTTATTGAAGTTGTTTTTAATAAAAATTCATTAATCGAGAAAGTCGATCAATTTATAAGTAAAACTCAAGACACAATATATTCGTTTTGTAAACCGCCTTATATGATTGGAGAACACGATTCAGATTGGCAAGAACAACAAAAAAGAAGCCATAAAAACAAACTCACTAATAAAACCGTTTATCAAATAGAATATGAAAGATTAGATGATTTTTTAAGAATGATTAAGATAAGTCAAGAAGATGGAGAGCAAATAAGATTAGTTGATGAGCTTCCAATGAAATTCTTTATTTTCGATGATAATTATGTAATTTTCTTAATGACAAATGAACAAGTTAATCAGCCAAAACTCGGTTTTTTAGCTATCCAAAATAATAGTTTAGCTAAGACTTTAATTAAGGTTTTTGAATTATATTGGGAACAAGGCTTAACAATAGAAGATTTTGAGATAAAACACACCCTAAAAAAATAAATAAAAATGGAGGCAACAAATGAAACGATTGAGTTTAATTATGCTCATTATCCTGTTTAGTTTTTCAATAATCAGAGCAGAAAATCGCAACATCAGTTGTACGGTAACAACTAACAGTAATTATACTTCCGGAGAAAATACTATGCTTGAATTTAGTATTAGTATAGCTTCAGGGTATTATGCTGACTTTTTCAATATAACATTCCCGGAAGGTTTCACAATCAATAGTGGGTCTTCAATGGGCACAGAAAACGCTTCAATATCAGGCAACACAATTGAATGGGGCGAGATGTCCGGCTGGACAGGCAGCGGTATGGGCAATTTATACGGCTCATACACAGTTAATATTTCAGTAAATACAGCAGCTTCAGTATCAGGAAACCAAACTCTTCAAATTGAAATGATGAGTGATGACCCTTCTGAGGCAGATGTTTATAATGGAACAGTTATTTTAGAACAACAGATTAGCGGTCCTGTTATCAGTGTTTCAACAAACAAAATTTATTTTGAAGAAGTAGATATTAATGCTGAAATGAACAAGACATTTTCTATCACTAATATCGGTATAGATCAATTACAGATAACAAATATTTCTTCTTCAAATCCTGATTTTACAGTAACAAGTGATTATTCAAATACTCTTTCAGCTGATGAGACTATAGAAATAAATGTAAAATTTACTCCCACAGTTAACAATTATTTCCAAGGACAGTTAAATATTGAAAGCAATGGTGGAGTTAATCAAGTTATTGATATTCACGGGATTGGGAAAAAATCTACAGATATTGTAGAATCATTTGAAAACGGTTTTCCTCCAACAGGTTGGTATGATGTTGAAGATGACTGGACTGTAGCTTCAGATTTACCTTTTAACGGAAACCAATATGCTAAACTAAATTATTATGATAACGGCATATTATCTACTCCAAAACTTACAATTACAAACGGAGACAGACTTACATTTTTTGCCGGAAATAGATATGTGTCTTTAGGTGAAATTAAAACATATATATCTACAAATCGAACTGATTGGACGGAAATTTTCAGCACACCGGCTATTAAGGGATATCATGCATATTCTATAGATTTATCTTCCTTTGATGGCTCGTTTTATATCGGATTTTCAAAAACTGAAGACAGAATACTTATGCTTGATCAGATAGTGATACCTCAAATTGATATGAATGGAGTGGTTCCCGAAATAATCACATTAAATACACCAGATAACAATGCTTTAGATATTGAGCCAAACACTACACTTCAATGGACTGCTGATGGTTTTGCTACAGGATACTATCTTTCCTTAGGCACAAATGAAACAGCTGATAATATAATAAATAATCAAGATGTATCTTATATTACAACTTATTCACCAACACTTGATTGGGATACTCAATATTTTTGGAAAGTACAGGGATATAATGAAAACGGAGAAGGACAGGCTTCTGAAATATATACTTTCACAACTCAAGCAAATCCTATTCATTCAGTTCCTTTCAATGAAGACTTTACAGCATTTTTACCTGCTTTTTGGACAAAAGCAAAAGGACAATTATCACCAAATGTAACATTTACTGATGAAACCTCAAACTGGACAAATGATGGGTTTGCAAATATTGAAGATACCGGGTCGGCTCGTGTAAATATCTATGGAACAACCCGTTTTGAATGGTTAATTTCCCCCACAATAGATTTAGGAACAACAGGAGACTTGGGTTTAAGTTTGGATATCGCATTTACGACCTTTTCAGGAACAAACTCTGCTCCAATACCTGAAGATGACATCATCGCAATTATTATCTCAACAGATAATGGAAATACTTGGAGCGAAAATAATATCTTAAGAGAATGGCGTTCAACAGATACAATTTCTAATACAGGCGAAACAATCAATATTGATTTATCAGCATATTCAGGATTAGTAAAAATCGGTTTTTATGGTGAATCAACCATAAGCAATGGCGACAACAATCTCTATATTGACAATATTAATGTATTACCAATGGGAGACGCTCCTACTTTAAGAATAACTCCACAAAGCTATACTTTTAGTGAAATAATGAATAGTACTATATCTTCAGCACAAGCATTTGAATTAGCTAAATTAGGCAATGGCGTAATTCGCATTGACAATATACAATTAACCGATAACACTAATTTTATTTTAGAAAATCTACCTGAAAGTTACCCTGTAGAAATTAGCACAACTACCCTAACTTTTAATGCTATCTATACACCTCAATCAGCCGGAGAACATCAAGCAATAATTGAAATAACAACCAATGCCGGCATTTATGAAGCTAATCTCAATGGTTCTGCTTATTCTCCTTTACAAGGCGATTTAATAAATAATCCAATATCTATTACATTAGATGAAACAGGTTTCTATACAACAACTGCAAGCAACGAATCAATGCATAATGATTATATTCTTCCGGGGACTGATGGCAAAGACGTTATCTACAAACTCAGTTTAAATAACAATGCTACTGTTGACATTTCCTTAGAAGGAAGTGCATTTAATACAAAATTAGCTGTTTATGCTGTAAATACTGATCCTCAATGGGTTCCAAATGATGAAAATTATCTTTATTATAACGATAATGACACAGAAACAGGTGCTAATTGGTCAGCATTATACAATTTAGAATTAACTACCGGAGAATATTATATTATTGTTGATTCTTATTCAAATTCTCAAGGAAATTATACTTTAACAATAGAAGCAGACATTGTTTCAGAGGATGCAGTCATTAATGTAACTCCTGAAAACTATGATTTTACTGAAATGATTATTGGAAATTCTACTGACTATAAAACATTCTTAGTGTCAAATGGTGGAGAAACTGCTTTTACAATTCAAAATTTCAATATTGATAATAATCAAGACTTTGAAATCAATCCAATCTCCTCTTTACCTCAAACTATTACAGATAACACCTTTGGATTAACAATTAGATTTACTCCTCAAAGTTCAGGAGAAAAAACAGCTACTATAACGTTAAATACAACAGCAGGAGAAAAAACTTTTAACGTCACAGGTACCGCATTAAACGAAGGAATGATTTGGGAAAGTTTTGAAAACGAAGATTTCCCAAGTTCAGGTTGGACACGCATTGATAATGATGGAGATGAAAATAATTGGAGACCTTGGTCGGGCACTTATGCCAGAACAGGCGATAAATTTACTATGTCAAATTCAACCTCAATGTGGGGTGATGAATATGACCCTGATAACTGGTTAATCACACCAAAATTATCCGTTCGAAACGGAGATAAATTAATTTGGTATGTAAGACCAATGAATCCTGAAATACCGGGAGATTTATACGAAGTAAAATTAAGTACAACAGGAATAACAAGTTCAGACTTTACTATTCAATTATTTACTGAAACGGTAACACCTGAAATATGGGCACAAAGAGAAGTTGACCTCTCAGACTATGCCGGACAAGAAATTTACATTGCTTTTCACCATATAGATAATATTGCTGATACATACGCCTTTGCAATTGATGATATCTTTATGCCTCCATTTGCAGAAACAGTAACTCCTGAAGCCGTAACGTTAAACTTCCCTGAAGATGACACAGATTATATTTACGGAATGACTTCTCTTTCATGGAATCCGGCTGCTTATGCAACAGGATATAAACTTAGTCTTGGCACAGACAATCCTCCAACAAATATCTTTAACAATGAAAATATTGGCAATCAAACTTTAAAAACAATCTATGATTTAGCCCCCCAAACTACCTATTACTGGCAAATCACACCTTATAATAATACCGGAGATGCAATCAATACCCATATATGGAATTTTACTACAGCAGATTTTGATGAATATACAATTCCTTATGCAAATGATTTTAATGATTGCACTGCTATGCCTTTCTTCCCTGCAGGGTGGACAGATTACAACGGCCTAATTGGAGAAGAAAATACTATATTTGAAGTAAATACTTATATGGGATGGGTTACAAGTAATTTTGCGAATCTAACCGCTGATAATAAATCTCTTGCCATAGAAATATACGGAGATGAAATCAATAATTGGGCTATCTCACCAACAATTGACTTAGGAAATAATGAAGATCAAAATCATCAAGTTAGATTTGATATGGCTTACACAAAGACTAATAATTCAGATCCGGGCACTTGGGGCACTGATGACAGAATAGCCTTAGTCATTTCAACAGATAATGGTCATACTTGGAAAAAATCTAATATTCTTGAAATATGGAATCAAAATAATCCTGTTTCAAACATTGGTCAACCTTGTTCTGTTGATTTAACAGGATATTCCGGACAAATTCGTTTAGCTTTTTACGCAGAATCAACTGATCACGAAGGAAGTGGTAAAATCTTTATAGATAATTTATTTGTTGGCGAACAAATAAATGAACCTATGATTAATGTTTTACCAAATAATTATAACTTCCCATTAACACAAACAGCTCACTTATCTGAAGCTAAAACATTCAGAGTATCTAATATTGGTATTGATATCTTAACTGTTAATTCTATCAGCTTATCAGGGCAAGATGCTAATCATTTCACTATAGTTGACCCTAACATATATCCTGCAGAAATAACTACAAATCAAATTACATTTAATGTAATCTTCTATCCTACTTCAGCCGGTCAAAAAACTGCTAATATCACAATTGTTGACCAAAATGGAGAACATAATTACGAAGTTTCCGGCTATTCTTATGGTACCAATGGAGATACAATTGAAGATCCGGTAATTGTAGAATTCAATAACGGTATTTATACCACTTACGGAAGCACTACTAACTTTAACAATAACTACACAATGCCTTATGAATATGAACCTCAAGACAGTAAAGATGTAGTTTATAAAATGACTTTTGAAAATGATGTTACTGTTCATGCCGGTTTAAGCCAATGCAGTTGGGATACTCAAATGGCTGTTTATCCTGCAGATGTAATACCAAATCAAGATAACTGGCTATACTATAACGATGATTCAGAAGAAATGAGATACACCCGTTCTTATCACAATCAAGAACGTCAAACTCGAGGATATAACTCAATTATTACCCATATGCACTTACCTGCAGGTTCATATTTCTTAATAGTTGACGGTTCAACCAAAACCGGTTGGTTTGATGATCATGGTGATTATCGTATAGACATTCAAGCCTTCTCTTATGTCGCTCCTACAGATTTGACAATAACAGAAAACAATGGCAATGCAGAACTAAGCTGGAATGCACCTAATATTATTGATGGAGAATTAGATGGATATCTTGTTATAAGAAATAACATAGCAATAAGTGAAACTATCAATAGTACAGGTTTCATAGATTACAATGTAATAGCAGGATATGACTATAATTATCATATCTTAGCAGTATATGACAATTTAACAGGAGTATCGTCTCCTTCCAATACTGTTAATTTTAGTTATGGTACTCCTGCAGAAGATTATTTAAATGATAGTTTTGAAGACTACAATGATTTTGATATCAACTTTACGCCGTGGACTTTACATAATCTTGACGGAGCTAATAATTATGCCATTGAAGGTTTTGAATGGGAAAATATGGCTGAACCATACGCATTTATGATTTTTAATCCAACTAATACTAGCCCAAGCCTTGCTCACGAAGCACTTACTGCAAGAACAGGGGATAAATATGCTGTACACTTTGCCTCTGAAGAAGTAGAAAACAATGACTGGTTAATCTCACGGGAACTTATCTTAGGCTCAGAATCAAGTTTCAGTTTTTATGCTAAAACATTTACTAAAGCCTACGGAACTGAAAAATTCCGTGTCGCTGTTTCTACCACCGATACTAATCCTACAAGCTTCAACTATATAGACACTAATATTTATAATGCTATTGACGATTGGCATCAATATATATTTGATTTATCAGCCTTTGATCACGAATCCATTTATATAGCTATTCAAGTTATAGGTACAGATGGTTTCATATTTATGATTGACGACTTTAACGTAAAATCAAATAATGGAGGCGTTGATAATGATGATGTAGTAGTAATTTATCAAACCGAGTTAAAAGGAAATTATCCAAACCCTTTCAATCCAACTACAAATATAAGCTTCTCTCTTGCTAAAGATACTAACGTTAAACTCAATATCTATAACATTAAAGGACAAAAAGTTAAGACTCTCATAGATAAAAAAATAAATGCAGGTCAACACGTGATTGTTTGGGATGGTAAAGATTCTCATAATAATCAAGCTGCATCAGGAGTTTATTTCTATCGTTTTGAAACTGATAACTATAAAAAAATTAACAAAATGATGTTGATAAAATAATAGAATATCCTCTTCATCCTTTCTTAAACCCGCTTATTTAAGCGGGTTTTTTTTGTTGTTGTACGAGCTGATGTACTTTTATTGTTCTGCGAGCATCCCTGCTTGCAGGAAATATCGAGTGGACTTGAGTCTCTAATCGCAAAGCGAGAAGGGATTTAAGGACAAATCGTTCTATAAGCTCCCGGCTTGTAGCAAAAAGAGTGCAAGCAAGATGCTTGCACAACATTTTAGCCATCCTCAACTCTCACTCACTTTGTTCGTTGCAAGTCAAGTCCTACTGATTATTGGGAAAACAGGAGACCTCCAAGATGCTTTAAAGCATCCTGGAGGTCCATTGAAAATCACGTAAATCTTACTTATATCTATCTATATATAAAATCAATGATTTAACTCAAAAAAGAAAAGATATCTATTTATTGTATATTAGTTTTCTACTCTTGAAGTGTCAAACTCTTCTTCAAAGTATGTTTTCCAGTTATTATCAGATCTTTCAGTTTCATCATTTTTAGAATAAATCAACTGATAATTTCCATTACCTTGAAAATCAAAAAACAAATAATTTCTATTTAAATTATGATATTTCCAAATCTGAAAATCTTTTCTTGAATAATGAGCGTCTGCTCCTGTGGTAGATTTATCAATTTCATCAGGGCTACCGAGTTTGATATAAACTCTACCTAAGTCAGTTTTCCAACCATCTCTATGATATGAAAATCTCCAATTAGCCTCATTAACTCTAAGTCTTACAACATCCAAAAATTGATTTGATTCACTATTGGGATTTGGATTATTAGCAGTCCAAAATCTTTCGATAAATCTTTTCTTACCATCGCTTTCTAATCCTCTCCAGATACGTTTTTGATTATTATCAATAAAATAGCTTATTAAGGCAAATTCATCTTCATCATCAGAAAATATTCTTTGAGTAAATACTATATATTTACGAGTAACAGAAAAATTCTTCTCAATTATCTCACTTTTTTGTGATTTGGGATCTACAATTTCTACTTTAAGGGTATATAAACCCGGTTCATATTGACTTAATGGTATTTTTTTAATAACAGGGTAAGGGAGAAATTCAACAGTATTATTAAATTCAGCTTTCCAGACAACGACTGAGTCTTTTATTACTCTTACATATTCAAAAAATCTATGTAAAGAATCAGCACCGGCTGATATATTTGAGACTTGATAGTAAGCAATAAAGTCCTTGTTATTTGAATCCAAAACCGGATTAGGATCTACATAAAACTGATATTTACTTCTTTGAAATTTTTCCAAAGCCGGACTAAGCTCTGTTGAAATACCGTGAGATATTTCTATATCACTTACTAAAACAGAATTGTCAAGTAAAGATAAGTCAAAAGTTTCTATGTGGCTTGTACTGGAATTTTTATCAACAATCTTTAATTCAGCAGTAAATCCCGGTTTACCAAGAGTTAATGAGATCTTATCAAGCACATAATGATTGGCAGATTGAGCAATTGCAGTAGTTCCCGCACCGGCAAAATGGTCAAATTTATTAGGACTAACCAAATTACCATTTTTATAGATATTAAATTCAATACTCAATGAACATATCCAGCCTTGTTCTGTCTCAATAAATTGCAACTCATTATTAGGAATTTTGTAATTTAAATTAAATTCTGTCTGTCCTTTGTCATTTAGAAATCTTAATAACTCTGTTTTAACAAACAACACTCGACGTCTGCTAACGATATTTTCAAAAAAAGAACCTTCAGAAATCAAGCTTTCCTCTGCATTTTCTCGTTGTGCAAAAAGTACATCACCTGTCCAACTTAGCAATAATATGCTAATTATTATACCAATTTTCACGTAATTCATAGAATCCAAATCCTTTCTTGTCATCAAAATAAAACCTCTTATCCAAAGAATAATATATCCATATTATTACAGGATATTTACCAATCATAAAACTTTCAGTCTGTATTTCATCAGGCTTTCCATATTTTATGTATATCATACCTCTATCTGTTTGCCATCCTGAAAGATAGCCTTTGACAGCAAAATTTTCATCCGAATATTTTACACGATCATAAAATAACTCTCTTAATTCATTATGAAGTTTTTGAGGAGATGGGTCATTTTTTCTCCAGAATAGCTCTATTTGATAAGGTAATTCATCATCATTAAGTCTTCTAATAAACTCATATTCATTTTGAGACATAACGTATCTAAGCTGTTGCAATTGTTTTCTATAAGAATAATTTTGTGAAATTAGTATAGATTTAGTAAATGGTTTAAAATTTTTAAAGATTATTTCATCTTCAAAATACACTCTTACGGTAAAGATATTTTCTATGTTCTCATCCATCTCAAGGTCAATTTTTTGAAATACATTCTTAGCAGGAGTTAGACTAGTTAAAAGCTTCTCATTATGATTAAGATCAATCTTGACAGGATTTTCTGCTAAATCAATCTGCACATAAACAGAATCTGCCTGATCTTGCCAAAAAAGCCGACTTGGATACAATAAATTATTATTATAATACTTTAATATATGAATGTTTGAGCTTTTTATCATTTGATTATCTATTATTAGAGGATATCTTTTTTCCACATTAACACGATGAATTTCATTTTGAATTTTAATCTTTACTTCATAACTACCCGGATAAAGTTTTTCATTAAAGAGATGTACTAAATATTCTGTATGCTTTAAGTTTTCAATATAATGCCAATCTACTAATAAATACCGGCTAAGCATTAAAACATCTTTATGATAAAATTCAACTGTTAATTTTAAAGTAGTTATTTTTGGGTGTTTAAAATTACAAATGTCTGAAGGAATTAAAACCTTAAAGAATGTTGATTCCCCTAAATTTTCATAAAGCAATATCTGAGAATTAAGATTAACTATTATAAATAGAATAAAACTTAAAATCAATAACAGCTTTTTCATTTTATATCTCAAATTGGCAATACATTGCTAATTTTCTCTTTTGTTTAATTTCTATTAAAAAGTTTTTTGTTGGATGAAGTTTTAAGTTACTTGGGTGTAAAACAAGATTTTTAAATTTTTCTGTCTTTACCTTAAAACATACATTAAATTGTCCTGGGTTTGATTTACAATATTCTAAGATAAAATTAGCAAATTCAGTATTTACATCCTGTTCATTGAGTAAGATATTAAGATCTCCGGTTGCATTTTCTTCTAATTCTTCTAAAGTATATATCTTATCAGGATTCATCCTAAGCATACCGGAATTGTTATTAGCTTGAAAATTACTTTGAGTACCGACAATAAATAACTTATTACCGGGTATCATTAAAGATCTATATTTTTCTAATAAAGAATTGAATAAAGTAAACTCAAATTTACCATAAAGGTCTTCCATAGTTACAACAAAAAAGTTATTATTACGTTTATCTTTTTTAGTTAAGACACTGACTACAGTCCCAATAATCTTAATCACAGAAGGGATTTGAGTATTTTCAAGCAAAGCATCTCTGGTATTAATATTAGTAAACAACTCCATCAGATATTTAACTTCAGATAAAGGATGTCCCGAAATATAAAAACCTAAAACCTTTTTTTCATTTTCTAATTTAGTTAAATAGTCCCATTCTTTTACCTCGGGAAACTTTGGAGCACAAGTCTGAGTTTGTTCTTCAGGCATAAAGTCAAACAAGGTCATTTGTCCGCTTTTTCTGTAAGATTGATTTACAGAAGCACAATATAAAGCATTTTCAATAGCTTCAAACTTCTGAGCTCTATTACCTTCTAAACTATCCATTGCACCTGCCATAATCAATGATTCTAAAACAGCTTTATTAAGAGCAGAACTTTCTATTCTATCAGCAAAATCAAAATAGTTTTCAAATTTACCATTTTCTTTGCGTTCTTTTAAGATTGCTGATACAGCAGCTTGTCCGACATTCTTGATTGCACTAAGTCCAAATAAGATTTTATTTTCAATAATATTAAAATCTTTTTCAGAGTTATTGATATCAGGAGGCAAAATCTCTATGTTCATCTTTCTTGCAACATCGATAAATTGAGGTATTTTATCAGGATTATCTTCCAAGGAAAGCAAGGCAGTCATATATTCAACAGGATAATGTGCCTTAAGATATGCTGTCTGAAAAGCGACAAACGCATAACAAGCTGCATGGCTTTTATTAAAAGCATACTTGGCAAATTCTAACCAATTTGCCCAAATAGTTTCAATAATGTCGTCCTTAACTCCTTTTTGTGAAGCACCCGACGTAAATTTTTCTTTTAGTTTATTCATTAAAGCCATATCTTTTTTACCCATAGCTTTACGTAACATATCAGCTTCGGCTCCACTCAAGCCTCCCATATCACGAGAAATCTGCATCACCTGTTCTTGATATACAGTAACGCCATAGGTTTCTTTTAAACTATTTTCGGATAATGGATGACTAAAGGTAACCTTTTCCTTACCATGCTTTCTCTGAATAAAAGAATCAATAAACTGCATTGGTCCGGGTCGATACAAAGCCACCATAGCAATTAAATCTTCAAATACGTTTGGCTTTAAATCACACAAATACTTTTTCATTCCGGCAGATTCAAATTGAAAAACTCCATCAGTTTGCCCCATAGAAAGAAGCTCATAACTCTTTTTATCATTCAAATCTACATTTTCAATATCTACATCAACATTTTTATATTTCTTTATTAACTCAACTGCCCTTTTAATGATTGTAAGTGTCTTTAATCCAAGAAAATCCATCTTTAACATCTTTAAATCATCTAACCACTTACCCTCATACTGAACTAAAACTATTGGCTCTCCATCTTTTTGAGTATTTATTGCTAAAGGCACATAATCAGATAAATCTCCGGGTCCAATCACAACACCTGCGGCATGAACACCTATTTGCCTAATCAAGCCCTCTATAACCTTTCCATAATCAAAGATTTGCTTATAGAGGTTATTTGAGCTTATTGCTTTTGCGAATTCAGCTGACTGTTCAATACAATCATCAAGACTTATCTTTGGTGAAGACGGCATTAATTTTGTCAATTTATTAGCATCAACAGCAGGAACTTCCATCACACGAGCTACATCCTTAATAACAGATTTTGCCCCTAAAGTACCATAAGTAATAATCTGTGTTACCGACTCTCTACCATATTTTTCAATAACATAATCTATGACTTGTGCACGACCATGTGCACAAAAATCAATATCAATATCCGGCATACCTATACGTTCCGGGTTTAAAAATCTTTCAAAAAAAAGATTATACTTCAAAGGGTCTAATTGTGTGATGCCAAGTAAATATGCAACTATACTACCGGCTGCCGAACCTCTACCGGGTCCAACAGGGACATCTCTCTTTCTTGCTGCATCAATAAAATCTTTAACTACTAAAAAATAGCCGTCAAAGCCCATTGTTTTTATCACACCTAATTCAAAATTTATCCTGTCTTCAATAACATCTGTCAACTTGCCATATCTTTTTTCTACACCTTTGAAACATAAATGCCTCAAATAATCTGCTTGAGTCTTAAAATCATCTGGAATATCAATTTTGGGGAGTAAAAAATCTTTATATGCTAATTCAAAATTAATCTTCTCAGCAATAAGGTTTGTATTATCTGCAGCCTCAGGATAATCAGGGAATAACTTTCTCATTTCTTCCTCTGACTTAAAATACATATTATGAGGATACTTCATCCTATTGGGTTCAGAAACATTCCTCCCTGTCTGAATACATAATAATACATCATGTGCTTCAGCATCTTTTTTCTCAAGATAATGACAATCATTAGTCAATACTAATGGTATATTTCTCTCCTTGGCAAGCTTTATTAATTCAGGCATTACTTTACGTTCATCATTCAATCCATGATCTTGTATCTCAATATAAAAATCATCACCAAAACACTCTTTATAAAAATCTACTGCCTCATTAGCCTTTTCTTTACTGATTTTTAAAAGTTTTTGCGGTACCTCTCCTTGAATACAAGCAGACATACATATCAAACCTTCACTATATTGTTTTAATAATGACTTACAAATACGCGGTTTGTAATAAAAACCTTTAGTATATGAGTAAGAACTCAACTTTATCAGATTTTTATAACCAATCGTATTTTTTACAAGTAACACTAAATGATATCTGGTATCATTTTTTGTTTCAGGGTGCTCATAATCGTGTTCAACCAAATAAGCTTCTAAGCCAATAATGGGTTTTATACCTGCCTTCATTGCTTTTTTATAAAAATCAACCGTACCAAACATATTTCCATGGTCTGTCATAGCTACAGCAGTCATACCCATTTTTTTAGCCATCTGAACCATTTTATCTGTACGACATGCACCATCTAAAATACTATACTGTGTGTGATTATGCAAATGTACAAAACTCATGACGTCCCCTTATATAAAATTAATAAAGTTATGATTATATTTCATACATCTCTTGTCAAATAAAAAATGAAAATAATTTTGCTAATTATATGAAAAAATATTCAAAATTTTGCTGGACAGGTTTTCTAATTTATACATTTTGGAAATATAGTGTGTATATAAATTGAGACTGTTGAATAATTTCAATTATTGTTCTACAAGCTTCCAGCTTGTAGTTTCATAAAATATTGAATACCTATCAATTAAGGTTTTTTAGTGCAGGCAAGGATGCTCGTACAACAACAATAATCAACAGCCTTAAATTTTTAACTTTTAAACGAAAGGATTGAAAATGGTAAATTCAGAACAGCTCTATGATATGCTGACCCATCCGGAACTTTTTTTCCTGATAGCCGGACCCTGTGTCATTGAAGATGAATACCTAATGATGCAAACTGCAGAGTATTTAAAAAAAATTACTTATGAACGAAACTTACCCTTTATATTTAAATCTTCCTTTGAAAAATCAAATAGAACTTCCGTACATTCTTATTCAGGTCCGGGACTCAAAAAGGGATTAAAATTATTAAAAAAAATTAAAGACACCTTTGACCTTCCTATCCTTACAGATGTTCACGAGACTTTCGAGGTTGATGAAGTAGCTGAAGTAGCTGACATACTCCAAATACCTGCTTTCTTGTGCCGTCAAACCGCTCTTATTGCTAAAGCAGCAAAAACTAACAAAATTATCAATATCAAAAAAGGGCAATTCCTCGCTCCGGAAGATATGCATCTACAAGTAGAAAAAGTAACTACTAACGATAATTTTAAAGTTATGCTAACCGAAAGAGGAGCAAGCTTTGGCTACCATAACTTAGTCGTAGATTTCAGAAGCTTTGCCTTAATGAAATCTAATCTTTACCCTATTATTTATGACGTAACCCATAGTATGCAAAGACCATCGTTAAGTAAAACAACCGGCGGAACTCCTGAATTTGCTCCTATGCTTGCTCAAGCAGCTATTGCAACCGGGTATGTTGACGGATTATTCATTGAAACTCATCCTAATCCGCCCGAAGCTCTTAGCGACGCCAACACTCAATTAACTCTCACTGTTATGCCTGAAATACTCGATAAATGTATCGCAATTAAAAAAGCAATAAAATAAAAAACTGATAGGATCAGACAAACAAAAAAAAGGGAGTTATTAACTCCCCTTTTTTATTATTTTAAATTATCCATTAATTTGTAATATTCCGGCAAAACTGCCCTCTTACCCATATCATCTTTGATTATATCTAATAACTTCAATAATTCATCATTACTTAATTCATTACGCTTTAAGGTTTCAAGATATTCTTGTGTCTTTAAATTCCATAATGAAGGTTCTGCATAAGCAGGAGAAATTAATTTTGTTTCATATAATAGATTTAAAATCAAATGTAATAGATTTGATTTTTTAGGATTTCGCAATAAATTAATTTCGTTACTATCAGATAAATAAGTACCGTCTATCTCAAGATATGAAGGACAAGGAATAAATATATCTGCATCACTGTCTTGATCAAATATTGTATTAAACTCTATTACAAAAGATTTATTATTTGGCCTTACAACAGGATGTTTATAACAAATAATCATTGATTCTTCGTTAATACTTCCACCATAATAAGGAATTTCAGTTGCACATAAGCCTCTATAATTTGCAAAAGATGAAGTCATAAATACGCCATAACCATTTGTTATATCACATTTACTTAAGGCAAATTCCCAAATCTGCCTTACTCCTGTAACTGTAATACCCTCGTTATTATAAATAATAATTGTTTTTTCTGATAATTTTTCCCTTATACCTTTAAAAATATCATCTGATTTATTTCTAAATATCTCATCAGCAAAACGTAAATATGCCTCAGAATAATCAAAACTATCTTCTTGGGGATTAATTAAATATAACTTACTGCCATTTCTCTGAGCAGAACGACAAAGCGTCCTTATAGTACTGTTTACATTAGCAAAAATTACAATATTTTCTGCACTATTTAATTTATCATAAGAAAAATTATCAAAATTAGTTCTACATATATTCTTAAACGGCTCAATATTATTAATAGCTGAATACAACTTAAAATTTTTATTACTTTCGATATGTTTCATTATCAACATTTCTTCAAGCGAAGCTTCTGCCGAAATAAAAGCAAATCTTGTATCAAACTTTAAATAATTTTCATAAATAACACTTTTAAGTTCTGAATACGTTGCTTTTTCCCATTTGCCATTTTTCTTTATCTGCGGAGATGTAATACGTTTTTCATCTTCAAATATTTGCCATCCAAATCGACCGTAATAACATAAATTTCTATCATTAAAACTTAATTCTTTTTCTTCTTGAGGTTCTGATATCTCTCTGATTGAATTACTATTTACGTCAATTTGAATCTTACACCCGGTTCCACATAAAGTACAATTTTGATATATTATATCTCCTCTTAAATGTGTAGATTTTTTGTAAATATGCTTGGCAGTAAGAGCTCCTACCGGACAAACAGCTATACATTTACCGCAAGACTCACAAGTAGTATTTGTTAAACTTTCACCAAATTCAGGAGCGACATTGGTCACAAAACCCCGGAACATAAAGCCTAAGACTCCTGCACCTTGAACTTCACTACAAATCCTTACACACCTTCCACACTTAATACATTTATTTGGATCTCTCTTAATAAAAGGATGACTGTCATCTATAGGATGTACATTCTTATCACCTGTCAGAGTTTCAATATCTACTTCATATTCAGTGGCATACTTTCTTAGTTGACAAGTCTCATTTACTTTACAAGAACATTCCAAACAGCGTTTTGTCTCACTTATTGCTTCAATATCTGTAAAACCTAATTCAACTTCTTCAAAGTTTTTGTTTCTAATCTCTGCAGACAATTCCTGCATTTTAACTCTATCAACTTTTTCATATTGAGCGTAATGTTCAGGATTGATTAAATTTAATAATTTTTCCTTTTTTGAATCAAATCTCTTTTTATTATCTGCAAACTCTTTTCCTTGTAAAAACATATCTATATTCTCAGCAGCTATCCTACCATCAGCAATAGCTTCAATAGCTGTTGAAGGGCCTCTTCTAAAATCTCCACCGGCAAATATATTTTTAATTCCCGTAAACATATTTTGTTCATTAACTTCAGCAGTGGACCACTTAGTTAAGGGCAAAATCTCTTCATTTATCTTATTGATATCTTCTGATAAGAAACTCACATCCGGTATCTGTGAAATAGCAGCAATAACAGTATCAAACTCAAGATTAATTATTTCACCGGTACCTACAGGCCTTCTTCTACCTGAAGACTCAGGCTCACCAAGTTTCATTTTTTCTATACTAACACTACTTAAACTCTCTTTACCATGATACTCAACAGGATTGCTAAGCATCATAAAGTTTACCCCTTCTTCTTCAGCAGCAATAATCTCTAATTCTTCAGCAGGCATTTCTTGCCTTGTCCTTCGATAAATTATTGTCACTTCGCTACCAAGTCTCAGGGCAGTTCTGGCACAATCTATTGCAGTATTTCCACCACCAATTACAGCAGTTTTTTTACCGGTTGTAGGTACATTCCCCAAAGCAACACTCTTTAAATAATCAACACCAAGATATACGCCTTTAAGATTTACTCCCTTTAAAGGCATACCCACTGCTTTTTGAGCACCTATTGCGAGATAAACTGCATCATAATTACCTGAAAGATGACTTATTCCAAGAGTTTTACCTATTTCTTTGTTTGTATAAATTTTCATACCGGCTAAGCACATCAACTCAATCTCTTTGTCTAATATTTCTTTAGGTAATCTATATTCCGGAATGCCATAACGCAACCAGCCACCGGCTTTTGGGGCAGTCTCATATACGTCAACCTCATATCCTTGATAACTCAAATAATATCCACAAGATAAACCGGATGGTCCGGCTCCAACAATGGCAACCTTTTTCCCTGTTGTTTCAGCTTTTTGAGGAACCCACTGCCAATAATCATTTAAATCCTTATCAGCAGCATACCTTTTTAATTGCCTTATAGCAATCGGCTCATCAACCAAGGTTCTTCGGCATTCCTTTTCACAAAAAGCAGGACATACACGACCTATAGATAAAGGCATTGGCAATTTATCTTTTATTATTCTTACTGCTTCGTGATATTGCTTATTCGCAATCGCTGTAACATAAGCTTGAACATCAACATTGTCAGGGCAAGCAATCATACAAGGAGCTTCACAATCTGCATAATGATCAGAAAGGAGTAATTCTAAAGCCATTTTACGAGCATTATATACTTCTTTACTATTGGTTTCAACTTCCATATTAGGAGTAATTTCAGTACCACAAGCTGTAACAAATCCTTTTTTACCAACAACTTTTACAGCACATACCCAACAAGAACCAAAAGGATTTAATTCCTTATCATGACAAAGGGTTGGGATTTCTACGCCATTTTCGTTAGCTACTTCTAAAATTGTTTGTCCTTTTTTTGCTTTAATCTTTTTCCCATTTAATATTATATCTATCATAAGAACCTACTCCTAATTAATTTCAATAGCTTTAAATTTACAAGCATTCATACATGCACCACATTTGATACACTTATTTTGGTCAATTATATGGGGCTTTTTTATCTCACCGGAAATACATCCAACAGGGCATACCTTCGCACAAGCTGTACATCCCACACAGTTATCAGTAATTATATTATAACTAATCAATGCCTTACAAACTTTTGCAGGACATTTTTTATGTATTATATGTGCTTCATATTCTTGTCTAAAATATTTCAATGTAGTTAAAACCGGATTTGGAGCTGTCTGCCCTAAACCACATAAAGAAGATTGAGTAATGTTCTCAGCTAACTCTTCCAATAAATCTATGTCTGATAATTCTCCCTTCCCCTCGGTGATACGAGTTAAAATTTCAAGCATTCTTTTTGTTCCAACTCGGCAAAAGGTACACTTACCACAAGATTCTTTCTGAGTAAAGGCTAAAAAAAATCTTGCTACATCGACCATACAAGTAGTATTATCCATAACAACCATACCACCGGAACCCATAATAGCTCCTGTTTGATTTATTGATTCATAATCGACCTTAGTATCTAACAAGGCTTCAGGAATACAACCCCCTGAAGGTCCTCCCATCTGAACTGCCTTGAAAGGACTATCTGTTTTCATTCCTCCGCCAATTTTGAAAATAATATCCCTTAAAGTTATACCCATTGGAACTTCTACTAAACCCGATTTTTTAATTTTACCTGCTAAAGCAAAGACCTTAGTACCCTTACTTTTATTATACCCTAACTTTGCAAAGTTTTCACTTCCCATAAGAATTATTCTGGCAATATTAGCGAAGGTTTCAACATTATTTATATTAGTTGGTTGTCCAAATAAACCTGATTGAGCGGGATAAGGTGGTCTTATTGAAGGCATTCCTCTTTTACCTTCAATAGAGGCAATCAAAGCTGTTTCTTCTCCGCAAACAAATGCTCCGGCACCTTCCTTAATATGCAAATCAAAGTTAAAATTATGCCCCATAATTGTTTGACCTAAAAAATGCATTTCGTAAGCTTCGTGAATAGCTATTTGAAGATGTTTTATTGCAAGAGGGTATTCTGCCCTAACATAAATATATCCTTCATCAGCACCAATAGCATAAGCGGCAATAATCATTCCTTCAATTACTGCATGAGGATCACCTTCTAAGACACTTCTATCCATAAAAGCTCCCGGATCACCTTCATCAGCATTACAAATAATATATTTTTTTTCACCCGGTCTAGAATCTTTGGCAAGTTTCCACTTAAGTCCTGTTGGGAAACCTGCTCCTCCTCTTCCTCTTAATCCTGATGTAGTAATTTGATCAATGACTTGATTTTGCGAATATTCATTTAATACTTTTTGAAGTGCTTTATACCCTTTATTTTCTATATATTCATCTATAGATTCAGGATTAATAATACCACAATTTTGTAAAACTATTCTCTTTTGAAAATTAAGTGTTTCTTGTTCGCTTGCCTTATCAGCTAATTCGTTAGTATATGAAGTTAACAAAATATTCTTATCTACAATCTTTTGGTTATAGAAACCTAATATTATCTTTTCTACTTCATCTTTTTGCACCTTTGAATATATTATTGATTCTTCACCTTCGTATGAAATTTCAAGTAGAGGTTCAGCAAAGCACATTCCGATACAAGCTGTTTTTGTAACATATCCAACTATATCATTTTGTTTTATTATCTCTTGGGCAACATCAAAAATCTCACCTGCACCTGCAGCAATACCGCAACTTGCAACACCGATTTTAATATGAATAGGTTTCACCATACCTCCCTTTATTTACTGAATTTTTGTTTAAGTTCTTCAACAATAGCTGAAGCTTTATCAGGGCTGAGATTTCCATAAGTCTTATCGTCAATCATCATAGCAGGGGCGAGACTACAACAGCCAAGGCAAGCGACTTCTGATACAGTAAAAAGATTATCGGAAGAAGTATCTTCATCTGTTTGCAATTTTAGACAATTTTTTACAGCAGAAATTATTAGGTCAGCACCTGAAACATGACAAGCAGTTCCTTTACAAATTTTTATAGTATGTTGTCCTTGAGGTTTCAAGCGAAACATACTGTAAAAGGTAGCTACTCCATAAATATCAGCAATCTTGAGATTAAATCTATGTGAAATCTTCTGCATTATTTCTTTTGAGAGATAGCCTTCTATTTGTTGAGCTTCTTGTAATAAGGGGATTAGAAACCCTTTTGATTTTGAATATTTATCATATAGATTATCGAGTGTTTCTTCAGTTAGTAACATATATTACTCCTTTAAACTAAAGTCATTTAAAAATACATTGATTTAAAAAAAAAGAATGCCATTATTTTGGCAAGAAAAAAATTCAGACAAGTTTCATTAGACAATCATTAAATCTTTATTACTGACGATTCCCTATTTTTCGCCTTAGTTTATAAATTTCATTTTCTAGACGTTCAATATCTTCTTCAAGCTCGGATTTAGGTTTATTAAGTAAGATATTTATTTTTTCTTTTGAGTAGCTATAGAGTTCTACATCGTAAATATCAGGTCCTACAATAAAAATTTCATCAGAATTTTGATTATTATCATTTGTTAGCCTATTACTCAAGCTAACAAGTTTAGTAAATTTTTCGCTATTTCTCCAAAGGTAAAATTTCATAGGTTGATTTTGTAAACCTAAATTCATTGCTTTAGTTAAGCTATTTTCATTAACAGTAGGCATATCATTAATTGATATTATTATATCACCGGCTTCTAATCCTTGAAAAGAAGCAATTGAATTCTCCCTAATATCTAATATCAGCATACCGGTTTCAAGCTTTAACAAATGTGCTAATCCCTGTGAAATAGGCTCGACATTCATACCAATAAATAACCAGGGGTTTTGAATATAATTATAAATATATAATTCTTTATGTAAATCATTCCTATCAGCGAGTGCAACAATAATACTTTTAAATTCTTTATTTTGTGAAATAAATATTTCAATTGTTGAATCAGGAGTGCAATGAGTTAAAAATCTTTGCAAGTCTATTTCGGAACGTATTAGAATGGAATTAATTTTATAGATAATGTCATTTTTCTTTAGTCCGGAAGTAGCGGCAGGAGAATCAGGAACAATTGAATCTATTTTAATCCCATAACTCAAATTTGCTTGTTTAAGTTCGATTTGAGTTGCAGGCATAACATATATACCTAAATATACTTGTTGAGCCGATAGATTTAGACACAGTAATAGAAGTAAAGAAAAAATATAAAATTTCATAGCATTAACTTAGGTATTTTAATAAAGGGTTTTAGGTTGAAGAGATTTTTTAACTTCGCTGATATAGATTAAAGTTTTATTATTTTGATCCTTGAATTTATGAATTAGATAAGATTTATCTTCTTCGATAAAAGGTAAGGTTGAATTATTTTCAGAAGAAACCGTCCGAATTGAGTTAGGATAGTTAGATAAATCAATATCATGATCGGAAAGCAATAACATATCCAAAGTTTCTTCTTTAGTATCGCCAAAAACAAAATTATTTATACTTTGAGCAGTATGTGGTTTAGCAACTAAAAAGGCACAAATAACTAACAAAGATGCTAGTGTTGTACCATAAATATAATGTAAAGATAACCCGTTCTTTTTATCAAAATATTTTTGTTTTAGCTCATATTTTAGGCGGACTGAAAATGGTCCTGGTAAAAATTCAGGCTTTTCAACATTACATAGATATTTGTCTATATGCATCTTGTAGAACCTCCGATGGTATTATAGCTTCTAATTTTTTCAGTGCTCTATGTAAATTTACTCTTAATGTAGATTCGTTTTTACCGGTAATTTGTGATATTTCAGCAAAAGATTTCTTTTCAAAAAATCTCATAGTGATAATATCTCGGTCTTTAGTAGAAAGTTTAGCAAGATATTCGTGAATAAACTTAAATGATTTCTCATTATAATGATGATTCATTTCGTAAGTAGTCTTAATATCTTCCTTCATAATATTTCTACGAATCTTTTCCTGTTTTTTTTCTTTTTTAGCGTGGTTACAGATTTCGTTAAATGCGATTCTGTATAACCAAGCGGAGAAGGGTATCTTTCTCCATTTAAACAGGTGTAAATTTTTCATAGCTTTAAAGAAAACGACGGATACAATGTCTTCAGCAACTTCACGATTAAAGACCCTATACATAACATATTGAAAAATCTGTGGCATATATTTTTCATAAATATAGTCAAACGCCTGATAATCCTTTTTTGCCTGTAATATGACTTCTTTTTCGTCTATTGCTTCACTGTATCTCATATCTCTTCCTTTCATAAGTTAAGCACTCGTAATTATAACTAATTCATCGGTGTTCTATTACATTTTTTTTTAAAATGTAAGGTTGGATATCCAACCTTACATTAATAATATAACAATATTTATCAAACTTCCAAAATTTCTTTTTCTTTATTTTTAGAAGTTTCATCAATCTTTTCAATCCATTTATCTGTAGATTTCTGAATATCATCAAGATATTTTTTTTCTTCATCTTCAGTAATGTCGCTTGATTTCTTCATCTTTTTAATAGCGTCATTTGTATCTCTTCTTATATTTCTGACAGCAACCTTACAATCTTCAGCTATTTTTTTAATTTGTTTTACTATATCTTTTCTTTTATCTTCTGTAAGAGCAGGGAAAGGCAATCTAATAATATTACCGTCGTTTTCCGGAGTAATCCCTAAATTAGCAGCTAAGATAGCCTTTTCAATATCACTTAAAGTTGATTTATCATAAGGTTGAATAGTTATCATACGTGGTTCAGGTATATTAATATTACATAATTGTTTTATCAATGTTGGTGTACCGTAATAATTAACCTTTATATCATCTAAGACAGAAGCACTTGCGCGACCTGTTCTTGTTCTTGCGAATTGATGTATCATTGACTCAAAAGATTTATTCATTTTTTCATCAACATTTTTCAATAAATCGTTCATAATTTCTCCTTACTCATATACATAAGTTCCAATATTACGGGATAAAACTGCTTCTTTAAGATTACCTTTTACGGTAATATCAAAAACCTTAATCGGGATTTTATAATCTCGAGCAAGAGAAAAGGCTGTCATATCCATAATATTTAATTGTTGATTTAAGGCTTCACTATACGAAATTTCAGGTATAAAGACAGCATTTTTATCTTTTTTAGGGTCAGCAGTATAAATACCGTCAACTTTAGTACCCTTTAAGACAATATCACAATCAAGCTCTATAGCTCGAAGAATCGCTGCAGTATCAGTTGTGAAAAACGGATTTCCGGTTCCTCCGCAAAAAAAGCAAATTTTACCTTCTTTTAGAGAAATATCTGCTCTTTTATAGGTATAAAACTTAGCAATTTTTTCAACAGGAAAGGCAGAATAAACTTCTGTACTGTAATTTTTTTGTTTTAAGTATTCAGCAACCACTATAGCATTTTGAATTGTGGCAAGCATACCGACATTATCAGCTGCAGCTCTATTTATTTCTGAAAGCTCTTTACCTCTAAAAAAATTACCTCCACCAAGAACTATACCAATACTATAGCCCAATCTTTTTAATTCAATTATATCATCAGATAACTGATGTAAAATTGCCTGATCAAAACCAAAACCTTTATCTCCGGCTAAAAATTCACCGCTTATTTTGAGAATTAGTCTGTGGAGTTTTTCAGGTTGATACTCAGCCATAATTATTCACCAATAACAAATCTTGTAAAACGTGCTACTTGAATATTTTCGCCTAATTTAGCTATAGTTTCATTTATAATATCTTGAACTGTCTTTGTAGAATCTTTGACAAATTCTTGTTCTAATAAACAATTTTCTTTATAATATTTTTTAACTTGGCCTTCAACGATTTTTTCTACAACAGCTTCAGGTTTTCCGTCGTTAATAGCTTTATTTTTATATATTTCTCTTTCAGCATTTACTAATTCTTGATCTAAGTCTTCAGCTTTAATAGCAAGAGGATTAGTAGCAGCTATATGCATACAAACATCTTTACAGAGAGTTTCAAAATCTTCATTTCTTGCAACAAAGTCTGTTTCACAATTAATTTCTACTAATACACCAATTTTATTATTTGAATGGATATATGAATAAATTCTACCTTCTTTAGTATCTCTATCAGATTTTGATACAGCCTTAGCTATACCTTTTTCTCTAAGCCAATTTATTGCTTTTTCAATATCGCCATCGCACTGGGTTAATGCTTTTTTACAATCCATCATTCCTGCGCCGGTTTTATCTCTAAGTTCTTTTACCATTTTTGCATTAATTTCCATTTTTACTCCTATTTTTATTATAAACTAAAAATGAGGGAGACGAATCTCCCTAAATATTATTATTCTTTACCTTCTGTATCAGCTACATCGAAATTTTCTAAATCTATTTCTTCTTCATTATTTTCTGATTCAGTTTCTTGAGTTTCTTCTTCGGATGATTCTTCTTGTGAAGCTTGACCTGAAATAGCTCCTTCTGTTGCTGTTTGATTTCCTTCTATAACAGCTTGTGATAAAATTCCTGAAATCAGGTCAATAGCACGTATAGCATCATCATTTGAAGGGATTACATAATCAACAACATCCGGGTCACAATTAGTATCAACCATTCCAATAATAGGAATACCCAAAACTCTTGCCTCGTGTACTGCAATGTGTTCATAGTTTGTATCAACTATTACAACAGCACCGGGCAAAGTATCTAATTTTCTTATACCACCAAGTGATCTTTCGATCTTGATATACTCTCTTTTCATTTTTATCTGTTCAAGCTTTGTATATGAACTGATAGTTCCGTCTTCTACTATTTGCTCATAATATTCCATTTTTTCAACAGAACGACGGATAGTTTGCATATTAGTTAGCATACCACCATACCATCTGAAGTTTACATAACTTGCATCAGCTTTTATAGCAGCGTCTTTAATAGCATCCTGAGCTTGTTTTTTTGTGCCGACAAAGAGAACTTTTTCTCCCTTACGAGCAACTTCTTTAACTTGATTATAAGCAGTATTGATAGCATCAACTGTCTGCTTAAGGTCTAAAATATGAATACCATTTCTTTTTATAAAAATGTATTTTTTCATCTTTGGGTTCCATTTATGGGTCTGATGACCAAAATGTACACCTGCTTCAAGTAATTGTTTCATTGATACAACTGACATTATTTCTCCCTTATTACGGTTAAATTTAACAGATAGGATATACGCAATTCAGTTTTCAGATAGAAAACACCGCCTTGCAACTCCGTACCTGCCGGTTTTTTAAAATTATACATAGTATTAACGTTTTGAGAATTGGAAACGTTTTCTTGCTTTTGGGCGACCCGGTTTTTTACGTTCAACCATACGAGAATCTCTGGTCAATAAACCTCTTGCTTTTAAAGCTGATTTAAGAGATTCATCATATTTAACCAATGCTCTACTGATGCCATGTCTAATAGCACCGGCTTGGCTTGATAATCCACCACCACAAACATTGACTTTTAAATCAAACTTGTCGCTCATTTGAACAGTTTCAAAAGGTTGCTCGACAACCATTTCAAGAATTTCACGACCAAGATATTTCTTCATTGGTAATGAATTAATTATTCGTTTACCTGTTCCGGGAGTAATTATTACTCTCGCAACAGAAGTCTTTCTTCTTCCTACTGCATCAAAAAATTGCATTCAATATCCTCCTAAAAAGATAAACTTACAGGCTTTTGAGCCTTATGCGGATGTTCTTCACCTGCATAGATCTTTAATTTACTAATCATCTGTCTGCCTAATGAATTTTTAGGCAACATACCTTTAACTGCCCTGAATATAACTTCTTCAGGTTTTTCTGAAATCATTCTTTTAAATGACGTTTCTTTTAATCCACCGGGATATCCGCTATAATTCTGGTATGACTTTTGTAATTCTTTACTGCCTGATAATAAAACTTTTTCTGCATTTACTACTACTACAAAATCACCACAGTCTAAATTTGGACTAAAATATGTCTTATTTTTGCCTTTTAAAACTGATGCAATATGAGTACATAAACGACCTAAAGTCTGTTCAGCAGCATCTACTATATACCAGTCTTGCTTAATATCACAAGCTCTTGGTGTAAGCGTTTTCATGCTTAGCTCCTTTCTATAACAATCTATCTAATCAAAATATTTGAATGCTGGTTTTTATGTCAAGTAAAATTGTAAATTATTAAAATAAATAGCAGTAGAATATACTTTTACTTCATTATTACTAATCAATTATTTCTTATCTAAAGATCATCTGAGTAACAAGGTACCTCCAAGAAGGAAAAAAGCATCCCGGAGGTCCCTTGTGTTTTTGTTGTATTTTTTTTATTATTCGTAAGATTATTGCTTAATACTATTATGTAAATTTCTTCTAATATGTATAAATCTACTTAATTCTATATTTATCAAAAAAATAATGCATCCTATTTTTCCAAAATAAGATTAAAAACAGCATATTGTTTCTGATTAAATAATATATGAATTTCATAATGATTCTTTTCTTTATTAATTGCAAATCTATTGATTAGATTCTTTTCAGTTAAATAGATATTAGCACCTCTATCTTCTGCATCTTTTTGGTAATCCAAAACATATCCGGCAAGATTTACTTTTACTTTATCAGAACTTATTTGAGATATTTCAACATCCTCAATCAATAAAGTATCACCATAAGACGCATATAAGGTATCACCGGGCGACATCACAACTAATTTATTATTATGATAAAGGTTTAAATCATAAACAATTATAGGTTCTACTTTTAAATAACTATATCCGATAAGATTATTGTTTTCTTTGATAATAAACTGGTACAAGTTTTTATCAGCATTAACAGCATACCTATTTATCATAGAATAATGCGAATTGATCTTAAAATGTTGATCGTCAATCTTAGCTGTTTTATTATCATAACCCAATAGGTTAATTGTAATATCGGAATTATTATTTATAGTACCGATGATTTCAAAATCTACAGCCTCAGTAATAAAAAGCGTATCTTCAAGTTCGATATTAACAAAACTATTATCATCGTAAATCTTAACTCTAAAGCCGGCATAAAGTTTTTCCATATCTTCTTTTATGCGGATTGGAATATTTGCTATTGTAACATTATCCTTATATACTTTGATTTCTGTATTTGAATCAATTCTAAATCTTTTATTGATATCATTTTTATTACCAAATCCAATAATATCGGCATAATTACCTCTTTCATAATTAGTATATATTTTTTTTATTTCAATACTTGAACCTTTAGAAAGAATGATTTTATCATTATTTTCAAAATAATACTTTTGGTTATCAATTTCACATAAGATGTATAATAATTCCGGTTCTTCATTAAAGATATACGGGTAATCAATTTGAATATCAAAATATTTCATAAACTCTTTAATAATCAATTTAATATATTGTTTTTTTAAAATTGTAGAAGGAATATTTTTAGAAACTTCTATTCCAAAAGAGGGAATATTAGCTTTAGTTAAACCGTAATAAGAGGCTGATTTTCTTTGTTCAATATGTATTGTATTATCAGAAATAGTATTATGATTATTAAAACTATAACGATACTCCTTTTCATCAATATGTTGATTAATTTCATCAATTACAAATTCTGCTATTTCTTTGAGATTTATAGTTTTATCAGGCAAGAGATAAACATCGGTATCGGCTATTATGCACTGTCCATATCTTTTAGGATTATGCATAGGTCCTTCCCATTCCGGGCGATAAAAGCCACTCCCCTCGTGTAAATTTAAAAGCAAATCTGCTTTATTTATATATTGTTTAATAATTTCAACAACTTCATCTTCATAGATAGTAGGAGTATCTTGCTTAAATCTTCTATTCATATCATAATTAACTTGTCTTTGGGATAAAAAAATAGAGTGTAAATTAGCTCGAGGTATTACAATCAAATTTCCTTTTTTTAAAGTAAGGTCAACAAAATAATCAGCAGATAAAAAACCGGCCGGTTCATCTCCTTGAATGCCACCTATTATCAACAAAGTAGCCCCTTCTTCTTCTCCTGTAATCGTATATACATTTAATTCATAATCCGTACCAATAAAATAGCTTTCTATTTCAGTATTAGCAAATAGAGTAATACGTAAATTTATGATTATAAGAAACAATATAATTTTTTTTAAATATTTCAAGTTTATTCTCCCTTAGAAATAGAATTACTCGGTTTAGATGTTACTTGCCATTCTTCTTTAATGATTTTCCATTGGTTATCCAGTTGTTTAAGAACTAAAGATTTTTTACCAAAATCCCTATATTCTCCTGTTTCATAATCCTGATAGAAACTAATCAATAAAAGCCCTTCTGCATAATAAAAATCAAAATCATAGATATTAATATTAATATCTTCTTCAGACTTAAATAATTTCATTTTATGATTATACCATTGAGTATAATCCATCTTTTGTCTATCTGAATAAAACTCATCAAGGTATAATGTAATATAATTTTCAAAATCTTTGTTTTGCCAAACTTCTTTCCAATAATCTATAGTATGTAACACTACTTTAACTTCATTTTCTAATTCATCATAGCTATACCATTTAATTTCTTCATCAATTATTACAGGAGTATTTTGTGGATTTAACAATTGAACAAAATGAATAATTTCATCATTTTCAAAACGGATACATCCTTCAGTATCAAAAGGTATCATATCAATATCAGAGCCATGCAACCATATACCATAACCTGTTTTTTTTAGTATCTTATCTAATTGATTAGGATAATTCAACGTAAAAGCACCGGTACCATACTTAGACGAAAGGTCTTCACCGGGTATAAATCTTTGAGTCAGATAAAGTCCTTCCGGAGTCTTAAGATCTCCTCTTTTCATTTTATTGCCCTTATTTTGACCAGAAGAAATTTTATATGTTTTAATCAATTCTATATTTTTATAATTATCGTTAACCTTATAAAGTGCTGCACTTTGATCTTTTTTCTCAACAATAATTAAATTTTCATTATAATTATGCAATTTAGGGAAAAGAAAATTGATGTAATCATAAGGAAATTTACCTTGATTTAATTCCCAAACTGTTTTCAAGGTATCAATTACCGGTTTAGGAGTTATCTCGATTGGTTCAACAATTTCAACAGGCTTTTCTGAGCCAATCGGTTTTTCTACTTCATACCAGTCCTCAGCCCATATAAACCACTCGTTATTTTCTAACTTCCAGACCATAATTTTCTTACCAAAATCTTGATAATTATCTGAGTTATACTCTTGTAATCCTTCCATATATAAATAATTATCTTTTAAAATATAACTTACGTTAGTAAATGTAACTGAAACTTTTTGATTGTTTTTAAAAATTCCTTTTTTATAATTTATCCAAGCATCTAAGTCCATTTGATTACTTTTAGAAAAGAAATCAGAATGATAATATCTTAAATAATTTGCAATATCTTGATTTTCCCAATTATGTTTCCATTGATTAAATTCGCTAAAGAAGTCATCTTTATGTATATAAAATTCTTCTATAAGCACATCATCTTGTTGATGTTGCACCACTACAGGTATCATTTTATAATCAAAAAATGAAAATAATGATACCATATCTTTATTTAAAATAAAAATATTATCAGAATCTTTTTCTATCCTCAAAGGATCATCAACCCCTTTAATAAAAATATTTGACAAATCTTGTTGCAAATATAAATCCAATTTATCCGGCATATCTATAGAAATCTGCCCCCTTAAACTACTTTCTACTACTAAAGAAACATCCAACCAATCAATCACAGGATAAACACCATAAGTATTTTGCCATCTTTTGTTTTCAGCAATATTATTCAAAATCTTAATCTGTTTTTTTATAACTAAAACAGAATCTTCTATTGTCAAGACTTGTAAAAGATTTTTTTCCGGAAGTATTTTGATAAAAGACTCAGGCAACTCTTCAATATTATAAATAAATTGATTAAATTCTCTCGGGAAAGTTGTACTTTGAAGATAATTCAAAGTAATTAAAAACAATAATATAATTACATATTTTTTAATTTTCATATATACTAAGACACCTCTTATATTAATAAAAATAAAGTCTATATATTGCTTGACTTTTGTCAAGAAAAAACTACACTTATCAAAAATCAAGAATCATTTCTACCATCACAACTTATACCCTTTTATATTAATAATACACTTCAAAAGAAAAAAATTATTTTTTCCTTGACTAATTTTTCTAAAAAATATAAGCTATTCAATAATAAATGTGTAGAAGAAAAACATAGGAGGAATTATGAATATTCTACGTCTTTTAACTATTATTACTTTATTAAGTTCTTTATTTTTAGTTGCTTGTGGCGGCTCTTCAGCCCCTAAGGGTCCAAAAGAAGTATTCAGCCCTGATTGGTACCAAACGGTAACAGAAAACGAAACTTACGTGTTTACTTATGGAAATGCTGAAAAAGTCAGCCAAAACGCCTCTGAAAGTGGAGCCTATGCTAATGCTATGTCAGAAGCTGCTCTTTATGTCGAAAGCCATGTCCAAACAATGATAAAAAACTTTATCTCTGAATCAGGAGAAGAAAACCCGGAAGTTGTTTCATTAACTGAAAACGTTACTAAAATGGTTGCAAATACAAAATTTCAAGGTGCTCAAATAACTCAAAGAAAAACCTACATTGTAGAAAATGGAAAATACAAAACCTTTATGCAAGTAGCTATTCCAAAAGACGCAATAAACAAAGATCTTGTAGATAGAATAAAAAAAGAAGAAGCCCTTTATAATCGTTTTAGAGCATCTCAAGCTTTTGAAGAACTCGAAAAAGCAACTTCAAATTAACCCATTTAAAAACTTTAAAGGGCTTGATTCTATCAAGTCCTTTTTTTTTATTGACAAATTTAAGTAATAGTTTTTGAATGCAATATATCAATAATATCTATGGAGGCTCAATGAATTGCAAATCCTGTAAAAATAAATTAGATAAACTTGAAATCTATTGCTCTAAATGTGGTACGCCAACAGAAACTTTCAAAAGCTTATTTAAATTAAAAGATATTTTAAGCTCTGCCTATACTACAACAAAATCTTCAAAAAATTACTCAGCATCTATCTGTATCTTTATCTTTTTATTTTCTATACTCCCAATCATTGTAATCACTTTCTTAAGTAACTTAAATTTAACTTTAACCTATTGGCAAAATTATCTCCTTAGCAATCTAATATACATAGCCTTTATTCCGATCTCTTTATTATTTCTCACTCTTAATCATAACGATTCAGAAACAAAATACTCTTTTAAAAATTATTTAAAAAACTTTTCGTTTTATCCAAGATTTTTATTCCTTATTTTTCTAAGCTCAACATATTTTTTTATCTTAAAAATAATCTGTCAAGGAGACCCTATCCTAAACTTAGTCAGATTAGTACTAGTTTTATGGGGTCTTGCCATAGCTTTACCTATACCTCTTCTTATAGTTAACAATAATGAATCCGTCATCAAACTCGCATATAAAGCTTACTTAGCCGGAAAATATACTCGTTGGCAACAATTTTCTCTTGTCATAATACTAAGCATTATAAATTTTATAGCAATTATACCACTCGGCTTTGGCTTAATTTATAGCCTACCTTTTACCGCCAATACACTCAAAGAACTAAACCAAAGACACAACAGCTTTAATCTTTATGATAAAAATAAAGACTATTAAAGGAAAAATATATGAGAATCTTTGAAACACACGCACACCTTGATTTCGATGACTATAATAAAGATAGAGAACAAGTGATCAAGAACTGCATCAAAGCAGGTGTAGAAAGAATCATAAATATTGGGATTGACGCTAAAACTACTCAAAAAGGTATTGAGTTAAGTAATAAATACCCTCAGTTTAAAGCTACTGCAGGATACCATCCAAGCACTGTACACGAATTTGACGAGGCACTTTTACGAAAACTTATTCCCAATAAACATATCGTTGCTATCGGAGAAATCGGGCTAGATTACTACAGAATGTATAATAATAAAGAATTACAACAACAAATATTTGAAGCTCAAGTTAAACTCGCTATTGAGTTTAATTTACCTATAGTTATCCACGACCGAGATGCTCACGAAGATTGTTATAATATATTAAAAAAATATAGCCCTAAAAAAGTTGTTTTTCACTGCTTTAGCGGAGATGTTACCTTTGCAGAAAAAATACTCAATGAAGATTGGTATTTAAGCATTACCGGAGTTGTAACCTATAAAAACTCAAACCTTAGTGATGTTATTAAAATCATCCCTAAAGATAAGTTTTTTATAGAAACAGATAGCCCTTATCTTACTCCTATCCCCTACAGAGGTAAAAGAAATTCTCCTGAATACCTTATCTATGTAATTCAAAAAATTGCTGAAATACTACGTATTCCTCCTAAAGTTATAGCTGAACAATCATTTAAAAATGCTGAGCAATTTTTCCTAAAACCTTAGTTATTTATTATTTAATTATTACTACTTTACCACTTGTAATCGCTTCTCCTACAATGAATTTATATAAATAAACTCCGGAAGTAACTTCTTTTTGATTCATATCTCTTTTATCCCATATATAATTTAAATCCTTAACTTTATCTTGTTTAATCAATTGACCTTTAATATTATAAATTGAAATCTCAGCATTGATATTTTTACTTAAATAATTATAACCTGTCAAACTTATGTTTACATTAGTTGATTTAACCGGATTTGGATAAACATTACTTTCTAACTGTGCCGGAATCACTTTATCTTGGACAACAACAAACTCAGAACCTAAGCTTTGTACATTATAAAGATATGTACCATATTCACTTCTAATCACTAATTTATTATCATCCTTAAACCAAGAAATACTTACTGAAGTAAAATTAGTATTCATCTCATAAATCTTTGTAAAACCACGATAAGTAACTTTATAAAAATCTAATTGAATCTTAGCAAAATCATCTATTTCTTCCGTTACAACTATATCACCAAAAACTGAATAACCGTTATATGCAGAATGTGAATCTATTAAAACATTATCACCATTATCATTAACCTTATATAATTTCAAATTATGATTATAACTACTTATAAATAAGTCATCCTTAATATATGTATAATAATAATTTGGGTCCAACTCAATTCTTTTAACTACTCTGTCAATAGCATCTTCTTCTACAAAATCAATTATATTCCCTTTTTTTAAAACTAAATATTCACTTGCTTTTGCAGAATTTACTATATAACTTGACCTCAATAAATCTCCTACATAATCTAACTCATATTCTGAATTAATCTTGAATAAAACAGATTCTCGATCCCTACAACCAATAACAAAATAATTATTACAATTACTATTAATGCCTACTTCATAATCAAAATATTCTGTATTTTTATACGTTAAAATTCCATCTTCTATATGATATATAGTCAAAGACATTTCTTCAGAATCAGTATAAACCAATAAAGTATCATTGTAAACTTTTAAACTATTATAATATGAATCCCCAAAAGCTATTTCATACTTATTCTTAGTAATACTCTCATCATATAATGAACTTACATTCAAATAAGTTTTATCTATCTCATCGTTAAATAGTAACAAGCTATTCTTAGCTAACAAATATAAATCATTGTAATTAAATAAATATCTATATCTGCTATATCCTTCTCCAAAATATCCCAGTAAATTATAATAACTATAACGACCAAAATTATATAATGCTATCTTATTGCCTTCGTTAAAATATAAATAATCTCCTCTTATAACTATTCCTTTATTATAAAGACAATTATACAAAGAAGCATCTTCAACATATAAAAAATTTACATCCTCCGGATCACTGATATCCATAACTAATTTATCAGCTTGACGAGATAATATATGTAAAAAATCACCTTGAATCTCCATATCTACTATTCCATAACTAATTACATAAAAAGGGTCTATATTATCAATTTCATAAATAAGAGTCGGATTAGCCTCATCTTCAATAGAAAAAATATAAAAACCTTTCAAAAAAACAAAATATGCATAAGAACCCTCTACTTTAACAAATAAGGGCTGTCGATCACTTTCAACAAGATAACTAAAACATTTCGATAAACTATTGTTTTCAAATTTCGCAATCTCCAAGTTATATACTCCCGATGCATTAACCTTTTTTACATAATAAATATAATCATCATTTACATCAAAATAATCACATACATCATTGTTTAATATCTCATATTCTTGACTAAAGTCCTTGTTAAACATTCTAAATGGTCGATTAGAGCCTCCATTTTCGATAAAAATATACTTATCGTCAATTACCCTAAGGTTTGCTAAATTTACTCCTTGAAGAGATATTTCTTCAGAAATTAATAACATCGGATTTTGAGCTAAATCAAAGATTACGATCTTATTACAAGGATAACCGGTTTCAGGGTTTATAATAAACAAACTAACATATAACTTATCATTATTAACAAAAGAATTTATCGGATAATAACAATTAATTAAAATACCAAAATCATTTAAGAAATACCGAGAAGAAAGCTCAAGGAAACCGTTACCTCTTACATTATATTCTTCAATATGATACCTACCGATTGAAATGAGTTTATCTTCATAACTTACTAACTCATTTTCATATAAGCCATTATAACAAATACCTTTTTTTAATTGAATATCTTGAATACTGTCAATTGGCAAAGAAAACAACATTACAAAAAAATTCAAACAAACAAATGTTAATAAAACTTTTCGCATTTTAACCTCCAACAAATTGGTTAAGGTCCCCAAAAACAGCTATTGAACTGGAATCTTAAATACAACCTTTCTAACTTTTTCACTTCTCTCTTTGAAATTAATGCCCGGAGCGTGCCCATCATTAGTAAAAAATACCATAAAGTAATCTGTTAAAAATGGGATATAGATATCAGGGCTATCAAAAAATTCTATATCATTTTCGTTATCATAATTAACCGACTTAATATTTAACAAATCTTTATATCCTACTAATTCTTTACCTTCTAATAGAATTTGCAAATCAATATATTTCTGATGATTTTCAATAAGACCTTGAGGCTTTGTTTGGTAGCTACTTACAATGTAAAATATTGAATCATTAAGGTCAAATTTCCCATCCGATAAATCTGTTAATTTCTCTTGATTGATAAAATCAACAATATAACTAAAATTCTCTCCCAAGAAAGAATAAGTCTTCAGAGCATCTAATTTAGCAACAATCATTTTAACTCCTTAGGATAAATTTATAACCCTTAAACAATCTTGTCAAGTTTTTTTATAAAAAAAAGGCGGGATAAACCCGCCATAAAAATAATATTGTTAACTATTTTAAAAGCAACATTTTATGAGTAGAAGAATGATCAACTGTGCTAATCTTATAAAAATACAATCCACTACTAACAGGAGTATTTTCATTGTTTGTGCCATTCCATAAAACAATATGATTACCTTTTTCAAATAATTCATTAACAAGAGTTTTAACTTTTTGACCTTTAATATTATAAATATCTATCTTTACATTAGAAGTATAATTCATATTAAAAGCAATCTTAGTTTCAGGATTGAAAGGATTAGGATAATTTCCGAGAGATTTAAATAGGGTCGGAGTATTTTCGACAGTATCTCCGTTAGGAGTAAAGATTGGAGTATCAACTCTTTGCATATATATACCGTGAATAGGTTCTTTACCGGAAGAAATACCATCTCTCCATACAACAGAAACCTTGGTATTACTATTTTTGGTAATTATTGGTTCAATTTGGTCTTTGATATGATTATTAACGACATATCCTTCCTGTGACCCAAGAATATCACCGTCAGGATTTAACATATTCATATTGATTGCAGAATCTCTTTCAACATTTTCTAAACCGGAGAGAGATTTTTGACAAGCAACTAAAATTCTTGAATACATTGGCACAATAGAAGGTTGGACATGATGAGCTTCGTCAACTAATACAACTTCGCCTAAACCATCCCATAAGGGAGTTATTGCATTATCTTCTAAGCTATATTTTTGCAAAACAACTTTATCATAACCTAATTCAATATTACTATTATCAATATAAGATACATACAAGAAAGAGTCTTGAATAATTGCTTGAGCTTCTTTTTGGTCATTTTCAAAAGGAGTTAAATTATATACATAATCTTCATTGATTGGTTCTCCGTTTAAATCAAAAATAGCGGCATAATAACATAAATTTAATTCAGTAGATGTTTCTGCCCAGAAAACATAAATCTTTTCATCATTAATTAAGGTTTTAACTAAAGATTGATAAGCTGAACTATAAGCAACAGGTTTACCGAAAGGAGCCCATCCTTCTGCAATGTTACCGTCATCATCAATTTTTAATAATTGATAATTCTCATTATTATTCATTTGCGAATTAGCAAAACTAAAGATTAAATAATCAGAAAAAGCATAAGATACAGTAGTATTAGTTCCTAACGTAAATTCATCATATACTCTTAAAATTAGTTTTCCGGAATCTCCCCAAACACGCTGGTGATTTTCAAGTCTTTGACCCATAATTGATAAAACTGTTGATACATTTTCTGTCCAGAAAAGTTCCCATCCGCCATTTCTCCAATTTATAAATATACCGGTATTTCGAGCAGAAGCATTATCTTTCAATTGCATACCATTATCACCAAGTAATCTATCTCCTTGAGAATTAATTATTTGCACATAAGGAACTACAAGAGTATTTTCAATTCTTGCCCAAGCAATACATAATTCACCATTATCATTAATTTCTATATTTAAATCTTGTTCAATAATATAACCTTCATCATCAAGGGAAACTCTGGCACCGTTATGAGGCATTACTTCATTGCCTTGAGCATCAATAATTTGGTAATACATTTTAGCACCGAAGGTACCATGTCTAGTATCTAACCATAAAATAAAAGTAGTATTATTATGAGAAACAGTTTTAAAATATTCTGCGTTACCGGAAAGTCCCCAATAGACTTCGATACCATTTTGAGTTAGAAGATGATCTCCGGCTTCGTTAATCATTTGAGTCATTAAGGCAAGAGAACCTGTTCTTTGATCAGCCCAAACAACATTATATAAATCACCAACAACTTTAATATTAGCTCCTGATTGACCACCCATAGTATCAGAAATTATCATACCACCATCACCCCAGGCAACTGTTCCATCAGCATTAAATTTTTGAGCGAAGATTTGTCTCTCAGAATCTTCATTATAACGAGCGTCTTCCCAAACAAGAACAGCACCATTATCATTAGTTTTAGATAATCTTAAGGCATCTTGTTTTGTCTCCGATTGAAAAACAGGGATTCCACCTTCTTGCCATTGAGGATTTCCATTTAGATCAATCTTTTGCACATAAATGTCAGGATTAGTGTTAGGAGGAGTTCTTTTATCTTCCCAAGCGATGATTGCTCCACCGGTTGATACTTCTACTATACGATGTCTTTCTTGTGCAAACAAAGAATCTCCGGCTGGCTGGTATAAAGCTATACCATTTTCGTCCCATAAAAGATTTCCTTCTAAATCTATTCTTTGAAGTCTTAATTGAACAGTAGGTTCTTTAGATTCCCATGCAAAGATAAAGCCTTCATTGCCATCGGGAGACATTTTAACGTTACTTTGATCATTTTCCATTTCGATTAGAGGAATAGGGCCCCAAGCTATTTCATCTTCTTGAGTAAATCTTACGATATAAATATCTCCGGCATTTTGTTCAGGGTAACGAACATAAGCCATAACAGCTCCGCCTTCTTCATCTTCCCAGAAAGTATTTGAACCTTTTTTTGTGTTAGTAGCATCAACATTAATACCATTAGTTTGCCAACTAAAGTTACCGGTTGAATTTATATGTTGAGCGTAAATTTGTGTAAGTGATTCACGATTATCAGTCCAAGCCATATAAGTACCGCCATTTGCATCGGGAACCATATTTACACTTATTTGCACATTTGTTGCAGAGCAAACAGGTACACCAAACTCACCCCAAAGCTTATCTCCGGAAGAATTTATTTTTTGAGCTTTAATGTTACCATCGGGGTCATCAGCAAAACATACATAACCAATAATAACAGCGTTATCGCTTGTTGTAATTACCATTGGATCTTCTTGTCTATCGTAATTATTATCGACAATCACGCCACTTTCGCCCCAAAGTTTTTCTCCGGTTGAAGACATAAGTTGAGCAAATAAATCTCTTCCACCGTCTCTGGTATCTGACCAAACATAGACCACTCCTTCGTTAATTGCAGTGGATGATCTGAACCATTCGATATTTGTACCTTGTCTAACAGCTAATGCTTCATCAAATACATTTTGAGCAAAAATTGTACTAACAAACAGTATTAACATCATTATCATAATAACTTTTTTCATAGTTCCTCCGAATTTTTTATTCATTAACAATATTTATTAAGCAATTTGCTTTCCAAATTTAATCAATTTTTATTTTATTGACAAAAAACAGTAGTATTTTAAGATTAGTTAAAATATTTTTGGAGTGAAAATGTCAATTAAGATAGTAGATATCCACAAGCATTCGTTAGCGGCTTCAACGCCTTTAAGGACAGGCGACCTAATAAACTTTATTGATGATGATGAAATTAAAGACATATTAGATTTAATGTTCTTTTCTCAAAAAGATTGTTTCACCATTAAGTATTCAGATACTAACAATACAAATCTTGAATGTACAATACACAATGACTTTTCAAAACCTCTTGGTATTGAAACAGAATTACCTCGTTGTAAAAATTGTGTAAACAACTGTATATTTTGTTTTATCGACCAGATGCCAAAAGGTTTACGTCCTTCATTATATGTCAAAGATGATGATTATCTATATTCATTTTTCTATGGCAACTTTATTACTTTGACAAACTTAACTAAACAGGATATAAACAAAATTATTAGTCAACATATTTCACCGTTATATGTGTCAATCCATACGACAAATCCTACATTGCATAAGAAAATGCTTCGATACAAACATAATTTTGAAATTATGGAAACACTCAAAGCTTTACAAGATGCCGAAATCGAACTTCACACTCAGATTGTACTTGTGCCGGGTTACAATGACCAAGCAGAGCTCTTTAAGACCTTAGCTGATTTAGTTGAAATGGAAAATATAAACTCTATAGGGATAGTTCCGGTAGGCTTAACCAAACAAAGACAAGATCTTAATAAACTAAGAAAATTCACCAAAGAAGAAGCCTATGAAATCATTAAAAATGTCGAAGTAATGAAAAATATGAGAAAGATTACTCATATCTATTGTGCTGATGAACTCTTTGTCTTAGCCGAACAACCAATACCTTCAGATTTATGGTATAACGATTATGAACAAATCGAAAATGGTATCGGACTAATCAGAAAATTATGGGAAAACTGGAAAAATATTAAAAAGAAATTCTATAGATTTATTAATTCTTTAGAAGGAGAACCTCTTTTTGTTACTTCTGTATCAGGAATTCAAGCCTTAAACCCTATCCTAAACGAAATCCAAAAAAACTTTCCGCAAAAAGCTATCTCTGCTTACGTTGTCAAAAATGAATTCTTCGGCAATGATGTAACTGTAACCGGACTTCTCACGTGGAAAGATATAAAAAATCAAATCCAAATAAAACCAAATAATTACTTAGTTTTATCTTCTGCTATGTTTAACTATGAATCACTCACGCTGGACAATCACCATATAGATGACATAAAAAAAGAAATAAACATCCCTATCATTGTAATAGATGAACTCTTTAATGACTGGCAAATTTATTAAATATAAAAAAAGTGCAAACATTATAGTTTGCACCTCAATTATATCAAAAAGGTGGGTAAAGCCCACCTTTTCTTTATTTTAAAAGTAACATCTTATGTGTTGCAGAATGCTCTTCAGTACTAATTTTATATAGATATATTCCGCTACTTACAGGATTATTTTTATTATCGACGCCATTCCATAAGATATTATGATTACCTTTGTCCATAAACTCATCAATTAAAGTTTTAACCTTTTGACCTTTAACATTATAAATATCAATTTTAACATTGGAAGCATATTTCATATTGAAGGCAATTTTAGTCTCAGGGTTAAATGGATTAGGATAATTACCAAGAGATTTAAATGGTGTCGGAGTAGTTTCTACATCATCATCAATAGAAGTAAAAATATCTGTAGATACTTTTTGCATATATAAGCTATAAATAAGTTGTTTGCCGGAAGAAATACCATCTTTCCATATAACTGATACTGTAGTAGGGCTATTTTTAATTATTTGTGGTTCAACTTGATACTTAATATGATTATTTACTAAATAACCTTCAGATGAACCAAGAATGTTTCCATTAGAGTCTAACATATTCATATAAATATCAAAATCACTTTCATAATCATAATAAGAGAAAAGCGATTTTTGACTTGCTATCAAAATTCTTGAATCCATTGGTATCATTGAAGGTTGAAAATGATGAGCTTCGTCAACAAACACAACTTTACCTAAACCGTCCCATAAAGGAGTAATAGCATTATCTTCTAAGCTATACTTCTGCAATACGACTTTATTATAACCTGATACAATATTATTATTATCAACATAAGATACATATAAGAAAGAATTTTGAATCATTACTTGAGCTTCAGTTTGCTCATTATCAAAAGGAGTTAAGTTATATACATAATCGTCATTGATTGGCTCTCCGTTTAAATCTAAAATAGCAGCATAATAGCATAAACTAAGTTCAGTAGATTGCTCTGCCCAGATAACATATATCTTTTCATCATTAATTATTGCATTAGCCAATATTTGATTAGCAGCATTTTCATAAACAGGTTTACCGGAAGGCAACCAATCCTCAATAATTTCTCCTTCAGTATTAATTTTTAATAGTTTATAATTAACATACATATCATAATGATAAGCATATAACAAATAATCAGAAAAGGCGTTAGTTACAACAGTATTAACACCGTCAAAAGTAAAGTCATCAAAAATATGTAAAATCTCTTTACCGGAAGAGCCCCAAACTTCTTGATAATTTTCTATTCTTTGACCCATAATGCCCCATACTAACTCAAAATTCTCAGTCCAGAAAATTTCCCATCCGTTATTTCTGTAATTTACAATAATTATATTTCGAGAAGAAGCATTTTCTCTTAATAAAAGTCCTTCTTGTTCAAGCATCTTCTCACCTTGATTATTAATTATTTGAGCATAAGGTACTAACAAATCTTCTTCGATTTTATACCAAGCAATACAAACTTCACCTTGACTATTAATCTCAGCATCAAATCCATAAGAATACATCCCAATATCTTCACCATTATGAGGTAAAAGTTCATTTCCTTGATTATCTATAATCTGATATTTTAATTTTTTTTGAATAATAGAATCTTCCTCCCAGATAATAATAGTATTACCTTCATAATTAAAAGATTTAAAAGTTTTGATATTTGCATTATTACCACCGGTGACTGTAATACCATCATCTTCTAATAAGTTATTACCACTATTATCTATCAACTGAGATTTTAAATTCAAATCATTCTGATTATAATCCAGCCATTGTAAATTATAAACATTACCAAAATTATTAAAAGTAAATGTCGCATAATAATCATAAATTTCAGTAAATAATCTACCATTTTCTTCCCAAGTAAGTGTCCCGTCAGTATTTATATTTTGCATATATATAGCTATCCCATCTCTATAATCATACCAACACAAAACTACTCCACCTTGATTATTAGGTATTATACTTGGTTTATACTGTTCATACTCGGATATTGTCGATGCAATTCCACCTATCGGCCATTGAATATTACCTGATAAATCCAGCTTTTGAAAATATATAGTTCGATCTGTTACAATTTGTCTTTCCCAAGAGACAATTATTTTATTGTCTGAACTGATAAGTAAATTAGGTTTATTAGCGTAAAATTCACTTTCGCCGACAATAATACCATCTTCCGACCATAAATATTCCCCATCTAAACCTATTTTATGTAATCGTAAATAATAAATATTATAATCCGTAGTTTGTTCTCCACAAGCAATAATAAATCCTTCTAAACCATCATATATAACATCCCAGTTAAGATAATTATTTAATCCCTCATTATTTATAAATGAATCCCATACAATGCCATCTTCAACTGTCAATCTTAAATATCTCAAACATACACCGACTCCCGGCTCGTCGGTTTTATAGCTTACAAATAACCCACCCTGTTGATCAGAACATATAATAATCTTACTTATGCAATTTAGATCACCTAATTCCATACCGTTTTCTTCAAAACTGAGTAAACCTGTTGAATCAATATGTTGAGCATAAATTTTACCGTAGGTAGTAAAATCATCATTCCATACAAAATATACACCACCATTATTATCCGGAGAAAGAGAAATCTCATTAGGATTAGTATTTTCAGCAGATAAACTTATCCCATTTTCGCCCCACAACTTTTCTCCGGAAGAAGATATTTTTTGAGCTTTAAGCACTCCTATCCGATTATCAGCATAACATTTATACCCAATTATAACTGAATTGTCTATTGAAGTTACAATAATTGCATCCTCTTGTCTATCGATATTATTATCTACAACTATACCGTTTTCGCCCCACCTCTTTTCCCCTGTTGGAGAAATTAATTGTGCATATAAATCTTTATCCCCTTCTCGAGTATCAGACCATACATACACGACACCTTCATCAATAACACTTGAAGCTTTTGACCAATCAAGATTAAAACCTTGACTAATTACTAAGGCCTCTTCAAATTGATTTTGTGCAAATAAAGTAACTGTAAATACAAGTAGCACAAAAATCATCGTAACTCGTTTCATAGTTCCTCCGATTTTTTTATCTGTATTTTTTATAAGCAATTTACTTTCCAATTATATCATTATTTGATTTTAAATATTAAAATAATTAATAAATTTAATAAAAATATCCAACGAGAAAAAGACAAGGGACCTCCAAGATGCTTTTGACCATCCTGGAGGTCCCTTGTAAAATAATTGAAAAATATCAGATGTTTATAGTAATACATAAGATTATCAAATAGTATCTTATAATATCTCATTTTTCTTCATTAGTAATTGATTCAAATAAATCTAAAGGATTAATTTTGAATTGCAAACTTTTTGGATCAGGAGTTCCACCTTTCCGTTGAATCGTCATACGACCAACTTTTAAGTTACCTCGTTTTGTAACTTCTACATTACCTTTTGAGAAAAAATTACAGACATAATTAATATCTTTTAAAATCCAATCGATTTTATCATTATCTTTTCGAGTGACAAGCATCCAATCTGCTGAAAAAGATCCTCTTCCACGTAAAACATCATTGAATATTATAACTTTATTATCAGAAAAAAACTTCAATAAAGCATCTACATTCTTTTTATCCATTTCATTTAAATACATTCTTCTTTGATCTTTTAGTTTAAATCCCTTAGGGGGAAGTATTTCTCCGGTATATAATTTCAATGTATCGCATATAGAATCCGGTATATTCCAAAAAGATTTATACTTGTCAATAGGCCTTTTATCTACCTGATTAAAACCTGCTCCAATATCTGCTTTTTTTTTTAAGGATAGATTTTCTATATGATAAATATTGTCGATAATGATTTCTAATCTAACTTGTATATCTGCTTTCTTAAAGGTTGTGGTTTCTTCAAGGTTAGTTTCTGTTACACCAAAACTAATGGCAGTATCTTTACTTATACGTGGAGGTATCTGTGTAACAGTTAATTCTTTTATTTTTTCGTAATCATATCCCATTATTTGCAACCATTGCTGTGCTTCAATATCATTTTTATAATTATCAAATTTTAATACTATATCAGCTTCATTCTCAAAGCCGCCTTTTGCTGTATACGATCCAACTACTTGTCTATATTCCATATTAAATCACCTTAATAATTTCTTTAATTATTTCTTTTAATACATTCACGGCGATACTATTTCCAAATTGTTTATATGCTTGGGTTTGATTTTTATCTATTTTGAATGAATCAGGGAATCCTTGAGCCCTTGCACACTCTCTCGGACTTAATTTTCTTAAGACACCGTCAACTGAATAAATACCGGTTTTTGAACCGACGCCACCACCATACGCTGATAAGGTACAAGCATGTCCATAAGTACTGTAAATTCTTTCACCTTGACCACCTTTATTCACAATACCAATCTGAACAGGTTTATTTGGCAATTCTAAATCACCAAAAATATTTACTTGCGGGATAAAAGTTTTAGTAATTTTAATATCTGAGCGTGTAATAATCTTCGCTTCCGGATTATCTTCCAATATATCATTAAGAGAAACGGATTTGCCAACCGGGTTTGGAAATGAAAAATCGCTAATTCCTAAATCATTTCTAAAACAAACTATAAAAATCCTTTCTCTATTTTGCGGTAAACCAAAATCACCTGCATTTAACACTTTATAATTAACTTTATACCCTAGGTCATAAAGTGTATTTAAAATTATTTTTAAAGTGTTTTCGTTATTATGTTTAATAAGATTTTTTACATTCTCAAGAAATACTATTTCCGGGTTATGATGTTTTATAATTCTAACTATATCAAAGAAAAGCGTCCCCCTTATATCTTCAAAACCCTTTTGCTTTCCAGAAATAGAAAACGCCTGACAAGGGAAACCTCCACATAAAATATTATGTTCAGGAATAACAGTTTCGTCTATTTTCGTAATATCTCCAAATGGCTTTATGTGAAAATTATTTTCATAAACCTTTGCAGCAAAATTATCCCATTCAGAAGCAAAAACACATTCAGCACCAAAACTACTCAATGCGAGGTGAAAACCGCCAATACCGGCAAATAAATCTATAAATTTACACCCTTTTAAACTATCCTTATTTATTGTCTTATGCTCTATTACTGAGGGATAAACTAAAGCTTCCAAACTATTTCCATTCATTTTGTTTTCCTAAGTCCTACAATCTCATATATTATGTTCTACTACTATATGTGACCTGTAATAATTTCAAACTTCAAAAAATAGACCTATAGATTCAAACATTTTATATATATTCGTTTTTTTAATATTTAGATTTTTCTTCATATAGCCACTCCAAATTATTTAAAATTTATCTCTTTACATAATAATTATATTATCACTTTTGAAATGCATTTTTGTCAAGTAAAAATTACAAATTATTTTGGCGATAACCATTTTATGTATCCACCCCTTTTAACCAAAATAATATCTTTAACATAATTATCAACAAAAATAGGGCATATTTCTATACCCTAATATTTAAGAGGCTGTCCAAAAATGCAGAAAAGTTCTACAAGCTTCCAGCTTGTAGTTTCATAAAATATTGAATACCTATCAATTAAGGTTTTTAGTGCAAGCAGGGATGCTCGCACAATAATATTGTTTAATCGCCTTACACAATAACAATTTATAACATTTTTAGCAACAGATAAAAAACCGGTGCAGCAATAAGTAAACTATCAAACCGGTCTAAAATACCACCATGTCCGGGAATAAGATTAGAACTATCCTTGACACCTATATCTCTTTTAATAATACTCTCGAATAAATCACCAAACTGCCCAAAGAAACCAACTGAAACAGCAAGATAAGCAATCATTTTATATGAACTGATATCATCAAAAATAACATAAGCTACTATACTTCCAATTAATGCAGTTGCAATACCGGCAACAAAACCTTCAATAGATTTTTTAGGACTACACTTAAAAAAGCCTCTATGTTTACCAAGAGTCATTCCTATAAAATATGCAAAAGAATCAGTAAGCCATATCAGTACAGCAATAACAGGTAATAAAACAACACTTATCTCAGAAATTTTGTATAAATATCCAAAGCCAATAGCAGGATATATTATCAACAACAAAGAATATGCTAACCTTGATGAAGCACATTCCATCTTACTTAAAAACACATCATTAAGCCCATTAAACAATAAAGACAAAAACAATATAAGGACAAGATATGGTTTATCATATATAATAGTATAAAATAAGGCTAAAGATAAGATTACATTAAAACTTAAAAGCTTAATATCTTTTTTTCCAAAGAGTTTAAGTAGTTCATAAGCACTTACAACACATAAGATTCCGAGAAGAGAGCTTAAAATAACTCCCCCATTATAATAAACCCATAATAATAAAGGAATAAAAATGATTGCAATAATACATCTTTTTAATAACTCCATCAGATACCTCCGAATCTTCTATTTCTCTTTTGAAAGTCAACAATAGCTTTTAAAAATGCTTCTTTTTTAAAATCAGGCCAGAGTATATCTGTAAAATAAAGCTCTGTATAGGCTGATTGCCAGATTAGATAATTTGAAAGCCTCATTTCTCCACTTGTCCTTATCATTAAATCAGGATCGGGCATACCTGCTGTATAGAGATACTGTTCTATATCTTTTTCACAAATATTTTCTTCATTTATCTCACCGGATTTTATCAAAGGCATAATCTTTTTTACTGCTTCCAGTATCTCTAATCTGCCACCATAATTCATAGCAATATTAAAATTAAGTCCGGTATTATTCCAAGATTTTTCACATTCGCGATGAATTTTTTCTTGATATTCCGGAGAAAGATTTTTGTTCGTACCAATGAATCTAACAACGATATTATTTTTTGACATTTGATCAATTTCATTTACAAGAGAGTCAAGTATTAGCTTTAACAGACCTTTAACTTCATCTTCCGGTCGTGACCAATTTTCAGTAGAAAAGGCATATATGGTAAGATATTTAAGTCCGATTTCGACAGAAGCCTCAACTATTGCCCTAACCGATTCAACTCCATTTCTATGGCCATATAATCTGCCTGCACCTTGTTTCTTTGCCCATCTTCCATTACCATCCATAATTACAGCTATATGATTAGGGAGTTTTTTAGAATTGATTAATTTTTTATATTTTTCTATCTCGCTTTTTTTTCTAAAAAAAAACATCTTAATTTATATCCCTTCGTTAGCGGAATATTTTAAATATGCATTAATAAATCCTGTAATTTCACCATTCATAACATTTGATATTTGACCAACTTCAAAATTAGTTCTATGATCTTTAACCATTTGATAAGGATGAAACACATAGGAGCGTATTTGATTTCCCCAGCCGATTTCGGTTTTAGTAGATTCATGTTTCATTCTTTCCTTTTCACGTTGTTGTTCATAATATTGATATAATTTTGCACGTAGCATAGTCATTGCTTTTTCACGATTTTGTATTTGGGATCTTTCATTTTGGCATTGAGCTACGATATTAGTAGGTAAATGCGTAATACGAACGGCAGAATCAGTAGTATTGACATGTTGTCCACCGGCACCACTTGCCCTATAAGTATCAATTTTTAAATCTGTTGGATTGATTTCAAAATCTATATCATCATCAAGCATCGGATATACAAAGATTGAAACAAATGAAGTTTGTCTTTTACCTTGAGCATTAAAAGGTGAAATACGAACAAGGCGATGAATACCTGCCTCGCCCTTTAAATATCCATAAGCAAAATCTCCACAGATTTCGATAGTAGCGGATTTTAAACCGGCTTCATCACCGGACAAATAATCTACTATTTTAAAAGTAAACTTTGATTTCTCTGCCCAATATCTATACATTCGTAAAAGCATATCTCCCCAATCTTGCGATTCTGTTCCACCTGCTCCGGGATGAATAGTAAGTAAGGCATTATTAAAATCATATTTCCCATTTAATAAAATTTGAACTTCTGTCTGTTCAATAAATTCTTTATATTCAGTGAATTTATTTATAGCTTCATCAAATAAAGAAGTGTTATATTCTTCTTCTAATAATAAAATATAGGTTTCTAAATCTTCTTTTATTGTCTTGAGTTTATTTTCTTTATCAATTTCTAATTTAATTAAACTTAATTCTTTTGTTATTTTTTTTGCATTTTGTTGGTCGTTCCAAAAATCAGGATTATGCATTTGTTCTTCAAGCTCTTTATGTTTTACAGTCAAACTTGAAAGGTCAAAGAAACCTCCGTAATTCGTCAATTTTTGTAATTATAGTTTCAATTTCTTTTTGAAATTCTTGTAACTCCATTAGTGTTCCTTTCTATTTCCATGGTAAAAGAAAATCTTTTACTTCTTCATTAAAATATCTATCAGTCATAGTTGCAATGAAATCTCTTACCTTCTCAGCATCTTTAAACGTTTGTAAATATTTATCCGTTTTATGCGATAAAAAATGCTTGAATATTTTTGAATTTATATTATTGTGTTTGATGTCATTTATATATTTTTCAAAAAGAATTTCCATACATTTTTCAACCTTAGGATTGGTTTTTTTTACATCTTTATCTGTATAGATCCTTTCATAATTAAAATCTTTAAGCTTCTTAAGATAAAAAGAGGTCTCTTCATCAAAACAAACGTAATTATTATCATAACTATTTATTACGACAGATTTTACTAAACTATCTATAATTTTACTATTTGTGTCACCAAGGTGTTCTACACAATCTACAGGCAACTCACTACGTTTCAACAGATTAAACCTAATAGCATCTTCGATATCTTGTCCAATGTAAGCGATAGTATCTGTTATCCTTACAACACATCCCTCTAAAGTAGCCGGCATCATATTTGAGATAATATTTTTTTCTTCATCAGAGATTTTTTTGTCATTATAAAATCCCTTTTTTATCATAATATATCTATCAATTTCCTTGTTTGTTTTATCTTTATCAGGGATAATCTGTGTGTTATGTACTTCTCCATCATGAGATATGATACCATCTCTAACTTGAAAAGTAAGGTTTAAGCCTTCTCCTTTTCTTGAGATATTATCAACAATATGTAAGCTTTCAATATTATGATGAAATTCTCCTATTTTATACTTAATACATTGTTTAGAAAGTGCTCTTTCACCATCATGACCAAATGGTGTATGCCCTAAATCATGCCCCAAGGCAATAGCCTCAACCAGCTCAAGATTTAAACCAAGCATTTTACTGATAGTACGTGAGATTTGAGAAACATAAGTAGTATGTAAACTGCGATTTGTCATTTCTTCATCTATCAGATTACTGAATGAAAAGACTTGCGTCTTACCTTGATAACGTCTGTACGCACCACTATATAAAATACGATCCCTATCAATTGCAAAAGGAGTTCTAAAATGAGCTTTATCATCAGGAATGATTCTAAAGGCATCTGTATCCTTACAAGCATAAGGACTAAGTTTATATACATCTTTATTAGAAAGTGCAAAGATTTCATTAATCTTTTTGGTGTTTGTGATATTTCTCATAATCAATTCTTTTCTGCTATTTTTTTATATAGCATAAACCATGTTTCAAAGCCCTCTTGAGCTTGTAATTCATCAAAATATGTAGTAAAATGGTCTTCAGGGTTTATCATTGTGAAGTCTTCAGGATAGATAGATTTAAAGTCTTTACGTTCTTTGAATATATCTATTATCCATTGTGCATATTCCGCATCATCTGTCGAAATTTTTATATATCCGTTAATTTTAATAATCGGATTAATAGCATCAAGAAACTTATGCTGTATTAATCTTCGCTTATGATGTTTCTTTTTTGGCCAAGGATCAGGATGATAAATAATTACCGTATCTAATGAATTTGGCTTGATAAAATCTGTAACATTTTCATCAATAAATAGATTCATTAATCTAACATTTGAGTTTTTTTCAATATCTAACTTTTTTAAGGTTGTAATAATTCGTTTGCCCTTGAGTTCAACTCCAATAAAATTTGTTTCAGGGTGAAACCTTGATTGAACTGCAATAAATTCTCCCTTACCGGAACCTATTTCCAAACATAAAGGATAGTTATTTCCAAAAATATCTTCAAAGTCAAGATATTTCCCTTCTTCAAGATTAATTTTAAAAAATTCTTCTTTTGTTTTTATATCCATAATTTTTTCTACCATATATTTTTGACAACTTTTTCAGAAATTGCATATATGTCAATAAAGAAATTACAATGTATTACTATTTTACTATTAGAACTACTTCAAAATTACTAAAAATATAAAACTGAAATACTCACACAAAAATAATTATCACAACAAAAATTTATTAACATCTTCCTCCAATCATCTTGAAATCTATCAAATATCCATCTGTATTTCATACTAAATATAATTTTTCTCATCTTTTTTTATCTTATGTCCCGAATTTTCAAATATGTCCAACTATATACATTAGATATTAACTTAATGCTCTATTCAAAAATCCACTTATAAATATTTTTTTATCATATCTCATAACATTAAAACACCTTCATATTTTTCAACAAAGCAAAAACAAGTAACTTAATCATTAATATTACCAGATAATTATATGATAATTTGTTATTTCATTTGACAAAATAATGCAAATAATTACAATGTGACTATGGGGAAAATTAATATAAGAGAGGAATTTTAAAATGGCTGACAAATTAAAACTAGACAAATCAGAACAACTTTATCAAGAAGCATTAACACAAATTCCGGGAGCTGTGTTAGGTATAAGAAGACCTTATAACTTCGTACCCGGAGAATATCCAATATTTTTTGATTCTGCTAAAGGCGGAAGAGTAATCGATGTTGACGGTAATGAATATATCGATTATCTTTGTGCTTACGGACCTATAATCTTAGGGCATCGCGAAGATGAGGTAGATGACGCTGTAGTTAACCAAATCAAAAATAAAGGTTTTTGTTTTTCATTAACACAACCTGTACAAAATTTACTTACTGCTAAACTTCAAGAACTCATCCCTTCTTGCGAAATGGCTGTCTTTGTAAAAACCGGCTCTGACGCAACAACTACTGCAATCAGAATTTCAAGAGGATATACAGGCAAGAAAAAAGTATTACGTTGTGGTTATCACGGTTGGCACGATTGGTGTGTCGAAGTTAAAGGCGGAGTACCGGAAAAACTTTACGAAGACGTTTACGAATTCGAATACAACGATTTAGACCAAGTTAGAGATTTAATGAAGAAACACGGTAGTGATGTTGCAAGCATCATAGTAACACCGGTTGGTCATCCACTTGCTAAACCTGTTGAAATGCCAAAACCCGGCTTCCTTGAAGGATTAAAAGAAATAGCCGAGGAATATGAATCAGTGCTTGTCTTTGATGAAATCAGAAGCGGTTTCAGATGTGACTTAGGCGGTGCTCAAAAATATTTTGGAGTAACCCCTCACTTGTCAGTATTTGGCAAAGCAATGGCTAACGGTTGGCCTATTGGTGCAGTTGTTGGTAAAAAAGATATTATGATGAAACTTGCCGATGATGTATTTTTAAGTTCAACTTTCTTTCCAAATAGTGATTCTCAAGTAGCAGCTTTAAAAACAATCGAAGTTTTACAAAGAGATAAAGTATTAGATGTAATTAAGGAAAAAGGTGCTTTCTTCGCCAAAGGGCTAAAAGAAGTTATTGAAAAAAGCAATATGCCTGTAGAATTTTCCGGTGAACCTTGGATGCCTTACATCACATTTACCGCTGATGAAGATAAACTCTATAAAAAACTAAGAAATGAATTCTACACTCAATTGATTCGTAGAAAAGTCTTCTTACAACCTTATCATCACGGCTATGTCTGTTATCGTCATACTACTGAAGATTTACAATACACAATCAATATGGTAGCCGAATCATTACAAGATGCAAAAAAGAAATTCTTATAAATAAAATCTATTACGGATTACCTCCCTTTGAGGTAGTCCGATTTTTATTTTAACTATCAAAATAAAATATATAGGAGATAATATGGAACCCTTAATTATTACTACTGCATTAACCGGAGCAGAAACAACAAGAGAAGCTCAACCTAATTTACCAATCACTCCGGAAGAACAAGCTCAAACCGCTAAAGAATGTTTTGAAGCAGGCTCAAGAGTTTTACATTTACACGTAAGAGACGATAACGGCAACCCTACCCAAAGCCTTGAAAGATTTGAAGCCGTTATAAACAAAGTAAGAGAAACCGTTCCTGAAATGATTATCCAAATGTCAACCGGAGGAGCAGTCGGTGAATCTTTTGAAAAGCGTATGGCTCCACTCAAACTTAAACCACATATGGCAACCTTAAATGCAGGCTCTTTAAATTTCGGTAACGAAGTTTTTATTAATGCACCTCTTGATATTGAAAGATTAGCTAAATACTTTCAAGAAGTTAACGTAGCCCCTGAAATTGAAGTCTATGAATCCGGTATGATTGACATAGTCGCCAGACTTGTAAAAAAAGGATTAATAACCCATACACCCTTACACGTCCAGTTTGTCTTAGGTGTTCCCGGAGGTATGAGCGGAAAGCCTAAAAACCTTCTTTATATGGCTGAACATCTTAAAGCTGAAATCCCAACAGCCACTTGGGGCGTTGCAGGTGTAGGACGCTGGCAACTACCTTGTGCAATTATGGCAATAGTTATGGGTGGGCACGTAAGAGTTGGTTTTGAAGATAATATTTATTATCATAAAGGAATTGTTGCAGATTCTAATGCTCAACTTGTCGCTCGTATAGCTAGAATCGCTAAAGAATACGGAAGACCTCTCGCTACTCCCGAACAAACCAAAAAAATATTAGGATTATAGAAAATATTATATACAGGGGATTTAATAACCCCTGTTTTTTTAACCTATTAACAGAGAGGAAAAAATGAAAAGACCTTCATGGCATGAATATTTTATGAGTATGGCAATCCTTGTCTCAAAAAGAGCTACCTGCCTCAGAAGAAAAGTCGGGGCTGTTTTAGTAAAAAATAATCAGATTATCGCTTCAGGATATAATGGAGCTCCTAAACACGTCGCTCATTGTTCTCAAACAGGTTGTATGCGCGAAATGCTTAATGTCCCTTCAGGTGAAAAACATGAACTTTGTAGAGGAGTCCATGCAGAACAAAATACTATTATTCAAGCAGCCCTAAATGGCACTTCAATTAAAGATTCTGTTTTATATTGTACAAATTTCCCTTGTAGTATTTGTGCTAAAATGATTATTAATGCAGAGATTGCTTACGTATATGTTTTAGAAGACTATCCTGATAAACTCGCTAAAGAAATGTTTTCTGAGGCAGGTACAGAAGTCATTTTAATTGATATGGACAAAAATCTACTTACTAAATTAGTCTAAATAAAGGAAATATGAGATTTAAACATTTATTTAAAAAAGATAAAATTGCTATCAGAAGCTTTATAAAAGAGCTCATAAATTCTTACTCATTACTTGTTGATTCTGAGAAAGTATTAGACACTACCACAGGTAAACTAAAAGAGATCTTCCCGGAATTAAAGCTTTATTTTTTTAAGAAAATTGATGATGATTTTGTTTATAACTATCAAAAAGAATCTATTCATATTAAAAAGAATAGTAAACTTTTACATTGGCTTTCTCAAAACCAAGTCTGTTTAAAACTAAGCGGAGCAATTACAGAATATATTAAAATGGATATTCAAGCTATTGCTGATTTAGAACCACAAATTATCTTACCTGTTATGCTTCATAATCGAATTATTTTAATTGCTGTAATAAGCAATTGTAAGAACTGTGAAAAATATCTAGATTTTTTTAATACAATTTTTCAATTAATGGCATTAGCCTGGGAAAGTACTGAAAAAGTTAATCGACAATTAAAACAATTAAACAATGATTATCAACAAAAAAAAATGGCTATGGTCGGCAGAATGTCATCATCAATTGCACATGAAATCAGAAATCCACTCACGTCTATTAGAAGTTCTATACAATTTTTATCCACACTTCTAGAAGAAAAAGACGTTAAAAATCTAGTTGATAACATACTAACAGAAGTTGACAGAATAAATGATATTACCAAAGATTTACTAAATTTTTCAAAACCAAAACAAATTGTTATGGGCATTGTTGATTTAAAAAAAATACTTGATGATATCATAAAACTATATCAACAAGAATTAAATGAACATAACATTAAAATATATATAGATTTACCTAAAGATACAACTCAGTTAATCAAGGGAGATCAAGATAATTTAAAACAAGTCTTAATTAACTTTATGCAAAATAGTATTGACGCAATGGAATTTAGCAATGAACGTAAAATTTCAATTGAGGTCACTAAACGTTCTGATTCTACAGGTATTTTTAAATGGATTGATACAGGTTGCGGTATGTCAAATGATATTATCGAACACATTCAAGAACCCTTTTATACAACCAAAAAACACGGTACGGGTTTGGGCTTATCAATAGTTAAACAAATTCTTGAACAACATTCTTATATTTTAGAAATCAAATCAAAAATAAATAAAGGAACCATTTTTAGCTTTAATCTTGACTTTATTGATTCAAAAAAGAAATGGTAAGTTTTTAATCCAAACCTAACTTTCTTCTTGTAATTTCGACCAAGTATAATTAAAGATTCTATATGAAACACCAAGTAATTGTGCCGCTTTAGTTTTATTATTTTCTGCTATTTCCATAGCTTTATAATAATAGTTACGTTCAACATCCTTTAGATGAGATTCCAGAGAAAATTTTTCAGGAAAATCAATCACTTCTTTAGTATTAATCTTTTGTTTTATAGATAAATGATCCGGATAAATAATTGTATCTGTTAAAATTGATACTCGTTGCATCTCGTTTTTTAATTCTCTAATATTCCCATACCAAGGATAACTTAGCATTGTAGAAACAGTTTTTTCATTAAGCTGAAGTTTTTTATTAATTTGATTTAAAAAATGTCTTGCCAACAAAATAATATCATCTTTCCTTTCTCTAAGAGAAGGAATTTCTATCGGGAAAATATTTAATCTATAGAATAAATCTTCTCGGAAAAGCTTTTCATGGACCATCTCTTCAAGGTTTTTATTTGTAGCAGCAATAATTCTAACGTTAGTTGTCTTAGGAAAATTTTCACCTATTATGGTATATTCTCCTGATTCTATGACTCTTAATAATTTAGCCTGAAATTCAAGAGGCATCTCACCAACTTCATCTAAAAAAATAGTTCCCCCGTCAGCTTCTTGAAATTTCCCTTTTCTTGTGGTTGTAGCACCGGTAAAGGCACCTTTAATATGTCCAAAAAACTCACTTTCAAAAAGACTGTGTGGAATAGCAGCACAATTAACAGGTATAAATATAGAGTTCTTACGTTTAGAAAGCTTATGAATAGCTCTTACGAGTAACTCTTTACCGGTCCCACTTTCACCGGTAACTAAAACAGGGAAATCTGAATTAGCAACTCTTGATGCTAATTTTAAAACCTTTTTAAGTGAATGAGAATTCCCGATTATGTCTTTAAAAGGATCACCTGAATATAATTGACTTTCAAGAGCTTTAAGCTTATCTGTAAGTTGTTTTACGTTTAAAGCTCCTTGAATAACACTGATGAGTTCATCATTATCAAAAGGTTTTGAAATAAAATTATACGCTCCTGATTTCATTGCTTCAACAGCAGCAGAAAAAGTACCATGAGCCGTAATAAAAACAAATTGAGTGGTTATGCCTTTATTTTTTATTTGTTGCATTGTTTCAATACCGTTGATACCCGGAAGATTTAAGTCTGTAATGGCAACATCAATTTCATTTTGATTAAATAGTTCAATAGCTTTTTCACCGCTTTCAGTATCGAGCACATCATAACCTTCATTTTTTAAGAGTAATTTAATGATATTACGAATATTTTGTTCATCGTCAATAATCAGGATAGTTGACATTAAAACTCCTTAAAAATTACCTTATTTTCTCATCAAAAAATTGTTTATATTCCCATAGCAGATGTAAATGAGTTTCCTTAGCGTTATAACTATGTTCTTCAAGAGGTAATTGAATATATCTACAATCTTTGCCATTACCTTCAAGTGCTTCAAAGAGTCGACGACTTTGCATTGGATAAGTACCGGAATTAGTATCTTCCATACTATGAATCAGTAAAAGAGGCTTTTCAATTTGATGAGCATACAAGAAAGGTGAAAGCTTAAGATATATATCTTTTGCTTGCCAAAGAGTACGTCTTTCGGACTGAAAACCAAAAGGAGTTAATGTTCTGTTATAAGCTCCATTTTGAGCAATACCGCCGGCAAACAAATCTGAATGAGCAAGCAGATTAGCAACCATAAAAGCACCATAGCTATGCCCATAAATAACCGCCTTACTCGGGTCAATAATCCCTTCATCATCAAGATAATCAATAGCTGCTTTAGCATTAGCCACAGCTTGTTCCATAAAAGTATTATTTACAGTTTCAGCGTCACCGATAATCGGAAAGGAAGCATTAGTAAGTACTGCAATATTATCAAGACAAAGATAAAAATTAGATGACCCATAAGGCCTCACATATCTATTATCGCTAAGAGATGCTTGAGATGCTGTTGTTTCATCAGCATATTCTCGAGGATAAGCAGACATTAAAAGAGGTAATCTGACAGGATTATCTAAATCATAATTTTCAGGTAAATAAAGGATAGCGGATAAATCAACTCCATCTGCACGTTTATACTTAATTACCTTTTTTTGTAATCGTGTTAATTCCGGGATTGTATCAACAAAACTTGTTAAAGCAATTTGGTTTTTAGATTTAATATCATATAGGTAAATATTATTAGGAGTATTACTATTTTGAATATTCAGTAACACAAGATTAGGGTCATTATTATAAAATCCTGAAATACTCAGATAATCGTCTATATCAAATTTAACTAAATTTTTAGTCGCAAATGTATCTATATTTAATATATCTATAAATGGAATACGTTTATCTGCACTTAAACCTTGACCTTGTAGATAAATCCTATTATCATCTAGAAAAATTACTTCTTGCCCTTGTTCATTTATATAAGTAACAGGTTCACCGGGATGATCATATATATCTCTTCTATGTCTTTCCCATAGCGTATGAGTTGTCTTTTTATTTTGTAAAGTAGCTTTAATAGTGTTTAATTTCCAATTATATTCTTCATAGATAAAGATATTTTTTGATGCCAACTCTATATTTCGAAAACGATTTTTTATTTTTAGTAACAGTTCACCATCGTTGTTGAAAGGATAATCAACTATTCTGAGTTCATCTTTATATTCTCCGGTGATTTCAGGATTACCGTCATCCAAGGTTTTTAAATACATAAGTGATGCATCATAAAACGGATGCCAACTAAACCATCTTTTATCGGTTTGTACCCACCCTGCTTTTAAGAAAGCAGAAAGGTCTTGGCTATGAAGGTATATCCTTTTATCTTCTTTTAAATCATATACATACCAAGCACAAGGGAAACGATAATAAGACACTTTACCGGAAAAAGGTCTTTTATATTCTTTAATCAAGATATATCTACCGTCCGGAGAAATATCTGCATAAGAAATAATACCCGGTAAAGATATTTTTCTAATATCACCTGTTTTAGAATTAATAATAGCTAATTGACTACTAGCATAATACTCGAATAGATCTTCTTCGTAAGCATTTTGTAATAGGTTTTGGGATGTTCTATTTTGCGATACATTACCGGAAGTTTCCATTACAATCGGACCTGTCGGAATATTTGATTTTGGTTCAGGCTTAGAAAGGTCTTCAGGAATCATACTAATTAGAATATTTTCATTGTCAGGGAACCATTTTAACGTATTACTTAAGGTTTGAGTTATTCCTCCATCAAGTAAAAGTTTTGTCTCTAAACTTTGAGAATTAACATACCACAATCGAACTTTATCGTATTTATATTCAAAGAGTACAAAGGCTGATTGGTCATAAGATGCTATTTCGTGACCAAAGGCACTGTCTTCAGGTAAGGCTATACGAGTATAGCTTTCTGAATCGTAATCTGCTATATGAAAAGAAGTTAAATAACTTGAACGTGTTCTTGCTCTACTTTTTTCATAAATATCTAATCCTGCATATCTTATTATGGGTTCTGCGAGCCATTCTAGCGGAATATAAACTGAGCGTTGATGCAATATCTTTTTGTTTAATTTATCCAAAAAGGAAATTGAAGGCTGATATTCACGATTAAAAATATCCTCAATATATGGTTCAGGTTTTTGCCATTCTATCTCAAGGGTATTTTCTATTATTTCTTCTTTTTCAAAATCTTCTAGACTATATATATTTATGATAGTTGCAATGATTAAAAGCAATACAAGCATCAATCTTTTCATCAGTTACAAACTCCTTATTTTTATCTTTATTGATTTAATTTCTTTTCTAATTTTGCCCAAGAATCTTTTAAGGTTGTTATTCTATTAAACACAGGATTATCTTTAGTAAAATCATAATCTGCAACAAAATAACCTTGTCTTAAAAATTGAAATTTTTCTCCGGGACTTGCATCTTTTAAACTTGGTTCAGCATAACAATCACTCAAAACTTTTAATGAATCAAGATTAAGATTATCGGTATAATTTTTACCTTCAGGGACATTCATAGGGTCGCTATCATTAAAAAGCTGTTCATATAATCTTACTTCAGTTTTAACACAATGCTCAGCTGAAACCCAGTGAGAAGTACCTTTTACCTTTCTGCCGTCATTAGTCCAACCGCCTCTTGAATCAGAGTCATAAGTACATATAAGCTTAATAACTTCACCGTTTTCATTTTTAATAACTTCTTTACAGGTAACATAATAAGCATGTTTTAATCGAACTTCAGCACCGAGAGTAAATCTATACCATTTTTTATTGGCATCTTCCTTAAAATCTTCTTTTTCAATAAACAATCTTTTTGAAAAAGGTATGCTTCTATTGCCTGCAGAACTATCTTCAGGATTGTTTTCAGCTTCAAGATATTCAACTTTCCCATCAGGGTAGTTTTCTATAATTACTTCAAGAGGATCTAAAACAACCATTACACGTTTTGCTTTTATATTTAAATCTTCTCTCAAACAAAATTGTAATAAACTATAATCGACTACACTACCGGCTTTAGCTACTCCAATTTTTTCGGCAAAATTTCTAATAGATTCCGGAGTAAACCCTCTTCTTCTCATCCCTGCAATAGTAGGCATACGAGGGTCATCCCACCCTTTGACAAAATTATTTTTTACTAAATTAAGCAACCATCTCTTGCTCATTACTGTATAGGTTAAATTTAAGCGAGCAAATTCAATTTGTTGAGGATGACAAGGAACAGGTAACTGATCTAAATACCAGTCATAAAGAGGTCTGTGGTCTTCAAATTCCAAAGTACAAATAGAATGTGTAATCCCTTCTAATGCGTCAGAAATACAATGAGTATAATCATACATTGGATAAATACACCAAGTGTCTCCTGTTCTATGATGCTGAACTTTTTTAATACGGTAGATTACAGGATCTCTCATATTGATATTTGGTGAAGCCATATCTATTTTTGCTCTGAGTGATTTAGCCCCGTCATTAAATTCTCCTTGTTTCATTCTGTGAAATAATTCAAGGTTTTCTTCAATAGTTCTGTTTCTGTAAGGGCTATTCACACCTGGTTCAGTTAGAGTACCTCTGCTTTGTCTCATTTCTTCTTGAGAGAGATCACAAACATAAGCCTTGCCATCTTTTATCAGAATTTCAGCATATTCATACAATTTATCATAATAATCTGAAGCAAAGAAAAGTTTATCACCCCAATCAAAACCTAACCACTTGACATCTTCTTTGATAGATTCTATATATTCGACATCTTCAGCGATAGGGTTTGTATCATCAAATCTTAAATGACAAACTCCATTATAATCTCTTGCTATCCCAAAATTCAAGCAAATTGATTTAGCATGCCCTATATGCAAATAACCGTTTGGTTCAGGGGGAAATCTTGTGATAATTTTTGAATGTTTACCATTTGCTAAATCATTATTAATGATATTTCTAATAAAATTAGTTACTTCATTCTCTATTAATTTTTCTTTTTCTGTTTCCATATATACTCCTAATGAAAGAATCTTATTCCATTTTTATTTATAAGTAAATTTTTGCAAGTAATTTTTATTATGTTTTAAATTTTCATTCATTTATTTCTTAACTGTCTATCTAAATGCAACAAAACAAAAAGTAGAGACCTTCAAATCGAAAGTCTCTACAAAATCATCACCTTAATATCTATTTATAAAAGATTAATTGAGCTTCAATCCAGTGATGAGGAGCAAAATGTTCTCCAATATTGGTATTTACATAATCATCAGGAAAATAATTTAAGATGAGTTCCTTATCTGAAATCAATTCAGTCAAGTCTATCTCCCATGCCTTAACAACGTCACCGGGCGCCCAACCTGCTCGATCAAATTTCCATGTGCCGTCTTGAGGTCTGCAAGGATTTAAATAACAATCTTCCTTCCATAGAAGATTTTCAAAAGATAAATCATTAGCGGTTATTATACGATTAGATGGCCTAAACTCTCCGGCATTATCATCATTTGGAGACATCCCATGCCCTGTAACAATAACTTTTAACTTTGCTTTTTTTGTGTTTTTAGGTATCTTAGTTCTATATTCTGTAAGATAATCTTTTAAGGGTTTATTCGGGTTACCATACTCAAAAAATCCGGACCATATATTATTAATATCAAAGGCTATATACTTTTCATTTCCGCTATAAAAATCTATGTAAGCATTAACCTTCCATCCTTTTTGGGCAAGAGGATTGTCTGTAACTGTTTCCCAAGTATCAACCTTGGCATAAATAGTTTGTATGTCATTAAAAAGCATTAAATAATCAGTAACATCAATCTTCCAAGTATATGCCCTATTATATGGAGTTATATACCTACAAATTTCATACATAGTGCTATCTTTATCAACAATATAGATAGCTGCCCCTACATCCCATGTCGAAAGCCCGCCTATCGCTCCTTGTAAATCAAGAGTCAGAATAGCTTTATTGCTTAATTTAGCCACATTTTTAAAATCTACCTGAGTAAACATATTTCTTCTACCGGCATAAAAGGTTTCATCTTTTAACAACGTAACTCGCCCATTTTCCTTGATTTTTGGTGCTTCACCGACAGTATTAGCTTTAAAATTTATTAAGGCAAAGGTACTGGTTAAATCTCCTGTGGAGGCACCAAAAACAGGACGTTTCTCATATTGAACCATTTCAGGAATGAAATAATCTGTAACTACACTTGTATCATTAATGGCTAAAGAAATCAAAGCCCCTGCCGTTACATACTTGATAGATAAATCAAATTGACTTGTACTGTCCTCCATCGGATCACTTCTAAATTCAACAGGAGAAAGAAATTTATATATTTCTTTCTGATTCCAAAAAAGTGAAATCTCACGTTCTTCACGTCCATAAAAATTTCCATACTTATCAAACCAAGCAGAAGTTTTAGGATTATAAATATCTATACCTAATCCAAAAGAATTTGCAAAGCGAGGTTCTTCCCAAGATTCTGTCTTAAATGAATAATAATCATCACTTATATAATCTGTATTTATTAAAGCAAATCCGGCACCTTCACCACCTTCAGAAATCAACATTTCAAAGCTATAGTTTTCAATTTCATAAGTATTTTCGATTATTTCAGGGAAAATGACCGCATTGTTATGATTACTTGCCCTACCGCCCTGTATCAATAATATACCTGAAGACATCAGTTCCGGTTGAAGACGACCTTGATAATTCCGTATTAACAATTTAGAATTCTGTTCAATATCTGAAAAATTATACTCAAATTCTACCCCAAGCAAATACATACAAAAACTCAACAAGAATAATATACAAAAATATTTTTTCATTTCTTACTCCTTACTTTGCTAAACTCTATAAAATATTACTTCAAAAATGTCAAGGATTTTCAATATACCTACAGGAGACCTACAGGAAGAAAAATTTTCTTCCTGTAGGTCTCCTGTACCTCAGCCAATATTTCTATGATTTTTATTGAAAATCAAGATATCTTAATATGACTGAGACTGTTCAGCTCTAATTCCTATTTAATACTAACTCCGGAAAACGATTTGCATCAAAAGGGGTTATTTTGCTATTTTTTAAGAGAAATAACTAAATTGACAAAATTCAGAATTTCAAGCTATGATTTATTGTGCAAGCAAGGATGCTCGCACAACAACATTATTCAACAGCCTTAAAAAATACAATGGGAAAAGGTCGGTTCACTTTTAACTAAGACCTTAGATACTGCTACCAACTTCTAAGCATTAAAAATTGAACAGTATCATCTTAATTTATAAATTATTTTTTAGAAAATTACTTGACTAAAATAAAACTACGAATATATACTACTTTAAAATATAAATTCAATTATTAAGGTTGTATAAATGAAAGATATTATCAAATCAATATGGGTGTCAATTTTTATCATTGTTGTATTATCAGCTCTACTTTTATTTTCGGATTATGACAGAAGAATTCAAGTAAAATCTAATAAAAAAGATTATCCTAATATAGCTTTAATGCAAATTACTTCAACTAATCTTTTAGATAATCATATTTCAGGAATCATCTCAAGGCTTAAAGAAAAAGGTTTTGTTGCTAAAGATGAACATAATATTAAATTATTTAATCCTCAGGGAGATTTTGGGATGGCAAATACTATTGCAAGAGAAATAGCACACGGCCCTTATGATATAGTAATCACTTCCAGCACGGTTGCATTACAAATTTTTGCAAATGCCAATCAAAGCACTCAAAAATTGCATATATTTGGAGGTGTTACTGATCCCTACGGAACAGGAGTTGGAATTACAGGAGATAAAGAAAATGAACATCCTCCTTATATGACAGGCATAGGCACATTTCAACCTGTGAAAAATGCCTTTAAAATTGCTAAACAATTAAACCCCAAAATAAAAAAGATTGGCGTAGTATGGAATTCAGGAGAACAGTGTTCAGAGGCTTGCACTCATCAAGCAAGAGAAATTTGTGAGGATTTAGATATCAAGCTAATTGAAGGTATTGCGTTAAATACTTCAGAAGTAGCTGAAGCTTTAAGATCAATTATTTCAAAAGGAGTAGATGCTATTTGGATAGGTGGTGATACTGTAGCATCAGCATCTGTAAATATGATAGTCAATATTTCTAAACAAGCAGGCATACCGGTATTTACTAACGACCCTGAAGACACTAAGTCCGGTGCTTTATTTGGTTTGGGAGCTAACTACTTTACTGTTGGTCAATATACAGCAGATATGGCAATAGAGGTATTAGAGGGCAGACATCCTTCAACATTTAAGATTCAAAATAATGTCCCTGAAAGGCTAAGTATTAATCATCATATATTAGATTCAATGAAAAATTGGACCATCACTCCCGAACTTAGAGAATTAGAAGAGATTACTTCAAATCAATCTAACAATCAAAAACAAAAGAAAATAGCAATTATAAACCTTATAGACAATCAATTACTTGAAGATGCCGAAAAAGGAGTATTTACTCAATTAGAAAAGAACGGATTAAAAAAGGATATTCATTATACTATTAAAAGATATAACGCTCAAGGAGATATAAGCCAACTTCAACAAATCATTGATTTAGTTAAGCAATCTAAGCCTGATATCATATTAACTATTACTACGCCTGCTCTTCTCGCAACAACAGCCAAAATAAAAGATATTCCAATAGTTTTTACTGTTGCCAGCAACCCTAAAACCTTAAATATCAATCAAGAAAACATATATGGAGTTTATGATAATCCTGCTATGGATAAAATGCTTGCGGTCGCTCAAGATATGATATCAAATCTTAAAATAGTGGGTACTATCTATGATTCATCACAATTAAACTCAATAATTGCTGTAGAAAAACTCAGAAAAGCCTGTAAAGAAAAAAACATAAAACTATTAGAAATGACCATCACATCCACAACAGAAATTTTTCTTGCGACACAATCAATTATCCAAAAAGGTGCCCAAGCCCTAATTTTATCTTCAGACAATCAAATTAATACAGGATTCCCCTCTGTATTAAATGTTACTTTACCTCACAATATACCAGTAATTGTCAGCGAAATAAGTTTAACAGATGTAGGAGCAAGTGCGGCTATTGGAATAAGTTATTATGAATGGGGAGAACAATCAGGTGTTATTTTAGCTAAAATACTTTTAAACCAACAAATTAATGAGCCTCATTGTTACGAACAAAACAATTTAAGAACTATCATCCGTAAATGATAAATACCTATTGGAGTTATCTATGATCATTAAACTCAATAATCATAACAAATATTCTCTTATAGAGATATCCGGCAGGCTTGATGCCTCTTGGTCAAGATATTTTTATGATACTGTCAATGAATACATTAGAATTGGTAATCATCAGATTATTTTTGATGCTAAAAACTTAGAATATCTTAGTTCTGCAGGCATTAGAATGTTTATAATGATATATAAAGAACTAAAAAATATCTCAGGTTCTATATGTATTATTAATGCAAATGCCCTCATCGATGAAATCTTAACTACCACAGGATTTAATTTTTTAATATCTGACAAACTACCTGTTGATTTTCAACCAAACAACGAAGATATACAAACTAATAATTTCTTTGAACATTTCATTCTTAACAATAGAGCTAAAATGTCCATTTCAATCAAGAATAATTGGAAACCCTGGTTAAAGCCAAATCTCGATAAATTATTCAAAACAAGCTTAGATAAAAACACATATTCTTTAGGTATAGGATGTCCAAATTTTGATACAAACAAAATACCTGATTCATTAGGAGAATACTTATCAATACAATCATATAATATATACCAAACTCCTGATGAAAACAGCATACCCGATTATTTTATACCTCAAAATACTTATATCCCTGAACTACAAGTCATACAAAGCTTAACCTGTAAAGGAGAATTTTCTAATTTAATCCGATTTTCACCAAATAATGAAAAGTTATTTTTCACTATTTCTGATATATTAGACTGCGCCCAAAATACACTTCAAACAGATACCTTTTCATTCGTCATAAACGCCGATATTGAAGGCATAGTAGGAGCTTATTTGATTAAGTCACTCAATACATTACCTGACGGAGAGACAAGCCTAAAGTCGGAAATCAAACAATATCTAAATTTCTGTGGAGAAAGATGCTATGCTAATCATAATGCATTACTTTTTGGTATAGCTTCAATAAAAGATAATATACCGCTTTTACCAAAGATTTCTAAGTATTATGCTCACATTCATTCAAGTATCTTCCCTCGAATAACTCTGCCAAACGGTAAAATTGAACTTAATCAAGTATTAGAAAAACTATTCAGTATCACAACTCCACTAAAGTTAATGCACCTAATAAATGACACAAGAAATATCAATAGCATAGGAGAAACAGCTTTCCATAGAGGAGCTATTTGGTGTGCTCCTGTAACAGAAACGGAGATTTTAAAATGAGTTTATTAATTGGAGCCTTTACTATGGGCATAATATTATCTTTATTATCATTAGGAATGCTATTGAGTTTTAAAATGATAAAGTTTACAGATATAACAGTAGATGGGTCATTAACCCTTGGAGCTTCGATCTGCTCATTGCTAATCTTAAACGGTTTTAATCCATGGATTGCAACACTTTCTGCATTTATAGTCGGTGCAGGAGCAGGCTTTGTTACCGGCTTTATGCATACAAAATTTAAAGTCCAACAAATCTTATCAGGAATTTTAGTAATGACTGCTCTATACTCTATCAACCTAAGAATTATGGGTAGAAGCAATATCTCTTTAATAAATCTTCCAACTGTTTTTGATTCAATAAAACATCTACTCAAATTTAAAGATAAAACGTTCATTTTAGGATGGGAAATTTCAATAAATGAAATCACTGTAATCTTAAGCAGTTTTATTATCATCTTAATAATAGGATTTGCCCTTTATACCTTTTTAAAAACTAATTTTGGTACAGCCTTAAGAGCAACAGGGAATAATCAACAAATGGTGAAAGCTCAAGGTATAAATCACAATTATATGATAGTTTTCACCTTAGCTTTATCAAATGCATTAGTCGCTGCATCAGGTGGTCTCTTAGCTCAATATCAAGGATTCGCTGACATCCAAATGGGAATAGGTATGATGGTTTGGGGTTTGGCAAGTATAATCATTGGCGAAGCATTAATCGCTAAACATAGTATTGGCCTACTTATAAGCGGAACAATTTTTGGTACAATTATCTTCAGATTACTTATCGCTATGGCATTAAGATGGGGACTAAATCCAAATGACTTAAAATTAGTTACAGCACTTTTTGTATTTATTGCCTTAACTTCACCAATGTATTTCAAATATCTTTCGAAAAAATTGTTTAAAGGAGCTGCCAATGATAAAGATTGAAAATCTGTCTAAAACCTTCTATAAAAATACTGTCAATGAAGTTAATGCTCTTAAAAATATTAATTTAGAAATAAAACAAGGTTCTTTCACAGCCGTTATAGGAACCAATGGCTCCGGGAAAAGTACTCTACTCAATGCTATCGCGGGCACCTTCTTTTTAGATGAAGGAGACATCCTTTTAGACAACCAAAACATCACAAATTGGCAAGAATATAAACGAGCAAAATATATAGGCAGAGTCTTTCAAGACCCTTTTGCCGGTACTGCTGCAGAAATGAGCATCATAGAAAATATCGTTTTAGCTATGAAACGAGGCAAAAGTCATAACTTATCACTTGCTGTTTCTAAACATATCAAAGAAGAAATAAGTGAACGTGTTAAAATGCTCAAAATGGGATTAGAATCAAGACTTGAAAACCCTATCGGAACTCTTTCCGGAGGACAAAGGCAAGCACTTACCTTGCTAATGGCTACTTGGATTAAACCAAAACTTTTACTTCTTGACGAACACACTGCTGCTCTTGATCCTAAAAGTGCTGCCAAAATTGCAGAACTAACAAAATATATCATTGAAACAGAAAACTTAACGGCTATGATGGTTACCCATTCTATGCAACAAGCTATTGACCTGCCGGACAGAATAATAATGATGCATAAAGGCCAAATAGTAAAAGATTATCAAGCTGAAAACAAAAAAAGGATACGTATTCCGGACCTAATGAATACCTTTGATATTATACAAAAAAAAGAACTTTTTGACGATAGTGTTATCGAATTAATGCTTAATCAATATTGTTAAAAGTTACTGAATAATTATGTTTACAAACAAGATGCTTAGGCTTATATCAGGATTTTAGCTCATTTGCAGATTTCTCAAACAAACAAGAACTGATACAAGCCATACACCCTTAAAATTACATTATTTATTAACTAATTCTTTTACTAATCCTAATAATTTTTCTTTATGAATTTTAATTTCGTAAGCATCAAAACCGACCTTTTTAGCCTTTTCTCTACTATCTTCACTGGTTAAAGTAGTTACGGCTATACACGGAATATTCTTAAACTGTTCATTTTTCTTTACATTATTCACGAACTCATATCCATCCATACGTGGCATAATAATATCAACTATAAGAATATCATATTTCTTTTTTGAAAGCTTTTTCAAAGCATCTACACCGTCAATAGCAGTATCAACCTTATAACCAGCAGATTCAAAATACTGCTTTTCTAAAGTTCTAAAGAAAGGTGTATCTTCTACAACTAAGATATTATACTTAGTATTTTGATTATTCATTGTTTTATTAACTCTTTCAGGTTCAGCCATTTCAATAATTTGATAAATATCCGGGAACAATACAAGATCTTCCTTAATCAATGAAGAGCCTATAAGACCTTTAGAAGTAATGCTCTCAGTATCAATATTAACTTCTATATCTATAGAATCAATTATTTTATGAGCAATAACACCTAAAGGATTTTCAATTAATTTTGGTATAATTACATATCTAAAATCATTTTCTTTTTCTCTTGCTCTAACAGGTAGATAATGCTCTAATCTTACAACACGCATACTCTTACCTTCATGCTCAATATACTCTTTTTCTCCAACTTTCTCAAATTGTTCATTACTAATTTTTTCAATTCTCTTGATTAAATCAAGATTAAGAGCAAAAAACTCATTTTCTGCATTTTCAAAAAGTAAAATGCTTTGTTTATCTAAAGTTTTCTTGATATGTTCTTCATCTTCGTCATATTTGAGGAATTTCTTTTCTTCTTCTCTTAAGCCTACAAAATCAAGTTTTGCCTTATTTGCCATACCCGGTATATCCAAAATCAAAGCAACTGAACCATCTCCCATAATAGTAGTACCTGAATAACATTGACTACTCTTTAAAAATTGAGGTATGGATTTAACAACGATTTCTTCATTTTCTACAATCTCATCCACGACTAATCCAAACTCGTTGGTATCAAAACTTAATACCAATACTCTGGTTACTTCTTGTTCTTCAACTAATTTTTCAATACCCAAAACTTCTTTTAAATAAACAATTGGCAATAGTTTATTTCTTAGTCTCAAGACCGGAGATTGATGAATTTTTTCAATTTTTCTAGTAGGGTCATTCTTTTTAACTCGAACTATTTCCTTTAATGCAACCTGTGGTAAAGCAAAATGCATATTACTTACCTTAATAATCAAAGATGGAATTATTGCAAGTGTCAAAGGTAATTTCAAATTAACACTTGAACCCTTTCCTAAAGTAGAATCTATACTTACACTTCCACCAAGTTTTTCAATATTGGTCTTAACGACATCCATCCCAACACCGCGACCGGAAACAGCAGAAATTTGATCAGCTGTTGAAAAACCCGGAGCAAATACTAAATCTAAAATATCTTTTTTTGATAATTTTGAAACATCAGATTCATTAATTACACCTTTTTCAAGGGCTTTTCTCAATATCTTTTGTTCATCCATACCCTTTCCGTCATCAATAACATCAATATTAACCTTGCCACCTTTATGATATGCCTTCAACCAGATAGTACCGGCTTCGGTCTTACCATTTTTTGTTCTTTCTTGAGGTGATTCAATACCATGATCGGCACTATTTCTTACAAGATGAGTCAAGGGATCAGATAAATTTTCAATAATCGATTTATCTAAATCTACTTCGTTGCCGACAATATCAAGATTAATTTTTTTGTTAAGCTTAATTTCCATCTCTCTTATAACACGAGGGAATTTATTGAAAACCAAAGAAATGGGTTGCATTCTAGTATTCATTATCTTTTCTTGTAAAATAGAAGTAGTAAAGTTTATATCCTGTAAAACTGAATTCAATCCGGGTACTGTTCGAGCAGCATCTGAGGCTAATCTCATTAATTGATTTCTGGCAAGAACTAACTCTCCGGCAAATGTCATCAAGTCGTTTAAAAGATTAACAGAGACACGCAAAGTTTCTTTTTGATGAGTAACAGATTCTTTTTTCGGATGTTTAGTTTTTCCATTAGTATTATCATCAATAACATCTGAATCATTATTATTAATTTCATCATTTAAAATTTCACCCATTTCAGATTGAGTATTTACTTCCATTACCGGTTCTTTAGATGTTTGTATATCAGATTTAGTATCAACTATTTTTTCAGTATTGGTTTGTGTTATATAATCTTGTTTAGAATTACTACCATGTAAAACCTTATATTTAGATTCTACAAATTCAGGAAATTCAAGTTGTTGAATCTGATCTTCAGACACTTCCAAACCAAGAGAAATTAAATCAGGCTCTAAAACTGAAGAGAACAAATAAACAAATGCAATATCTTTTTCAGCTAAAGCATCATCAACATTCATAATCGGGCTTATATCAGCATAAGAACCAATTAAATGTCCTAATTTTTCAAGACTCTTCAAATAATCAAGAGGAGTCTTACCTTTATCTTTCATATCTTTATGAGTATATGCATGAACAGAATATAAAAAATGCCCGTGTGCTACAGCTTTTTTCAAATCAGCAACACTTATTTGAAATTGACTTGCTATTTTATCAGGTAAATTTTCTTTACCTTCTATATCAATATCAATTTTTTGTGAGGCATCAAAATCTTGATTTAATAAATCATTCAAAATTTTAATAATTTCTACCGCATCAACAGATTCGCTATTATCAATATCATTAACCATTTGATTTAGTTTATCAGTGCCTTGCAATAAATAGGTTATTAGAATAGAACTTGGCTTCATTTTACCGTCTCTTACAAGAGACAATAAACTTTCCATTACATGAGAAAGATTGGTTATATTTTCAAAGCCAAAAAATCCTGCTGATCCTTTTAGACTATGAATAGCTCTAAAAATTCTATTTATAAGCTCTTGATCGGCATTTTCTTTATCCTCTTCAAGTTGCAATAAATCAGGCTCAAGGTTTCCAAGATGCTCCTGAGCTTCTTCGAGAAACATTTGTAACATTTCAGGGTCTTGTCCGACCATTAATCCTCCTTAAGAAGTAACTTCAAAATATGAAGTTAATTTAAACAAATTAAACAAATTGATAATTGATCTTGATGCATTGCTAACCTTAAATGTCATTTTTTTTGCTTGAGTTTGTTTATAAAGTCCAACAACTAAATTAACGCCCATTGAATCAATTTCATTAACATTGCTGAGGTTTAAAATAACAGTATCCAAGTCAGTATATTTGTCAAAACTTTCTTTAATTGCTTGAGTTTGCACTTCTAAATTTGATGCTACTAAGTTATCAAGTGCTTGAAACTCAAGAATCTTTCCATCAACTACAGTCTTCATAAAACCTCCGTTTATTCGGTATAATATAATTCTACTGCGATTAAGTTTCTATGGTTAAATATTTTATCGCATAATTTTTTTATTAAAAATAATCCTCTTTGTTGTTGCCTTAAATCATCAACATCACATTTTTCAAAAGTCTTATTGAAATCAAATCCTTTACCTTCATCTTTGACTAAGATACCAATCTTTTGATGTTCTTTTGAAAAATAAATAATAATATAAATATTTTTTTTAGGATCTAACTGATTTCCGTGTTTTACTGCATTTGTCAATAATTCTCGTAAAATTAAATTAACATAGAAATCGTATATTTTATTTTTTTCTTTTAATATCAGTTTTAGATATTGATTTAAATGTTCTGCAACAATTTCAATTTTTTCCATAGAAGTCTTAAAATTATAATGATAACAATCACAAAAATCAATTTGTAAATACTTTGCCATAGTTAAATGTAGCAAATAAAATTGCATAAATGATTTTTCTTTTATTAGACTTGCATTGAAATGCCATATTTGATTTTTTAATAATTGATTAATTTCTAAATTTAAATGATTACAATTTTGATGAAATAGTAAAATTGGTACTTGCTCATCTATATAATCAACAGTTTTATCAAGAGCTAAATATTCATTCAAAGAATCTACCGCTATTGCTTTATAAGGGACAGTCTTCATTAATTTAATTAATTCTTCAACCGTTCTGGCAATAAGAATATCAAAAAAGTCGTTAGACTTCAAGGTATCTCTTGTAAGATTTTCATCTTTTGTAAATACAAAAATTTTATTTTTACTATTCATCATATTATAATTGTAACATAGTTGATTTTGTAATGCAAGCTTTTTTTTGCTTTTTTATCTTTTTTTTCTTAGTGCAGAAAAATTAATTTCCAAAGAGGTTGAAAATTGGCTAATATCAGTATTGCCTGAAATGTCTGTTAAATATGCTAAATGTAATATAGAATTTTTTAAAACATTAATTGAAGTCCCAAAAGTTAACACATTTTGAGTAGTGTCAATAAACAAACCTTCGTCTAAGATTTCATCATAAAAATTAGGATGAAAAGCATCATTTTCCGTATCAATATAATTATTGATTGTATATTTCCCTTCATATACTGAAGGAATATGCATAAATCCGACCTTAAATTCAAAAGTATTATATTTCTTTTGAATACCAAATTTATAACTTATCTGATCATCAAAATAATCAGAGGTTTCGCTATACAAAACATAATCAACATCAAAACTAAATTTTAAGCCCTTTTGAGCATTAAAAGTTATGCCTGAATTGATAGTTGTAGGATTTATAGTCTCAAAGCTAATATATTTTTCTCTAAACTTAGCTTTTACTTTTGGCTTATAACTAGCTCCAACATTAACAATACCTCCTTCGTATAAAACACCAAGTTGAGGTATAAATTTAATCTCCGATAAGTCAATCATATCAATTTTACCCTCATTACGATAATCATAAAAAGTTTGAAGAACAACATTTCCATTTGCTCCAAAACTCAAATCTCCAAATTTCTTAGCAAAAGTTATCGTAAATTGATGCTCTTTAAACGTAGGATAAGTATCAACAATACCCGTTCCATACAAGCTCCTCAAAAATGAATTGTATTCTATCGATCTTGTTAATGCATAGCTTATACCTGTATGAAAATCATTATAAGAATTAAATCCTATTCCAAAAAAACTGACAGCAAAAGGCGAATGATATTCTTTACGAGGTCTTGCTTGAGTATTATAAGTATTAAATTCATCAGCTACATCTTTAACTATGAATTGAAAGGCAAAATGGCTTTCATTACTTCTAAAGGCTGCAGGATTATAAATTGCAACGTTAATTCTATCAGTTATAGCTATCCCTGTATTTCCTCTTGCTACCATAGAAGTATTTAAATAATTACGAGAATATTGATCAATAACCCCATTACATAAATCAGGCACATTCAAATCATTCACTTGTGACATTATTGGATTTATAAAGATAACACTAAATACAAATACAGTAAAAAGTTTAAATGCAATTGTTTTCATTTCATCTCCCTTAAATAAAGATTGTTTGTTTTCTATCGGGCCCCACAGAAATAATTTTAACAGTAATGCCCATTAATCTTTCGACAGTTTTTACATAATTTTGTGCATTTTCAGGTAATTCTTCATATTTTGTACACAAAGATATATTTTCTTTCCAACCGGGTAACTCCATATATACGGGTTCTACTATATCTAAAACAGAAACCTGAGAAGGAAATTCCTCGGTCATTTTATTGTTTACTTTATAAGCAATACATATTTTAAGAGTATCAAATCCGGATAAAACATCTAGTAAAGTTAAAGCAATTGAATCTATTCCATTTATCATAGCTGTATATTTTGCGGCAACTATATCAAACCATCCACAACGTCTCGGTCTGCCGGTTGTTGAACCAAATTCATTGCCTTGAATTCTAATTTTTTCACCAATTTCGTTATTAAGTTCTGTTGGGAAAGGACCGGATCCAACTCGAGAAATATAACTTTTATAAACGCCAATAAATTCATCAATCTTTTTAGGAGAACACCCGGTATATGTTGCAATCCCGCCTGATAATGTATGAGAAGAAGTCACAAAAGGATAAGTGCCAAAATAAATATCTAAAAGTGTCCCTTGGGCACCTTCAAAAAGAATTTTCTTGTCTTCTTCTAACCATTTATTAAGACAATAAGGCAAATTGACCACATACTTACTCATCTTGTCGGCAAAATTAAATAAATCATCCATTAAAACATTTAATTCTGCTATATTAGATTTAATATTATGAAACTTATACAAATAGTCAATTTTTGTTTTTAATGTTTCTTTATTATATAAATCGCAAATTCTTAATCCAATTCTATTTATAACGTCTGAATAACAAGGACCTATTCCTCGTTTTGTTGTACCAATTTTATTATCTCCGGATAACTGTTCATTTCTTTCGTCAAGCACCTTATGAATAGGTAAAACCAAAGCGGCTCGTTCGTCAACAAAGAATCTATCTGAAAAACTAACACCTTTCGTTTGTAATGCGTTTATCTCTTTCTCCAATTGAAATGGGTCAATTACTACACCGGAGGCCAATGCACATATTTGATTTTTATGAAAGATGCCACTTGGTATTAAATGCATAACAAATTTTTCATTATTAAAATTAATTGTATGCCCGGCATTACTTCCACCTTGAAATCTTATTACTACGTCTGTGTCAACAGCAAGTACATCAACTATCTTCGCTTTTGCTTCATCTCCGAAAAGACATCCCAAAACTGCTCTAACACTCATTTTATTCTCCTGATATCATTAATAGACTAAAAATAATTTTAATAATCAAATTTGTCAACTAATTATATTAAATATTTAAAATTATTATCAAAAATCTTCTGAAAATCAAAGACTTAAGCAAAAGTCACCACTAAACTTTCAAGAAAAAACAATATCAGGCTGTGCAAAAACAACTAAAATCTTAGCCACATTTTTCAGAGGCTGTGCCAAAATGTCAAAAATGTTCTACAAGCTCCCGGCCTGTAGTTTCATAAAATATTGAATATCTATCACTTATGGTTTTGAGTGCAAGCAGGGATGCTCGCACAACAATTAAATTTTAGTTACAAAATAATTTATCAAGACCGTAGGTGTCAGCAAAAAATATAAAATCATAGCCACATACTTTAGTATGTGGGAAATTATTGAACAACATAACATTACCCTTCCAATCGGAAATTTTTCTAATAAAAATTTCCGATTGGAAGGGTAGCTTATCGTAAAAAACCATTATTCCCCGTACTGAAGTACGGGGCTACGATTTTAGTATCAGAAAACCTCTATTTTGCGAGGAACACCCCGATTATTTTCTTAACTTAATGACATTGGGCAGATGCGATCGGATAGCGACAATAATATTTGCTGTAGAAATCTTCGTTAAATACAATAAAAGGAAATTCAGAATAATAAATTGTATAAACTGCTGAGGAGTGGTAGTAAGTTAGATCATCTACAGCACTATTTGTATGATATTTACTTAAAGGCGAATCGATGAAATCCATACATGAGAAAGCGGTTGAGGTTCTCCTAATGGAGCTAAAGGGATATTGTCATAAGTAGTTTCATATACTGTTCCTGTGGCGTAAAAATTATTGTAAAGAAATAACTTCTTCTGCATATAAATAACCCGTAGTAACATCAATATAATTATTCATTGGATTCTCACCTAAAAATCCATTACCATTTGTATCACTGGAAATAATATAACATACTCTATATTCGTATGAACCTGTATTTGTTTTTATTCTATGATAGGCTAAATATCTCCTTTTATTCTCAAATATTCTTGTTTTATCTCCATAATGCTTTAATACTATATTTATAGCCTCATCTTCTGTTATATTTATCGGGACATACTCAGAGGATATTTCTATTGTATTATCAGTTATTACAAACTCACTCGTTGAAAAGTTATATCTAATATTCAATCTTCCTGCTCTATAAATCGGGTAACCGTTGATTTTTTGATTATAAGTAATCCCTGTAGTAACAATATTAGTATATACACTTTCAGCAAACAACTGTCCTTCTTCTGCCTTGACATAGGGCATAATTTTTGCCTTTACCTGTTCAAAGATCTGTTTCATAATTACAGTATCTTTTTTTGCAGTAACGACAATATCGCTAAAATTACCATATAGTTGTCCTAATTTCATAGGTTCATTTTCTCTAAATTGTTGAACTATATTCCCTTCAAATCCGGTTTCTTGTTTGAACCTTTCAGCCCTTTCTTGCTCAATGTTCCATTTACGACTATACTCCTGCATATCCTCATTTGAGTTAGCGTTTAATGATATTACTACTATCAAAACAAGTAATATCAGCATTATGACCTTTTTCATCTTGCCTCCTTTTATTTTGGCGTTTAGTTGAAATTTTTGTTTAATATAATGCTTAATTTTAGATATAACAGGATAAAATAATCTTGTCAATAAAAATAATTTATCTAAAACTGAACCTATAACCGCAAACGACAGAAATAAATTTAAGCCACCGATTACATCGAATCAATAGGGCAAACCGCAAAGGGCACTAAGGACACAAAGTTAATGAATAATGTTGCCCGACCTTGTCATTGTATATTATAATTATCTGTCACACTTATATCTCTCAAATCATTAAGTCACAAAAAATTATTTTCAAGATACTTAAAAAAAGATTTGACAATTTTAATTTTTGGTCTTATACTAAAATTTGGAGTATTAATTACTTAGGGGGGAAAATGAATAGACCTTTTTTATATCAGACTTTTTTAATCATAAATTTAAAAATCTTATGTATGATAATTATTACTTTTTCTTTTGTTATGCTCAATGCAGAAAACCAGATTATTAAAGTCGGGATATACAATAATTCACCAAAGATATTTATGTCTCCCCAAAAACAAGCTTCAGGCATATTTATTGATATAATTGAATATATAGCAGAAAAAGAAAATTGGAAAATCATTTATGTTGAAGGTACATGGGAAGAATGTTTACATAATTTACATACCGAAAAAATTGACATTATGCCTGATGTTGCATTTAGTCCTGAAAGAGAGAGATTATATTCTTTCCACAAAACACCGGTATTGTCTTCTTGGTCGCAAGTCTATGCCAACCAAGGAACTACAATTAACTCTATTTTACACTTAGAAAACAAAACCGTTGCTATATTAAAAAGTTCTATACAAGAACAAGCTTTTTTAAGATTTATTGAAGGCTTTGATATAAAGATTAATTTGCTTTCTTTAAAAAGTTATACTGAAGTGTTTAGGGCTGTTTACGACAAAAAAGCAGATGTTGCAATAGCCAATAATTTTTATGGATTACAGCATATAAAAGATTTTGATTTATTTGAAACAGGAATTGTCTTTAATCCTTCATCACTATTTTTTGTAACTAAAAAAAATACAAACCTACAAATACTTGATACATTTGAAAAACATATTCAACACCTTAAAAATAATCAAAAATCAGAATACTATAAATCTCTAAATAAATGGACAACTGAAAATGTCTCTTATCAATTCCCTTTATGGGCAAAAATTTTTGGATTAATAATCATAACTGCTCTTATTATCACTACGATAGCAGGGTTCATTCTAAAAAAACAAGTCAAATTAAGAACTAAAGAATTAGAAAAAAGCAATTTAGAAATGGAACAAAAAGTAAAAACAAGAACTAAAGAATTAGCTGAAGCTATGGAAAAGGCTTTACAAGCAGATCAGCTCAAATCTGCGTTCCTCGCTACAATGTCTCACGAGTTAAGAACTCCACTTAACTCAATAATAGGGTTTACCGGAATATTAATACAAGAATTAGCAGGTCCACTAAATGATGAACAAAAAAAACAACTAGCCTTAGTACAAAAAAGTTCTCGCCATCTCTTAGCATTAATAAATGATATTTTAGATATATCCAAAATAGAATCCGGACAACTAACCTTAGACTATTCTGAATTTAACTTAGATGAAGTAATGGAAAAAACAACAAAAATCATTGAGCCAATACTTCAAAACAAAGGCGTTAAACTCATAACTAATATTTCACACAAAGTCGATTCTATCTATGGAGATAAAAGAAGAATTGAACAAATTTTATTAAACTTATTAAGTAATGCTGCAAAATTTACAGAAAAAGGAGATATAAAAATCTACTGTACATATAATAAAAAACTTTGCAATATTGTCATTCAAGATACCGGAATTGGTATGGAAAAGGACGAGCTAAGTAAACTCTTTAAGCCTTTCAGCCAGATAGATAAAGGTTTAACCAGAAAATATGAAGGAAGTGGACTTGGTTTATCTATCTGCAAAAAATTAATTGAAAAAATGAATGGAAATATTAAAGTAGAAAGTACGATCGGAAAAGGAAGTATTTTCTCAATAGAATTTCCCTACAAAAAGGAGACAATAAATGAATAACAATTACACTTTACTCATTATTGAAGATAATCCGGACAACTATTATCTAATGAATTTTTTATTATCTAAACATAATTTCAATATTATAGGTGCAAATAACGGTCTTGACGGGATTAAGATAGCACTGCAAAAAGTCCCCGATGCAATACTTCTTGATATACAATTACCGGAAATGGACGGATACACAGTTGCTGTAGAATTAAAAAAACAAAAATCACTTAAAAATATTCCCATTATTGTTGTAACTTCTTATGCTATGCCGGGCGACAGAGAAAAAGCTCTCGCATCAGGAGCTGACGGATATATCGAAAAACCAATAAATCCCGAAACATTTGTTTCCGAAATATCTCAATATTTAAAACCAAAATAGGAGCAAAAATGAATATTCTTATAGTTGATGATGTAGAAATAAATCTATATATGCTAAAAACCCTATTAGTAGGGCATAACCATACTGTATTTGAAACTGCTAATGGAGAAGAAGCCCTGGATTTACTAGGAAAAGAAAAGGTTGATTTAATCATTAGCGATATCCTAATGCCTGTTATGGACGGGTTTACTCTTTGTTTGGAAGTTAAAAAAAATCCCTTGTTTAAAAATATACCTTTTATAATCTACACTGCAACTTATACAGGCAATAAAGATGAAGAATTTGCACTAAAAATTGGAGCAGATAAATTCATTGTTAAACCCTGTGAACCGGATTTGTTTATTCAAGTTATTAATGATGTTATGCAAAATCACAATAATAAAACTGAAAACATAGCTAATGAGAATAAAGACCAAAACGATGATATTTATAAACTCTATAACGAAAGACTTATACGAAAATTAGAACATAAAATGTTTCAAGCTGAACAAGAAATACAAATCAGAATCGAAACAGAACAGCAACTTAAAAGAAATGAATCTATTTTAAACAATACTCAAAAAATAGCGAAAATTGGTGGATGGGAGTTAGATCTTATTCATAATCAAATGTTTTGGACCCAAGAAGTCTATGATATACATGGTATTAAAAATAATATACTCATTTCTAATAACCCGGAAGAAATAATTAACCAAAGTATAAATTGTTACGATCCTGAAGATCAAAAAAAAGTGGAAAACGCATATAAACTTTGTATTGAAAAAGCAATTCCCTATACTCTTGAATGCAAATTTACTTCACAAACCGGTGAACAAAAATTTGTACAAACCGGAGCTATCCCATATATTCAAAATAATAAAATTATTAAAATTCAAGGATATATAATGGATTGTACTCAACAAAAACTCGAACAACAAAAACAAGAAAAACTCAAAGAACAACTCTTACAATCTCAAAAACTCGAATCCCTCGGACAACTTGCCGGAGGTATCGCTCACGATTTTAATAATATCTTAAATATCATACTTGGTTATGGAGAACTATTATTACATACTCTTCCTGAAGATTTCCATAAAATTAATGAAATTCAAGAAATAGTCAAAGCAGGACAAAAAGCTGCTGACCTAACTCATCAATTATTAGTTTTCAGTAGAAAAAATATAACTGAAATGAAAATTTTTGATATCAATGAGACTATTAAGGATATTAAAAAACTACTGTCAAGATTACTAAAAGAAAATATATCACTAACAACAAACCTCTCTGAAAATCTTGAACAAATAGAAGCTGACCCAACACATATTTATCAAATCTTAATGAATTTAATACTCAATGCACGCGATGCTCTCCCTAATGGCGGGAATATAACCATAGAAACTTCAAATGTTACTGTTGATGACAAATACAAAAACAATTATTATGATCTACAATTGGGAAAATATATCTTATTAATTATCTCAGATAATGGTATCGGTATGCCTAAACAAATAATGGATAAAATATTTGAACCCTTTTTTACAACAAAAGAAATCGGTAAAGGAACCGGACTTGGACTATCAACAGTTTACGGAATAATCAATCAAATCAAAGGTAAAATTTATGTTGCAAGCAAACAGAATAAAGGTACAATATTTAAAATATTTTTTCCTATTAGTTCTAAAAAAACTATTGAACCCGACATAGACTATCTCAATGACAAAAACATCTTAGGAAATGGAGAGTTTATTCTAATCGCTGAAGATGAAAAATCCCTTAAAGAATTATTAGACAAAATGCTTACCAAATTAGGCTATAACGTAATTGCCGTAGAAAATGGCAATGAAGCCCTTAAAACTATCAATCAACAAATGATTAAACCTGATTTATTATTAACAGATATCATTATGCCGGATATGAACGGTGTTGAACTAATCAATAATTTAAAACAAATTTTCCCTGAATTAAAAGTACTTTTTATGTCAGGTTATTCTAATATACCTATAAATTCAAATTATAAAAAATATCCTTTTATCCAAAAACCCTTTAATGTTAACAATATAGCTATACAAATCAAAATGATTTTAAAATCATAGTAAATTTTTGAGATTTTAAAAATATCCAAAATTGCTCCAAAAGCTTCCAAAGACTATCTCAAAATAAAAAAAATTATAGGAGTTTCCGGCTTGTAGTTTTAAAAAATCAAGTAAGAACACTCGCACAACGACATTATTCAATAACCCTCATTTTTATTAAAAAATCTACCATTGATTTTTTTACATACCCCCACTTAAATATTATAGATAACATTAAGAGTAGTACTAAAGATTGCAATCATATATAAAAAAACATTTTTATATCTCAAAATGACTTTAATCTTGACAAATAAATTATACAATAAAAAATAACCTATATAAGTTAATCAAATATATATAAGGATAAAGATGAAGTTATTAAAAGAAAGAATTTTAAGTGAAGGTAAGGTAATCAATAACAGTATATTAAAAGTTGATAGTTTTTTAAATCATCAGATAGATCCTGTGCTTATGAATGAAATAGGCAAAGAGATATATACAAGATTTAAAGATTATAATATAACTAAAATACTTACGATTGAAGCTTCAGGTATTGCATGTGCAGTTTTTGCAGGATATCATTTTAAGCTACCTGTAGTTTTTGCAAAAAAACAATCACCTTCAACCATTTCAAAAGATAATATGCTTACAGGTTCAGTATTTTCATTTACAAAAAATAAAGAATATGAAATAGTCGTAGCTAAAGATTTTATTAAAGCTAATGACAGGGTTTTGATTATAGATGATTTTTTAGCCCATGGTAACGCATTAAGAGGTTTATATGAAATAGTAAAATCAGTCAATGCAGAGGTTGTTGCCGCAGCAATAGTCATAGAAAAGTCATTTCAATTGGGAAGAGAAAAATTAATGGATCTAAATATTGAGATTCAATCATTATCAAAGATTATTTCATTAGACAATAATACAATAACAATAAACTAACATTAAGGAGTAAGAATGAGACAGTTAATCAAAGTGTTGCTTATTATAACAATAATAAGCTTACTTATCACTGGTTGTAGTAAATCATCTACCCAAAAAAATGATGAAATTGTAATGGGTTTTATTTATATAGGACCAATAGGTGACGGTGGTTGGACTTATGCACAAGATCAAGCTCGTGTTCGCCTTGAACAAGAACTTGGGATTAAAACTATTTATCAAGAAAATGTAGCTGAAGGTCCTGAAGTAAAAGATATTGTTCGTAATATGATTGACCAAGGAGCGAATATCATTTCAGCCGGTTCATTTGGTTATATGGACTACATAGAAGAAATTTCTCATGAATACCCGGAAGTAAAATTTTTACATTGTTCAGGATACAAAACTACTGAAAATATGGCAAATTATTTTGGTCGTATTTATGAAGCAAGATACCTTTCAGGTATTGTAGCAGGATTGAAAACAAAAGTTAATAAGATTGGCTATGTTGCTGCATTTGAAATTCCTGAAGTTATAAGAGGAATCAATGCTTTTACTTTAGGTGTACAAAGCGTAAATAAAGACGCAAAAGTTAACGTTGTCTGGACACATACTTGGTATGATCCAGCTAAAGAAAAAGAAGCAGCAAAGGCTTTATTAGATGACAAGTGTGATGTAATTGCTATGCATCAAGATACTGCAGGTCCTCTTCAAGCTGCCCAAGAATATAACGCTTGGGCTATAGGTTACAATACTAATCAATATTCGAAAGCACCTAAAGCATTTATGACCGCACCTATTTGGGATTGGGTACCTTATTATACCGAACAAATTAATGCTATCAGAGAAAATAGATGGGAACCTCATAGTTATTGGGGAGGAATGGCTGACGGTATAGTTACACTTGTGCCTCTTACTGAAAACGCTCCTGAGGAAGCAAATGAAATTATAAACAACAAAAAACAACAAATTATTAATGGTACTTATACTATTTTTAAAGGTCCTATAAAAGATCAGAATGGAACTATTAAAGTTCCTGAAGGTGTTAGTATGACAGATGCAGAACTACTTTCAATAAACTGGTTTGTCCACGGAGTGGAAGGAAAACTTGAATCAAATTAACAAAACAGAAGTAGTAAATATGACAGGTATCTCCAAAAAATTTGGAGATACCTTTGTTAATAAAGATGTAAATTTCACTATGTATAAAGGTGAAATTTGTGCATTATTAGGTGAAAATGGAGCCGGCAAAAGTACATTGGTAAATATGCTTTCCGGCATTTATAAACCTGATGTGGGATTAATAGAAATAAAAGAAAAGTTTGTTAATTTTGATACTCCTAAACAAGCTATTCAACATGGCATCGGTATGATACATCAACATTTTAAGCTCGTTGATGTAATGACTGCTAAAGAAAATATTATTATTGGAAGAAAAACAAATTTATTTATCAATGAAAAAAAACTTACAAAACAGATAAAAGAATTATCTGAACATTTCGATATTATAGTAGATCCGGACAAAAAAGTCTATAATATGTCTGTCGGAGAAAAACAAAACGTTGAAATTTTAAAAGTACTCTATTACGGTGCAGATATTTTAATTTTAGATGAGCCTACTGCTGTCTTAACACCTCAAGAAACTCAAAAGCTTTTTAAGGTTTTAAGAAAGATGAAAGAACGAGGTTGTTCAGTTTTAATTATTACACATAAATTAAATGAAGTTATGGAAATCAGTGATCGTGTAGTAGTTATGAGAAAAGGTGAAGTTGTAGGTGATATATTAACTTCAGAAACAAGCATAAAAAAACTTACAGATATGATGGTTGGACAATCAATTGATTTAAGTATTAAAAGAATAAATTATTCTAATAAACAAGAAATATTTCAAGTAAAAAATTTAACAGTGATTGATCACGATAACATTCATAAAGTGAATAATGTCAGTTTTAAACTTTCAGCCGGGGAAATTTTAGGTGTTGCCGGTATAACAGGAAGTGGTCAAAAAGAACTTTGTGAAGCTATAATGAGCTTAGAGAAAATACATTCCGGCGATATTATATTCGAAAATAAAAATATCGTTGGTTTGAGTTACCGAGAAATACTCGGATTAGGTATTGTTTTAGGTTTTGTTCCTGAAGACAGACTAGGAATGGGCTTAGTTGCGGGTATGAGTTTGGTAGATAACATAGTCTTAAGAGACTATTATAATCACAAAGGCTTCTTTATTAATAAAAAACCTTCAAAAAAAAGAACTGAAAATTTAGTTAAAAAATTAGGAGTTCAAACTCCAAGCATTTATACTCCAATCAAACAACTTTCCGGAGGGAATATACAAAAAGTACTCTTAGGTCGAGAAATAGATTGTAGCCCCAAATTAATTATAACAGCCTATCCTACACGAGGACTTGATATAAAATCATCTTACCTTATCTATGATTTACTTAATGAACAAAAAGCAAAAGGTATAGGTATTATTTATGTTGCTGAAGATTTAGATGTTTTACTTGAAATATCAGATCGAATATTAGTTATGTGCAGAGGAGAAGCAATCGGTATTGTTAATGCTGAGGATACTAATAAAGAAGAAATCGGGTTAATGATGAGCGGAGAAAAACTTGTTAAATAGGTTATTAAAAAAAGAAGAGTTATATGTTTAGAATTTATAAAAGAAATTCACCGGGGAAATTATTTAATCTATATATTAGATTTATCGGAATCTTATCTGCATTGATTGTTACAGGTTTTTTTATTTATATACTTGGACATAATCCTTTAGAAGTTTTTGGGGCAATTTTAAAAGGTGCTTTCGGTTCTGAATATAGATTTGTTGAAACAATTACAAAGACTATACCTTTAGCTATCACATCAATTGCTGTCGGCATTGCCTTTAAGATGAAATTTTGGAACATAGGGGCTGAAGGTCAGATAATTATGGGGGCTTGTTTTAGTTCGTTTATTGCCCTCAATTGCACAAATTTATCTAAACCTATAATGTTACCACTTATGATGTTAGCAGGTATAATTGGAGGAGGAATTTGGGCACTTATTCCTGCTTTTTTTAAAGCTAAATTTAATACAAATGAGACAATTTTTACTTTAATGATGAACTATATTGCATTTAAATGGGTAATTTATCTTCAATACGGCCCTTGGAAAGACCCCGGAGCTCTTGGTTTTCCAAAGATACCAAATTTTGTTTCTGCTGCTGTTCTACCTGAAATATTTGGTGTTCATATTGGATGGATTATTATGTTTGTTATTGCTTTAATATTCTACTTTTTTATGAATCATAGCAAATTAGGCTATGAGATAAATGTTGTAGGTGAAAGTGAAAATACAGCCCGATATGCAGGAATTAGTGTTTTTGCTATTGTTTTAATAAATCTTTTTATAAGTGGGGGGCTTTCCGGATTAGTTGGTATGATACAAGTTTCCGGCGTTAACAAAACACTTTCAATGAATATTGCCGGAGGCATTGGATTTACAGCAATTATAACAAGTTGGCTTGCCGGATTAAGTATCCCGATAATATTAATTGTTAGTTTTCTATTTGCAGCCATGGTTCAAGGTAGTACCTTTATTCAAATGGCTTTTCAAATACCACAAGCTGCAGCAGAAATTATCCAAGGACTACTATTATTCTTTGTTTTAGGCAGTGAATTTTTTATCAGATATAGTGTTAAAATACAGAAATTTAAAATGATACAGTTTAAAAAAGAAGAGGTAAAATAATGGAAAATTTTTTAGTCGCAGCCATAATCGCCGGTACTCCATTATTATTAGCTATCTTAGGGGAAATACTTACTGAAAAAGTAGGCAATTTAAATCTTGGAGTAGAAGGCCTTATGCTTATGGGAGCAGTAATTGGCTTTAATGTGGCACTTAAAACAAATAGTCCCTTTTTAGCAGTTATTGGTGCTGCTTTAGCAGGTCTGGCAGGAGCTTTGATATATACATTTCTAACTGTATCCTTAAGGACTAACCAAGTAGTTACAGGTTTAACTTTAACAATTTTTGGTACCGGCTTCGCAGGTTTTTTGGGCAAAACATTGGTCGGTGAAGTAGTCCCTGTATCAGTAAGCCAATTTTTTGCTAATAAACCCATTCCGATTTTATCTAATATCCCCTTTATAGGAAATATATTATTTAATCATTCTATATTTATATATTTCGCTTATTTAATTGCAATAGTAATTGGTATTTACTTATTTAAAACAAGATATGGCTTAAATCTTCGGGCTATTGGAGAAAATACAGCCGCAGGAGATGTGGCCGGATTAAATATTACCTTATATAAATATATACACATTGGAATCGGAGGTATTTTATGTGCTTTAGGAGGTGCGTACTTATCTCTTATCTATGTACCTGCTTGGCAAGAAAATGTTACCGCAGGAAGAGGTTGGATTGCTATTGCCTTAGTAATATTCTGTAAATGGAACCCTTATTATGCTATCTTTGCTGCTGTTTTTTTTGGAGGTTTAGATATTATCGGTTTTAGAATTCAAAATACCTTTATTTCTAGATATATCATTGATATGCTACCATACCTTTTCACAACTATCGTTTTAATAATAAGTTCTATTAAAAAATCTAAAGAAAATAACCCCCCAAATTCTCTTGGAGTTCCCTACTTTAGAGAAGAAAGATAGTAATAAATGTCTAATTTACTGACTAACGACAGTAAATTATTCCTATCTGATAAAATCATCTGCTTAGTAGGTTTTATGGGTTCAGGAAAATCATACATCGGAAATCTTATTGCTCAAGAATTATCAGCTGAGTTTATTGATACAGACTTAAAGATAGAACAAGATAAAAATCAAACTATTAAAACAATTTTTAAAGATAATGGTGAAAAATATTTTAGAAAAATTGAAAGACAATTACTTAAAAATCTTGTTTTTTCTACTTATAATGAAAATAAATCACTCGTTATTGCTACAGGAGGGGGAACTTTTTTAAATAAATCAAATCAAAAACTAGTAAAGCAATTTTATTGGGACTTTTATAATCATTCTATTTCAAATAGATGGATAGTTATAGCTCTTAATCCTTCTTTTGAAGTTATCTATAATAGGATTAAAGGTTCTCATAGACCTCTTGTATTTAGAAAATCAAGAAAATTTGTTTTTAACTTATGGAGTTCAAGATACAAACTTTATCAACAAATTTCTCATCTTTCCATTTCAGATAGTGTTACAGAAAATATCTTTTCTACCCTCAATCAAAGACTAAATATACTCCAAAAATCTTATATTTGTCTGATAAATAAGAAATTATCAAAAAACGAAATAGTCCTTCAATCTAATCAAAAATTTAAAGAATATCCTCTCAATGTCACAAATCTTATTGAACAAAACTGGACTAATCTAATAAAAACAAAGACAGTATCAAATAAGTATCTATATAATGGGATAGTGTATAGTTTAAAAGAATACAACTACAATAATGATATACTCACTCTAAAGATTCAACCTACAGACTATAAAAGTTATCTTGGAACAAATATAAGTAATATTGATCTTATAAAAAATAAAAATCACTTAGCAAATATTTTAGCCGCTTGCGTAGTAACCATAACAAAAGATAACTATTGTGTTATAGGGAAAAGAAGTAATAAGCTCGCTGAAGGGAGCACTCAATGGCATATAATCGGTGGAACTATTGAACCCAAAACAAACACACAAATCTATCAACCGGAACATCCCTATGAGCTTATCATCAAAGAATTAAAAGAAGAAATAAATATTTCTGAATCACAAATAAAAAATCTTTCTTGTACAGGTTTCGGGTTAAGCGTATATAATAACAAACCGGAATTTTTATTTGTTGCATTTCTAAATATTAACCTTCAACAATTAAAACTAATTATTACTAATGCCAAAGACTATGATGAACACTCAGAATATAAATTCATAAAAACAACTGAGCTTATGCAATTTGTAAATAATCACAATGTTACTCCTATTGGTCAATTGGCTATAAAGCTTGCCCTTGAGAATGATTTCATTTGACAATCTCTATTAGGAATTAAATGTTACATTAGAGGTATAATAATGAGAAATTTTTCTATAATAAGCTTAGGTTGTCCAAAAAATTTAACAGATAGTGAAAATTTTTTTTCAATATTTAAACAAGCCGGATATAATTTTACTGATAATGTAAATATCGCTGAGATTTTATTAATCAATACTTGTGGCTTTATTAGAGATGCACAAGAAGAATCCATAAATACAATCTTAGAACATATTTTACTAAAAAATAATAAATTAAAGAAACTTATTGTTACCGGTTGTTTAGTTAAAAGATTTCAAGAAGAATTAAAACAAGAAATACCTGAGGTTGACCTTTGGTTAGATTTAAAGGATTTTGACGGATTACAAAAATTATTAAATACTCACTTTAAAATTGAGAGAGAAATTTTGACTTTACCACATTATGCATATTTGAGAGTTAGCGACGGTTGTAATAACAGATGTTCATATTGTGCCATCCCCGACATTAGAGGTGAGTTACATTCAATATCCATTGAGAATTTACTTGAAGAAGCTAAAATATTAGCTTTAAAAGGTGTTAAAGAATTAATTGTTAATGCCCAAGATACAAGTAATTATGGCAAAGATTTACATGGAAAATCAATGTTGGTTGAACTTCTAACAAAACTTGACAATCTAAAACTTTTTAAATGGATAAGGCTTTTATATTTGCATCCTGCTCATTTAACAAAAGAAATGGTCTTCGAATTTAGTAAAATTAAATCATTATTGCCTTATTTTGATATTCCGCTTCAGCATATTAATGATAATATACTCAAAAATATGAATAGGAAAATTACAAAACAAGAGACATTGTCATTATTAAATTTTATCAGAGAAACTATACCTCAAGCGGCAATAAGAACTACGTTTATAACAGGTTTCCCGGGTGAAACTAAAAAAGATTATATAGAATTGAAAAATTTTATACAAGAGTTTAGATTTACTCGTCTCGGGGTTTTTTCATATTCACAAGAAAAAGGTACTCCTGCATATAATTTTAATAATCAGGTAAATAAACAAACTGCTCAAAACAGAAAAGATAGACTTATGGCAATTCAACAAAAGATTTCCGAAGAGATAATGAGTTCTTTTATTGATCAAGAATTGGAAGTAATAATAGATAGAAAAGCAAATGAAGAATCTTTTCTATATGAAGGAAGATCATATTTAGATGCACCTGAGATTGATGGAACTATATTCATTACCCATGGCAATGCTAAACCCGGCGACATTGTAACCGTCCAAATAACAGATTCATGGGAATATGATTTAGTTGGTAAGATTATTAATAATGTTACAAATACGTAAGTCAAGTGTTTTATAATTAAAATAGTTAAAGGAATAGAGATGAAGAAAAGTTTTATTTGTTTAGTATTGAGTTTTTTGATAATTAATTTATTTGCCGGAATAATTATTACCCGCGATGAACAAGGTATGATAAGCAGAGAACTATATCATAATAATTATTTTGCAGAGATTGAAAATGATTTGATTGTTTCAATCTGGAATTTTAATGATTTAACACTTACATTAATTAATCACCCCTTAAGAATTTATACAACAATAGATTTCGAATCTTTTAAAAATGAAATGATTAAGCAAAATCAAGCTCAGATAAATGCAGAATTAAGAAATTTAGATAAAGAAAGACAAAAATTGTATGCTGATGCAACAGTTACTTTGTTTAAATCAATGCGACCAAGATTTATGATTGTAGATACCACCAATATCCAGGGATATAAAGCCTACGAATATCATATATATAACGGAGATATTAAAGCTCAAAAATTATGGATTAGCAGAGATTTACAAAATGATATTAATGATGAAGTAAACCCAATTAACATAAAAAAAATTGAGTCTGTTTTTAAAACTAATAGACAAACATATTTTGATGCAATGGGCATCTTTTTAGACCCTGTATCTTCTCTTGTTGAATCAATTGAAGATATTGGGTATGTTGTAAAACGAAATGATTACGGGTTTAGAGAAAAGTCAGATAAAGAATATGAAGACGAAGTTGACAAAGTAAAAAATGAAATATCTGAAATAAAAAAAAGTAATATAGACCCCCAAATATTTACTAAACATCAAAAATATCAACAATTAGATTATAATTCTTATCAGGTTGCTGTGATTAAAGCAATGGAAAAACAGTTAAAAAGATAAATAAATATACCTCTTATATAAGAGGTATATAATATTTTCTTTATCATACTTAAACTATTCCCATTCAATCGTAGCGGGCGGCTTTGAACTAATATCATAAACTACTCGATTAACTCCTCTAACTTCATTTATAATGCGATTGGATACCCTTTTTAGGAAATCGTAAGGAAGGTCTGCCCAATCAGCAGTCATTCCGTCCACACTGGTAACTGCTCTAAGTCCACAAAGTTGTTCATACGTTCTTTCATCACCCATTACACCGACAGAATATACCGGTAAAAGCACAGCAAAAGCCTGCCACACTTTATGATATAAATTATTATTTCTTAGTTCTTCGATAAATATCGCATCAATATCCTGAAGAATTTTAACCTTTTCTTTGGTAATATCACTAAGAATCCTTATTGCAAGTCCAGGTCCGGGGAATGGATGCCTATCAACCATATGTTCAGGTAATCCAAGTTCTCTACCGACAGCCCTAACCTCATCTTTAAAAAGTTCTCTTAATGGTTCAATAAGCCTTAATTGCATTTTCTCAGGTAAACCGCCTACATTATGATGAGATTTTATTGTTGCCGAAGGTCCTTTAAAGGAAACACTTTCAATTACATCAGGATAAAGAGTTCCTTGTGCAAGCCATTTAGCATTTGGATATTTTTTAGCTTCATTATCAAAAACTTCAATAAAGGTATTACCAATGATTTTCCTTTTTTGTTCAGGGTCTGTTATATTTTCTAATTTAGTTAAAAATAGATTTTCAGCATCTATAGTGATTAATTGCATACCAAATTCATTTTCAAAAAAGTGTTGTACTTCTTTGACTTCATTTTTTCTAAGTAATCCGGTATTTACAAAGATAGGAATAAGATTTTGACCGATAGCTTTATAAAGAAGAGCTGCTACAACTGAAGAGTCAACCCCCCCACTCAAACCTAATATAACTTGATCATTTCCAACTAATGTTTGAGTTTGTTTGATTGCTGATTCTATAAAAGATTCTGAGGTCCAATCTTTAGAAAAACTACAAATATTGGTAAGAAAGTTTTCAATAACTCTTGCTCCGTTTACTGTATGAACAACTTCAGGATGAAATTGCAAAGCGAAAAGAGGTTTATCAGTATGTGCAATAGCCGCATAAGGAGAATTTTCTGTATGAGCAAGACACTTAAAACCTTGCGGTAATAAACTTACAGAATCTCCATGACTCATCCATACTGTTTCTTCTTGATCAAGTCCTTTAAAAATAGTAGAATGATCATCTATTTTAATTCTCGCATAACCAAATTCCTTTTTTTCAAAATTATCAACTTTACCACCAAGCGAACTAACCATTAACTGCATACCATAGCAAATACTTAAGACAGGGATATTGCCATCAAAAATTGAGGCATCAACCTTAGGAGCATCAGGATTTGTTGTACTGAATGGACTACCTGATAAGATAATTGCTTGAGGATTTTTACTATATATCTCCTCTATGGATACTGTGCATGGTAAAATCTCACAATAGATATTAAGTCTTCTGACTTGTTTTGCAATCAACTGTGTATATTGTGAGCCAAAATCTAGTATGACTACTATTTGATGGGTCATTTATTCCTCCGTTTTCTTATATACTTCTTTAATGACATCTTCGGCATCTTTACCACTACCCATTGTAAAGTAGTGGATTCCTGCGGCACCGGCATTTAATAATTTTTTACTTAGTTCAATTGAATGCTGAATACCAATATTCCATTTTTCTTCTTTAGACTTTGTAGATTTTATTTTACTTTCAATATCTTCAGGAATGTTTACATGGAATATTTCTTTAAGCGTATCAATCTGCTTATCTGATGTAAGTGGCTTAATACCGGGTATTATGGGGACATGTATCCCGGAATGCCTACAATGGTTAATCCAATCTGTAAACTTATCAATGTCATAGCAAATCTGAGTTATAATATAGTCTGCTCCACAATCTATTTTTCTTTTTAGGTTAGCAATGTCATCGTAAATTGTTTTTGCTTCATAATGTTTTTCAGGATAACCTGCTGCACCAACGCAAAAATCAAGAGGTTCATTATGTTCATTATGACTTATAAATCTTGATTTTTTCATAGCTTTTATTTGAGAGATAAGTTCATTTGCATATCTATAGCCACCATCTACAGGCTGAAAGGCTTCGTTTTCAGATTTAGCATCACCTCTTAAGGCAAGGATATTTTCTATACCTAAAAACATTAAATCAAAAAGTGCATCTTCTACTTGAATCTTGTTAAAACCTGCACAAACAAAATGAGGCACCACTTCAACATCATATTTATACTTGATTGCAGCACACAATCCTATTTGGTTTGCATGTTTTTGACTAATAACTTCATAATCCGTATTATCAATTTTTGTTTTTGATATCTTTTGAGGATGATAAGTAACGTTGATAAAGGCAGGATTATATGGCAAAAGTCTTTCAATAGTTGCAAAAATAGGCTGTATAGACTTTGTCTTTACAGGTGGTGTAATCTCAATCGAAAAGAAAGGTGTTTTCTGTTGTTTAATTAAGTCTGTTATTTTCATAATTTATCTCCATATTAAAAATTGCCGGACTGGCTTGCACGCTGTGAAGCAAGTACAAGTTTTATTGTATAAATATCCTTGTTTGTACCCAAACTACAAGCAGGGATGCTTGTAGAACATATCAATCTTAACACTTTGACCACCCGCAATTATTACATTTTAAACAACCCTCTACGTGTTCAATTGTGCTTCCACAATCAGGACACATTTGATTTGATTTACTTTTGACTTGTATTTTTTTTACTTCTCCAACATTTATAGAACCATTGATAATACCTCTTTCCTGAACCGTTAAAAATGTTTCCAGAGAAAGAGAAATAGCATCAGCACAAGAAGTAATCATCTTACCTTTATACCACATAGGTGAAGGACATCTGATGCCTTTTAGTTGTCTAATTATAGATTCTAATTTTACATTAGCTCTTAATGAAAGAGATGCAAGTCTGGCAAGTGCTTCAAGTTGAGCAGATGCACAACCACCAACTTTACCCATCTGAACAAAAACTTCACAAGGTCCGTTATCATCACTATTAATTGTTACATAAAGATGCCCACAACCGGTTTCGATTCTTTGGGTTATCCCTGAAGTTATTTCCGGTCTAATACGAGGAGAAACTCTATCTGTTTTATCTTGTTTTTCTTCATTTGTTTTATTCCCTACGTGCAAAACTTGATTTTCTCTTGAACCGTCTCTATAAACAGTTACGCCTTTACATCCAAGTTTCCAAGCGGTTTCGAACGAGATTTGTATATCTTCTTTTGTTGCAGAATTAGCAAAGTTAATAGTTTTTGATACAGCGTTATCAGTATAAGCTTGAAATGCAGCCTGCATTTTTATATGCCATTCAGGACTTATGTCATGTGAAGTAACAAAAATATCTTTTATATGTTGAGGTATTTCTTCTATATGAGCTAAAGAACCTTCTTCAGCAATTTTTTCCATTAGAGTTTTTTCAAAAAGATTAGCAGTTTTGAGAGTATTCTCAAGATAATCATTGATATAAAGAAGTTTTTCGCCATCCATTACTTGTTTGATATATACTAATGAAAATTGAGGTTCAATACCTGAGGAAGTATTACATATCATAGAAATAGTTCCGGTTGGAGCGATGGTTGTAATTGTAGCGTTTCTTATACCGTTCTTTTTGATTTTTTTGATTAGAGTATTCCAGTCTTTTTTATATGATTCTCTTATTAGTGTCCCTTTATCATACATACTCCCTTTAAAATTCGGGAAAGAACCTTTTTCAATTGCAAGTTCCATAGAACGTTCTTTACCGTGATAATCAATAAATTCCATAATTTCTTTAGCTAAATCTATTGCTTCATCGCTATTATAAGGAATACTAAGGGTATAAAGTAATTCCGCCCAACCCATAATTCCAAGTCCGATTTTACGATTTGCCTTAACCATTTCATTAATTTCAGGTAAAGGAAATTTTGATTGTTCGATAACATCATCAAGAAAATCAACACTTTGCCTAACCACTTCTTTTAAATATTCCCAATTAATTTTATTGTCATTAATTACAGAAACAAGATTGATTGAACCAAGATTACAAGCCTCGTTTGGTAAAAGTGGCTGCTCGCCGCATGGATTAGTGCTTTCGATTTCACCAATATGAGGAGTTGGGTTATGCTCGTTAATTCTGTCTAAAAAGATTATGCCGGGCTCACCGTTTTTATGAGCCATTTCAACAATAAGCATAAAGACATCTTTTGCATTTAATTTTGAGTGTACTTTTTGAGTATGTGGAGAGATAAGTTCATATTCTTCATCTTGCATCACAGCTCTCATAAAATCTTCTGTAATACCTACACTCAGATTAAAATTAGTTAACTCACTAGTATTCTCTTTGCATTTAATAAATTCCAAAATCTGAGGGTGAGTAACGCTTAGGATAGCCATATTGGCACCTCTGCGAGTACCTCCCTGTTTAACTGCATCAGTTGCTGCATTAAATACTTTTAAAAAGGTTAAGGGTCCACTACTAACTCCGTTAGTTGTTCTTACTCTTGCATCAGCTTCTCTTAGTCTAGAAAAACTAAAGCCGGTACCTCCACCACTTTTATGAATTAGAGCAGCATTTTTTATTGACGTAAATATGCTTTCCATACTATCTTCTATTGGTAATACAAAACATGCTGATAGTTGTTGTAAGTCGTTACCTGCATTCATTAAAGTTGGTGAATTTGGTAAAAAAGCTCCCGAATCAAGAAGATTAAAATATTTCTTTGCTTTTTCGGGGTCATTTTGTGAAATATTATCGGTAACCCTTTTTATCATTCCAGTCCAATCTTCTTTCAAGTTACCTTCTCTGTCTTTTTTAAAGTATCTTTTTTCTAAGACAGTTTTTGCATTTTGAGTTAAATTCATATCTATGCTCCCTATAATTATTTTTTTCTTAGATAAATCATTAAGGCTTGTATATCAGAAAAATTTACACCAGGAATTCTTGATGCTTGACCTATTGTTTGCGGTTGAATCTTTTGAAATTTTTCTCTTGCCTCGGTTGAAACTCCTTGAATCTCAAGAAAGTTTATGCTATTTTTAATTTTAATCCCTTCAATATTTGAAAACCTATCTACTTCATCTTGTTGTCTTTTCAGGTATCCTTCGTATTTAGTTTGTATATTAATCTTATTAATAATTTCAATATTGATATCTTGAGGTATGCTATAGCCATATTCAACAAGCTTCAAATAGTCAATTTCAGGTCTTTTTATTAAATTGATAAATTTTGTTGGTTGAGATAAATCTTTATGTTTATTTGAACTCATTTCTGATAATTTTTTTATCTCTCTTTGAAAAATTTCTTGCTGATGTAAAAATCTTTGCCATCTTGTTTCCGGAATTAGTCCAAGTTTATAACCAAGAGGCATAAGTCTTTCATCAGCATTATCTTGACGTAAAAATAATCGATACTCTGCTCTTGAAGTAAATAATCTATATGGTTCATTTGTTCCTTTAGTTACTAAATCGTCAATTAAGACACCAAGATATGATTCAGCACGATTAAAGATTAAGAAATCATTTTCATTATTTAATGACAATACTGCATTGATACCTGCTGCGATTCCTTGTGCAGCTGCTTCTTCATAACCTGAAGTACCATTTATTTGACCGGTAAAATAAAGGTTTTTTATCTTTTTAGTTTCAAGTGTAGCTAATATTTCAGATGGAACAATATAATCATATTCTATTGCATATCCGTAACGCATAATTTTTGCTTTTTGTAATCCAGGTATTGAATGAACAATTTTTTCTTGAATATCAACGGGCAAACTATTAGAAATGCCGTTTACATAAGCTTCTCGGCTCCGCAAACCCTCCGGTTCAACAAAGACATGATGTTGATTTTTATCTACAAATTTAACAATCTTGTCTTCTATAGATGGACAATACCTCGGACCGGTCCCGGAAATAAATCCTCCATAAAGAGCTGAATTTTTAAGATTGTCTTTTATAATTTGATGAGTTTCTTCTGTGGTATGGGTTAGATAACAATTTATCTGATTTTTTAACCGAATGTCTCGAAAATGAGAGAACCCTGAAGGGTTTTCATCTCCGGCTTGTGTTTCTAATTGAGTTAGATCTACAGTATTGATATCGACTCTTGGAGGAGTCCCTGTCTTAAATCGCTTAATTTCAAATCCAAGACTTATTAATTTATTTGAAAGATATTCATCAGCAGGCTCTCCGGATCTACCTCCAGGATAAGCTTTGTCTCCAACACAGATACGACCGTTTAAAAAAGTACCGTTAGATAAAATTACTTTAGATGCATAATATTCTTTCCCAATTATACTAATGACTCCAATAACTGTGCTATCTTTAATAATTAAGTCCGTTATCTGTGATTCAATAACATTTAAATTATCTTGATTTTCTACAGTTATTCTCATAACATTTGTATATTCATGCCTATCATTTTGAGTTCTTGGAGCCCAAACAGCAGGTCCTTTTTTTTGATTAAGCATTCTAAAATGAATTCCGGTAATGTCTGCAGCATAACCTATTTCACCGCCAATAGCATCTATTTCTCTAGCAAGATGACCTTTTGCAGGACCCCCAACAGTAGGATTACAAGACATTCTGCCGACACTTTCAAGTTTTATTACAAAAAGTGCAGTTTTAGCTCCCATTCTTGCTGATACTAAAGCAGCCTCTACACCCGCATGACCGGCTCCGACAACTATTACATCATATCTATCTTTCATTTACTATCCTAAATTTTAGTCTTCTATTACTAAAAATATTAATATGCAAAATAAGTCAAAGTAAAAAAAGAAAAAAATAGTTTTTAAATTCTTCATTAAAGAGGATAAAAATTCGGGATATGCGTGAAAAAGCAAACAAGATTTTATATAACATTTTAATCATTGTAATTGAGTACAGGTTTTATTGGATTAATTATCAGTTAAGTATAATTATGACTATTTGCAGTTCACTAAACTCTTTGATTTTCAATAAGTATCTACAAGTGAAAAACAACCGACCTCCAAGAGGGAAAAACCATCCTGGAGGTCAGTTGATTATTGCTTGAACATATATATATGCTATAATGTAATTAATTTATTGTTGGCGATATGTTTAACTTGTGTCTGTGCCATTTGTTTGCAGATTTTTTTTAGTGAGATTATTAATTAGTAGTTAAAAATCATAATGTTCTAGGTGCTCCCTGCTTGTAGTTTTTTAAGTCTTAACAAATAATACTTTATGATTATAAGTTATAAGCAGGGAAACAAATAAAACAATCATTCATCACAGACAATTTATGAGAGATTAGATATTTGTTTTCTATTTTTTCTTGACAAAGAAAATAGTTTTATAATACAGTAACTTAAAATTGTTGAAATATTTAATAATATAATATTACCCTTGATAAGGATATTTATAATGAAATCTATAGTAGCTTTAGTTATTTTACTTTTTGTAAGTATTAGTCTTTTTGCACAAAATGGACTTACAGGCGGAGAATATTTTTTATTGCAAAAAGACAGTTCTACAATTTCGGTTAATGTCTTTAAAAATAATGAGATTATTGAAGTTAAAAACTTTACTATACCACAAAAATCTCTTTATACAACAGATCAAAAAGCAAGAGTTGTAGTGCTTGATAAAGCTGATAATAGTTTATCTCTATATGATATTATGTCTTCAAATGAAACTAAGTTAAGTATTCCATATGACATTGAACCTTATACTATTTTACTCAATGATGACAACATCTTTGTTGGTGGTGAATTGGGAGAAGAGATGATGGTGCAGTATCATATTAAAACAGATAAATGGTATTCTCTTGAAATCCAATCTAAGATTAGAAACTTTAGAAAAGGCATTGATGATCTTGTGATAAATGATAGTTTATTGATTGCGATTGATAATATTGTTTTTCCTAAATATCTAATCTTTTATTATTTAAATTCTGAAGGCAGATTAATCTTGTCTCATATCAAAAGACTTGAACCAAGCTGGATAGGACAAATATTAGCAGGTAGATTGAGTAATAAGTATATTGGACTACGAACAATTTCTTATGGTAGCGGGTTTTTTATTAATAGTATAACAATCTATAAGGATGTTAGTTTTGACACATTCTTTTCAATTAGTCTTTGTGAAAGAACTCAGTTTATGTATTATGCAAATTTTCAGACTTTTATTGACTTTGTTATTATTGGAGATAAACTTTTAATAGCAAGTAAAGAGTATGGGCTTGGAATATTTGAAATTAAAGAAGAATACTTTAAAAGTAGATTGAATGATGTTGAGATTATGAAGACAAAGTACACTAACAAAGGTATAAAAAAATTAACTTTGATACCCAATACAGATAGAGTTGTGATGACTGTAGAGGATGAAGAAGGTGGTTTTAATAATATTCTTATAGAACTTTAAATATGACTTTCCGCAGATAAAAATTGCTGTTTCTGTAACCCACTCAATAATAATGACTGAATCCAGAATTTTTCCTAATTGATACCGGGTAAAATACATGAGGATCTGCTTTTGTTTATATGATAAAATCAAACTAGAGGTTCTCTTGTTTTTTGTCAAGCCAGACACACTTTATTGGACAGTCCCTAAATTTTCTTTACATATGGTCTCTAAATTTCTGCATGAAGTAATACCGGACATATAACCATAAATTAAAAGTTTTAACATTGACTGCATTGAACAGCCTATATATATATTTGGATATATTGTTAATAATTAGATATTTGACAAAAAAATAGACAGTTTTTCTCTAATTTCATTCCATTGAATAATTTTATCTATAAAGTTCAAGTCTAAATAATCTTGTGGATTTGTTGCGTGTCTGTACATTTCATCAATTGCTTTTTGTGTATCTTCTGTCAGGTCTCTGTTTTTCGAAAATGACTCTAAAGCCTTTGGACCAAAAACAGAAATTGATGCCTTAGGTAATGCCCAGATCTGATCAGGTTCAAATCCCGAACCTCCCATCGCATATAAACCAACAGTATAAGCTTTACGAATTATCAAGCATATTCTTGGACTATTCTTTAAGCTGAAATTTTTAAATAATCGGCAAGTTTCATTTAGCAAACCGCTTTGTTCTGATTGAGTGCCTACCATTAAGCCGGGGTTATCAACCAAAAATAAAAGAGGGATTTTATATTTATTGCATAATTCCATAAACTGATTTATCTTTTTCAATGATTCTGTAAAAATCACGCCACCTTTAAATTTTGAGTTATTAGCTACAATCCCGATTGCATTACCATTTATCCGAGCTAAACCTGTGATAACTTCTTGAGCGTAAAGTTGTTTTATTACAGTAAGAGAATCCTCATCAACAAGTGCATTTAGCAAGATTTTCATATCAAAAGGAGAATTCAGGTTTTCAGGAATTACATCATAAATATTTTCTATTGTGGATGAAGGTTCTTTTGATTTAGTAATATTTCTTGATTTATCGTTAATATTTAAGGGAAGTATATCGATAGCACTTCTTATCCAGTTAAAAGCCTCTTCATCTTCAGAAAAAAGCATATCACCATTGCCGGACTTTATGCAATGCATATTTGAACCACCTAAATCTTCAGGATCGGGCATTGACCCAAGCATAAGTTTTACAGCATCAGGTCTTCCTATCCACATCTTTGAATCTTTATGTAGTAGAACAAAATCAGCTATCCTAACCGGAAAGGTTTGTGCTGCACCGGCATTTCCATACAAAATTGAAAATTGAGGGCATAAGTTACCTATTTTTGTTTGCAAAAAGAAACCTCTCCCTATGGAAATATCCTTAGAAGCCAAGAGTACGTCAGAACTTTTAGGTATCGGTGTTTGACCTTTTACCGTCTGTGTAAAATTATCATGAATCCATATCACAGGTGCAGGGTCTTTAATTATTGATTCCATCCATTTAATCTTTCTTTTAAAGCATTCTATCAAGTTAATTCTATCCGGGTCTTTAATGCCTGAAAAACAATAAACTTTTTTACCATTTATTAAACCGTAACCTAATATATGCAAAGTTGGATTGAGATCATCCATTAGATCAAATGAATCCCGGTCAAAAATGCCTTCAATTCTTTTATGTGCTATATTATCCATAATTCTTTAACTACAATTGTAGCTGCTCCCATTCTTTTTCAATAGTTTTTATTAAAAATTGTGAAGTATCAGAATAAACTTTCATACTTGCAAACGGATTTTTTGATAGATTTAAATACTGTAGTATCAATACATCACTATCATTGAAACCGTCAGGCAGTATGGCACTAAACAGAAAATCTTTTTCAGCATAATAATCAATTAGTTTATCTGCTCCGGTTTCTTCGATATTAATAAATAGATAAATCACATCTAGTTTATCACTCAATAATCTACGAATATTATAATCAACAAGCTTCTGGCATTCTTCAAAAGAAGAACCAAGGTTTCTGATTTCAATTGTACCAATATTAAAAAGTTCATTTTTTTGAGCAATAATATATGGGGTATTAGTTTGCTTTTGTGTAAGAATTATTTCCTCGTAAGCAACATTTATTTTTTCATAAAGATATTGAACGACAAGAGAATATCTTTTCGGGATACTTAAGTATCTTAATCTTGGTTTTTTTAGAGGTAAGCATTGTAATAAACCACTCATTTTCTCTGCATCTGTGTCATTCATACCCTTTAAATCTACCTTAGCAGGGAATAAGTCTAAAAGTAAACCTATATCAAAAAAACCATTTTCGCAAAATACTCTTTGAGAGGCAGGATGACCTGTAACAGATCGAGCATAAATGCTGTTTAGATTCATATCTTTAGCTTTATTAATGATAGATTTAACTAATACATTTGCTAATCCTTTTTTTCTATATTCAGGATTAACAAATAAGACTCCCAATTCTGCGAATTTATCAGTTTTTTTGTTAAATTTTAAGGCAATATGCCCCATAACCTTATTATCTTTTGAAACAGCTATTAATGATAAAAGTTCACCATCTTTTTGCATTTGGCTTATCTTTTGCGGATAATAAATATAGTCTTCATAAGTATTACCATAAGTGAAATAGGCACTTCTGGAGATTTCAATAAATTCAGATTCTGATGGTGTCCGTATTTCATATTCAGGTAATTCAGAAAAGATTACATTAGGTATATTTTTAGATTCTACCCCTATAATATTGTTGATACGAGAGTCCTTATTTGTTTTTGATACAATAATCTCCATCCCGTTTCTACCATGATTAATAAAAACAAATTTATCCATATACTTTTTTGCCAGCATTAAACATAACTCTTCTTGTTTGAAATCAAATGATTCAACATCAAATGAATAGTCTTTGATTTTTTCAAACTCAATTGGAATACCTTTCATCGAAAAACTAAAAGAAACCTCACTTTCAGTTATTGTTAAGGATATATTGATGTCTTTATATTCATCATTCAAAAAGATTGTTTCCTTTACAAACAAGCAAACCTCTTCTGCTATCAAACGAAAAATACCTTGTTCTTTTTCATTAAAATTGTGTTCTCGAAAAAGAGATTGAACAAAGTCTAAAAAAGCTTGTAAATATTCTTTTCTTAATGGGAAAATAACATTAATCACTATCTGTTATCCTTATATTCATTAAGACTGCGACTAAGTTCTGTTTCTTTATTTAAGTCATCTTCTGTAATGTCTAAATCAACAATAAGTTCATTTAATTTATCGGGTACAGACCAGTACCCGAGTTCTCTAACTGCATCTAAGGCTTCTTCTCGTTTTGTTAGTCCAAAAAAGACTGCTGCACTGAGTTCTACAATGGATTGAGGCATAAAAACCGTTCTCATTTCTTTAAATCGTATAAATTGAAGATAATCTTTGACTGGTTCCAGGTCACAACTGGTGTGTAGCAAATTATTTTGATTTTCCGGAGATTTCCAACCCATTTCTTGCTTTAGGAGTTCTTTAACATCCGTCCATTCACCGTAGTTTTCATTTGTTGACAATCGTGTAATCAGAGGAATATTTATGCTTTCATCATTTTGTGCATTATGGATTATTTCGGCTAAGTCTCTGTAAAGTTCAGGTAAGGATTCTCTAATCAATGCGTGATGATTTGCCATTTCATCTTGCCATAAGATTGGAAACTTTGAATTGCGTGGTATTGAGCGAACGGACAAAAAGTCCAAGGTTTTATCTCTTGGGGTCCTACTATTAGTATTTATTGACTTTTGTCAAGTCCTAAATATGGTTGACAGTTTTTTTGTTTATTCATATCTTTAAATTTCCTTAAGCAATTTGATTTTCAATACTATTTTTATAAATATATGAAGGGGTTTTATACATTAAACTTAAGT
>Ga0334898_1000228_pt1 | contig 102316 bp, 88 predicted proteins | sample GraSluR3_MG_10_FD_207228 | JGI IMG/M metagenome (GOLD analysis project Ga0334898, IMG submission 207228) | Sludge microbial communities from methane-producing bioreactor in Wageningen University, Netherlands - Granular Sludge_3_08-R3 | ecosystem: Engineered > Bioreactor > Anaerobic >... | reverse complement strand
ATGCCGCGAAAGGCTCTTGACATGAGTGCGGTGCATGCTAGGCTGTTTCAGCCAAGGGCAGCCGAAGCCGCACAGCGGCACGGCTCGCCGCTGCTGCCTTTAAAGCATGTGCCGCTGGAGGCTCATGTCAAGAGCACCGTGGAATAAATAGGCGCTGCTTGGCTGTGCGATTCATATCAGTGGGTATCAAAGTCTTCAGGCAGACAGTTTCATTGAAAAAATACAGGTTAATATTGGAATGTAGAGAAGACAGAAAAGTTGCCAACGATTACTTGACACTAACTGGAATATCCAACCAATTGAAAAGCGATATGCGGTATGATAATATTTATACGTATTGGATTAATATGTTTTGTTGGAATAGGGGGACTGACATGGGCAAACTGTTCGGTACCGATGGTGTCAGGGGAATAGCAAACAATGAATTAACTTCGGACCTGGCCTTTAAGCTGGCCCAGGCAGGGGCCAAAGTCCTGGGGCAGGGGATAGAAAAACCCAAGTTTGTGATAGGAACAGATACGCGCCTTTCTTCGGATATGCTTGAGAGCGCAATGGTTGCCGGACTGTGTTCGGTAGGCAGCGATGCAATACTGGCCGGCGTGGTTCCGACACCCGCCGTGGCTTATTTGATAAGACGCCTTGATGCGGATGGCGGGATTGTAATATCGGCTTCCCATAATCCGGCCCAGTATAACGGGATTAAATTTTTTGACCGCCATGGCTACAAGCTGGAGGACGGTATGGAAGAAGCAATAGAACAAAGGGTGTTAACCGGCACCGATGCAGGGTTATGCGCCGGTGAGGCTTTGGGCCGCAAAACGGTCGAAACAAAGGGCGTAGAATATTACATAGACTACCTGAAGGGCACTGTGTCAGGCAGCTTTGAGGGAATGAGAGTAGCGGTTGACTGTGCCAACGGAGCCGCTTATATGGCAGCGCCTTCGGTGCTGAAAGAGCTTGGGGCGCAGGTCAGAATAATTAATGACAAACCGAACGGACTCAATATTAATGTTGACTGCGGTTCCACCCATCCGGGGGGACTGGCTTCCTTTGTGAAAGAGGAGGGGTTGGACCTTGGCCTTGCCTTTGACGGCGATGCCGACCGTGTAATAGCGGTGGACAACAGGGGCAGGGTTATAGACGGAGACTATATAATGGCAATCTGCGGGCGCAGGCTTAAACAAGAGGGAAAGCTTGCCGGGAACACGGTTGTTGCCACCGTCATGAGCAATATAGGGCTCCATAAAGCGATGGAGGGGATAGGCTGCCGGGTTGAGGAAACCCAGGTGGGGGACAGGTATGTACTGCAGAGGATGAAGGAAAAAGGATACAGCTTTGGAGGCGAGCAGTCGGGACATATAATATTCCTGGAACACAATACCACAGGAGACGGCCTGCTGTCGGCTCTCCAGCTGCTGGAGAGCATTAAGTACTTTGACAGCAGTCTTGCCGAGCTTTGCAGTACCATGGAGAAATACCCCCAGGTTCTGGTTAATGCAAGGGTGGAAAACTCCAAAAAAGAAAGCTACCGTGAGGATACTGTTATTTGCAGCGAGATTGACAGGATACAAAACCAGCTTAAGGGTAACGGGAGATTGCTTATAAGGCCTTCGGGAACCGAACCCCTGGTTAGGATTATGCTGGAAGGGCAGGATACAAAGCAGCTGCAGCTTTATGCGGATAACCTTGCCACACTGATAGAGAGCCGGAACTTTTTTTAGCCCTTGCCGGTCAAACTCATGGAGGCGGTTTGGGGACAAGGGACGATTCTTTGTCCCATTTGTCCGTTAAATAAAGGAGGTGATATCAAAAAAATTGGCATCAAAAATTTGGGGGAGGTGAGATTGCAGAAAAAGTACTTGAAAAAAGCGCCAGAACTCCTTTTTGGAAAATGGAGTTGACGAGGTCCGGGGCTTATCGAAATATTCGGCGGATGGCCCCGCGGTATGCTGCTACCGGAAAGGTCCAACAAATCCATCAAGGGATTGATGGGACAAAAAGGGCCGGGCAGGGAACAAAATACTTCTAAAGGAGAATTATAACACTATGTGTGGAATAGTTGGATATATAGGTGACGGGAATGCAACGCCCATTTTGATTGAGGGTCTTAAAAGGCTTGAATACAGAGGATATGATTCGGCCGGAGTGGCAGTGTACAATAATGGTGAAGTAAATGTAAAGAAATACAAGGGCAGACTGTCGGTACTGGAAAACAAGCTGAAAGAAAATCCCGTCCTGGGGAGCCTTGGAATCGGACATACCCGGTGGGCCACCCACGGTGAGCCTTCGGATGTCAATTCCCATCCCCATACAAGCATGGAGGGAGATGTCGCCATAGTACACAATGGTATCATCGAAAACTTTATGCCCATTAAGGAGTGGCTGTCGGATAACGGATATGTGTTCCGGTCGGATACCGATACGGAAGTTGTTGCCCATCTTGTCGACCATTTCTACCATGGGGACTTGGTTAAGGCAGTAATAGAATGTGTCAAAAAACTGGAAGGTTCCTTTGCACTGGGAGTTGTCAGCTCTGCCGAGCCGGATAAACTGGTGGCTGTCAGAAAAGACAGTCCTTTGGTGGTAGGCATAGGCAATGGCGAGAACTATATTGCATCGGATATCCCTGCGATATTAAGTCATACAAAAAAGATTTACCTGTTAAACGATATGGAAATTGCCGTACTCAGCAAAGACGGTGTTAGAATACTTGACCAAACGGGAGAGTCGGTACAAAAGGAAATCTTTGAGGTCACCTGGGATGCAGCTGCTGCCGAAAAGGGGGGTTATCCCCATTTTATGCTTAAGGAAATATTTGAGCAGCCCGCAGCCCTGAGACAAACTTTGAAATCCCGGCTTATGTCCGAAAACGATGACATAATACTGGACCAGATAAGGATTACCCCGGAAGAGCTTGAAAAGGTGGACAAAATAAATATTGTGGCCTGCGGGACGGCATACCATGCAGGGGTGGTGGGCAGATACCTGATAGAAAAACTGGCAAGAATCCCTGCTGAGGCGGAAATTGCGTCTGAGTTCCGTTACAGGGATCCAATTCTAAGCGACAACAGCGTTGTTATAGTAATAAGCCAGTCGGGGGAAACCGCCGATACCCTTGCAGCCATGAGGGAAGCCAAACGAAAGGGTGCCCGGGTTATTGCCGTAACCAACGTGGTAGGCAGTACCGTGTCAAGGGAAGCCGACGACCTTTTATATACCTGGGCCGGTCCTGAGATTGCTGTGGCATCAACGAAGGCATATACGACACAGCTTATAGCCATGTCGCTTATCGCCCTTAAGCTGGCCAGAATAAAGGGTAGTATCGGCGACGGGCTATACAGCCAAATGAGGGAAGCGATATACAGGCTTCCCGGACAGGTGCAGCAGATACTGGATAAATCCGAAGAAATAAAGGAGCTTGCGGTTAAACACAAAGACGCCGGCAATGTATTTTTCATCGGCCGGTCGCTGGACCATGCAGTAGCCATGGAGGGTTCATTGAAACTCAAGGAAATTTCGTATATTCACTCGGAGGCCTATGCCGCCGGCGAGCTGAAACATGGTACCATAGCCCTCATAGAGGATGGAACGCTGGTATTTGCCCTTGCTACCCAAAGCAGACTGTTCGACAAGTCGGTAAGCAACATGAAGGAAGTGAAAGCAAGGGGAGCCTATGTAATAGCCCTTGCCAACGAGGAAAACAGGGAGGTTGAAAAAACCGCCGACAGGGTGGTATACATCCCGGATACCCTTGACCTGTTAACCCCCGTGCTGACTGTGATACCGCTGCAGCTTTTCGCATATTATATCGCCGTGGCCAGGGGCTGCGACGTAGATAAACCCAGAAACCTAGCCAAAAGCGTAACGGTGGAGTAACCAGGGGGACGGTTCCTTTGGTTACTGTTGCATGGTAAAAAAGTTCTTTACTGGCTACTATTATGAGATAATCATGATAGTAGCTTTTCTTTTTTTGAAGGAATATATAATGGCTAAGCATACCAATAAGTGGACTGAAGAAAAAATAGCCCGATATTATGCCGAAGGACGGGGCAGCGGCGAATTGTCAAACCATAAGCCATGGTTAACTATTAAAGACTTTTCCTCAAAAGGTCATGTCCATTGTTTAAAGGGATGAAAAACCAATCGTGTTCATAGTTTTTTCTCGGATATTGAGTGCAACTATTTTTATCTGCCAGACTGGGCAGACGATGTAATAGATATTCGCGGACAATATCCTCTAAACCGTGAGAAGACGGTCAAAATAGCGAAAAAAAAGCAGATAGGCCATTGTGTGGATACAATAACGATAACCCCTATAGTATGTACTACAGATTTAATTATTATAGTAAGATTAGGTGATAAAATATTACATAAGGCAAGAACTGCGAAACCTCACCCCGATGTTAACACATAAGATGTTAAGTGCGCTATATGAATAATGCGATTGCTTACGCATTTGTAGAATTATATACAGCATATAACAGCCATTCCATTGATCGGAACAAATCGACTAATAAAACGTCAAATACACAAGATATATAATTTGCATTGATAGGAGAATGTATATGCGAAGAATAACCGGGATTTTACTAATCGCTGTCCTTACTATACTGGCGTGTACAGCTTGCAATAAAGATTTAGCGACAAAAAGCAGAAAGTACGATGTTGCAAGGATTAGTCAGGATGTGGTTGAAGGCAGCAGCCAATTTGCCTTTGACTTATTTAAAAAGCTAAATAGCGAAGACGAAGGAAAAAGCATCTTTATATCCCCATTAAGTATATCTACAGCACTTACTATGACTTATAACGGGGCTCAAGCCTCCACAAAGGAGGCCATGGAAAAAGCTCTCGGCTATAAGGACATAGACAGGGATATTATAAACGAGAGCTACAGCAATCTGCTCAATTACCTTGAAAATGCAGATAAAAAGATAGAGTTAAACATTGCAAATTCTATATGGATAAGGCATGGCCAAGAGATAAAAGAGGATTTTCTATCAAACAACGAGAGCAACTTTAATGCAGAAATTGATACCCTGGACTTTTCAAAGGGTTCTGCGGTAAGTACCATAAATGAGTGGATAGACAATGCGACTAAGGGGAAAATCAATAAAATGCTGGAGCCGCCCATAGACCCAAATGTTATCATGTACCTTATCAATGCTATCTACTTTAAGGGAGAATGGACCAAGCAGTTTGACCCGGAAAGAACCTATGACGGTACCTTTAAAACATTCGAAGGCAGCGAGCAAACCGTGAAGATGATGAGCCTCAAAGGTAAGGCCCTGTATACAGAAGGCGATGATTGCAAAGCTGTAAGGCTTCCCTACGGAAGCGGCAAGACGTCCATGTACGCCATACTCCCGAATGAGGACGTCAGTATCAATGAGTTTATCGAAGGTATGACCGTGGAAAAGTGGAATGACATTCGTAACAGAGTGGCAGAAACTGATGATGTACTTCTTCAAATACCAAGGTTTAAACTGGAGTACGGAATTAAAAACCTAAATGACAGCCTGAAGTATCTGGGTATGGGGGAGGCCTTTAGCGAAAATGCGGATTTTTCTGGAATAAGAGAAGGCATATATATAAGCAGGGTCCTTCACAAGGCGGTAATTGAAGTGAATGAAGAAGGCAGTGAGGCTGCCGCAGCCACTGTGGTAGAGATGGCAGAGTCGGCTGTGATGGAGCCTACAACTTTTATAGCTGACAGGCCTTTTATGTTTATAATAACTGACGACACCACAGGATCCGTACTCTTTATGGGAAAGCTTTTGAATGTAATGTAAGTTTAATAAGACGCATAATTCTATTAACCATTGTAGCTATAAAAACCTGACTTAGAGGAAAAATCGATTAATTACCTGGAGGTGTAAAATGAAGAATAAGTTAATCACTGTTATCCTTGCGGCTGTGATGCTAATAATAGCAATGAACGGAGCAGCCTTCGCAGGCGCTCTGAAGTCTTCCGATGAGAACAGCTATAGGCTTGGGGCAGTAAAAGAAGTTGAAAACACTATTGGTTTATTTGCGGAACAAAGTGAAGAAGACCTTTACACGCCCTACGCCTTTGTGATAAGTAGCAATCCCGACAAGAAAATGAGAGTACAGTTTGTGGGCAGCCAAATGTATCACGATGACAGGTATCTGGGCTTTGGCCTTAGCGGCAGACCGATGCTTTCCCTGAGATATATGTCAGAATGGTTTGGCTTCCGGGTGGATTACGATGTAGAAAGCAGCACAGTCTCAGTTGGCAATGGTGAATATAGCTTCCGCGTCAGACCCGGCGGCAGTGCGGCAGATATATATTGGGCCGGGGAGAAGATTAATGAGTATGAGCTAACCGAGAGCGCTTTGTTTAAGGATAACAGGCTTTATCTCTATTCCCTTGACATCAGCGACCTTCTCGGCTTGATGCCCTACTGGGACGACAGCACAAGAACCTGGGATGTTCTGTACAGGGATTATATATACCAGGAACTGGGCTTTTCAACTCATATTAATGATGATTTATTTGCTATTAAGGGCTTGCTTTTTGACGACGGCCAGCACAATACACCTCATCTGCATATTAAGAATATCGATAATGATATCCGTTCACACACGAGTTCTCTTTGGATTAAAGAGTTCGGTACAGATTCCATACACATGTATGATATAAGCAGCAGCATTAGGCTGAATGAAGAAACCAATCGGCTGCGGGTTAGCCTGAGCTTGGGACAAAGAATCATTTTTGTCAAAGATATTGATGTTACCTCTGATATTGAAGCCAAGGAATTGGTAGTGGCCGATCCGTCCTATGAATTTACCAGCCCGACCCAAGGATACATAAAGGTTGCTGGGCCCGAGATGCTTATCAGCGGTTCAGTCGTTGGTATTGACGATTATTGCCCAGCGGAAATTGTTTTGTTTGTGAGGAAAGTTGATGATACCGAAATAATGCTTAACGAAAGCATTCCTGTAACCGACGGGAGGTTTATGTATGAACTGAAGTTGGAAAAAGGAGAGGGCCTATACAAGGTTACAGTCAATTACGTTATGCCGGCACCACGCGGGCCTGCATATCCTGAAATTACTAACTTTTATGTGGAATACACGAAACAGCTTGGTGAGAATAGCCAAAGCTAACAGTCCGGCCGGGTATCCGCTTTAGGATGAAATTTATCGATCAGACGGTAGTATATCCTTTATCCAAATCGCATACCTGGATGATGACGATAAGATAGTGAAAGGCATTTTAACTGAAGCAGACGGAGAGGTTATGGATACAAGGGTATTCCATTATGATAATGACCTTTTGGTCAAAATCATTGTTGAAAAAATGGTATAAATACTAAGACCTTTAAAAACGAGTACAATAATGTCGGTAATATAATTATGGAGTACAATATTTGGCATGGCGAAGTGAATATTCTATTCGCTGCGTTCTATGACTATGAGTATAATGAGAACTTATTGCCTGAAACTGTTACCATTTATAGGGTACAGTCGCCAATAGCCGAAGAAAATATCAGGCACTATAATTAATTCAACACGCATCATTCTTGTTTAACGTCATAGTAGTAGAATTATGCGCGAAGGCTTATTTGTATAAGCGGCGCTACCATTCTAAAGGAGTGCGATGCCTACTACTTTTACTCCGGTGACACAAATTATCGTATGGATGTTTCTTTTTCGGGCGGAGAACGGGAGGGCAATATTATCTGCCTTTTCTATGATGACTGGTTTATGCATGATGGGGAAAAGGTACTCACACTGAAGGAGCAGGATGGAGCTTATATCTTTGTGTCCAATGAAAAATCAAAGTAATCCCTATACTGGGTTCAAAAGCGGCTGTAGCACATAGCATTGTTAAGTTATTTCGCATTTTTTATATTTTACGTTGTAGTGGTAGAATTATGTTACACAAGTACCTAAAAGAGGGAGTGATTTAGAGTGAGAAAAATGATGCCGCTATTATTGATTACCATACTAATATGTTTTTCCGTCATTTTTAGTGGGTGTACCGATGAAAACGAAAACACTGAAGCTGGTGAGATTAAATCTAACGATGAAATCGAAAACGATCAGGTTAATGAAATAGTATTCACAGATGAGTTTAATGGAAATATAATAAGCCCGCTTGTCACAGCAGAAATGAAAGATAAACTTCTTGACAGCATTTCCGGCATGAAAGAAATGGGACCCGGCGTAGGTCCATGGAGAATTATATACTGTAACGGAGACAAAATAATCCTTTATAACTATGCTCATATTGTAGCTTGTGATATTTCGAAAGAAAACAAGGGGATATATTCCATCATTGACCTAATGGGTTTAAAGACAGGAACCTATCAAGGGTCAATAATTGCTATGGTGTACCCCAGCTCGGATGCAATGTCCTGCATTTTGGGGGCAGGGTATTGGGAAATGGACATTGAAGCGTCACCCAGTCTTTACCTGTGTAATCTCTGCGATGGGTCGGTAAAAGAGCTGGAAACAAATTATAATATGGCAAATGGTGAAGTGAAATGGTACAGAAATATGCAGAGTTCGGATATGCTGCCTTGGTATGTTGCAATTAGAGGAAATGATACCTGTATTATCTGGGATATAGAAGGCGAAAAGAGGATAGACAGTATTCCGACAGACTCCGGGCTGGAAACGGTAGAAGAAAATTATGTAGAGCGTATTAACATAGACACAGGCTATACCTATTTATATTGGTGGAAGGTTAATGAAAATACCGTGATAGGTGCACCATATAGCAAAGATGCAGGCAATGCCAGCGACTTAAAACTTACTGATTTTGAAATAATTGAGGTTAATCTAAAGGATATGTCAGGCAAGGTATTGTATAAAATAACTAGTTGAACATGTAGAGATTAAGCAAGATAAAAGGAGTGTAAATGTACTCTACATGGAAACTGACGAAGATCATGTGGCACTTCAGGATGGAGGGTCTATAGAACCAAAGCTTGTCTATGTGCATGAGGGAAGGAAGAAAGTAGGGAAAAACCGGTGGAAGTTTTGGACTATATAGATAAGGCTTATGACGTTGATACTATTAAAAAGATATACCTATCAGGGGATGGAGCGCCTTGGATAAATAATGGACTAGGCTGGATAAAGGAAAGCATCTACGTACTGGATCGTTACCACTTATCAAAGTATGTAACGCAAGCTACAGCGCATATGGGATACACCACACCAATCATGTGGGATTATATAAACAGCGGTGACAAGAATAGTATAAAAGAGCTTTTTAATGCAATCATAAGTACAACGTTTCTTAAGTCAGTAAGAAATGCTTAAGCTGGAAGATAATCAGGGGGTTACTATATTCTTTAAAAACCCATAGTAACTTGACGCGATCAATACATGGTTCTTACTTGTATATTTCTAAACAATGAAATATAATTGCCTCGAGCACTATTAAAATGTGATAGAAACGCTATACTTGACTGCCAAAGAACCGATGGACGGTAGGACAAAAATGAGGAAATTAGGGGTGAGATGTCGTGACTGAACAAAGAATAGGCAACACACAGAATTTTGTTTTTCGTGCCTTTCTGATGGTTGCACTACTTGCTGCTGCCTCCGCAATCGGGTACCTTTTCCGTTTCATAGGTTTTCCGGAAACCAATATTGTCATTGTCTATCTTCTTGCGGTGCTTATGACTGCATGGCTGACCCATGGCTTTGTACTTGGCATCCTTGCATCGGTGATTGCGACTTTTGCCTTCAATTATTTTTTCACCGAACCGTACTTCACCTTTACTGTCAACGAACCGAGTTACATCATTACTTTTATCATAATGACCATTACAGCGCTTGTTACAAGTACGCTTACCTCTCACGTCAAACTAAGTGCACTTTCGGCTAGAGAAAAAGAAATGGAAACAAAGGCGGTCTACAATCTTACCAATCATCTGACCGATGCCAAAGACATACATGATATTGCCAGAATTGCTGTGGACGCTATCAGCAATTGTTTTTTTTGCAAAGCTGCTCTCCTTTGCTTTGATGAGAATGGTATACCAGAACAATTCTTTATCCAGCAGGTTTCATCCGAAAAGCAAGTACGTAGAAAAGTCCAAGATACGGCAGAGATCAAACATCAGATTGAGAATTTACGGACAGGCTATGATATTGGGCCAAAATTTTATGATTGGCCTATTTATGGCATAGAAAGCATCCTTGGCATTATCCGTATACCCAAAGAAAATGCCTCTATTATGAATGATGCGCAGAAGCGTCTTTTGCGCTCCATGATTGAAAGCACCGCTCTTGCAATGGATAGATATCGGTCTGCCGAGCAGCGCATCAAATTACGTGAGGAAACTATACAAGAACGCTATCGCGGAAATTTGCTTCGGGCGATCTCCCATGATTTGCGTACTCCACTTTCGGGTATCATTGGAACATCGGAAATGCTCATAGACATGACCCGACCAGACGACCCCCGATATGCCTTGGCAGAAGGTATCCACAAAGAAGCGGATTGGCTGCACTCGCTGGTAGAAAATATTTTAAGCCTTACCCGTCTGCAAGATGGCAGACTGGTATTGAATAAACAGATGGAAGCTGTAGAGGAAGTTATAGGAGGCGCAGTAAACCATATTGCCCAGCAGTCGCCGGAACATGAAATCACAGTCAGCGTGCCCGATGAACTTTTGCTTGTTCCTATGGACGTGAAATTAATAGAGCAGGTTTTAGTCAATCTATTGGATAATGCAACCAAGCATACTCCGAAGGAAAACGAAATCAGTGTTTCCGTGATTGAGGATGTATATAAAAATTTGGTTATATTCTCCGTAAGGGATAGGGGAGCGGGCATCTCGATTTCCGATTTGCCGTATATCTTCCAGATGTTTCATACCTCACATGCCAAACACGCTGATGCAGGGCATGGCATCGGTTTGGGTCTTGCCATTTGCGATGCCATCATTAAAGCGCATGGTGGGGACATAGAAGCTCACAACCGCACAGACGGACAGGGAGCGGAGTTTATCTTTACTCTTCCGATGGAGGGAACAGAGAATGAATAAATTCAATGAACGTGTCCTTGTTGTCGAGGACGACACGCAAATACGAAATTTCATCTGCTATTCGCTGCGCACAGAGGGTTTTCAATATATTACAGCGGATACGGGACAGGGTGCACTTGGACTGCTTGTTTCGGAGCAAATCGACTTAATGCTGCTTGACCTTGGATTGCCTGATTTTGATGGCATGGAGGTTATAAAGAAGGTGCGCGAATGGTCTGAACTGCCAATCATTGTTGTTTCCGCACGGGATCAAGACAAGGAAAAGGCGGCTGCACTGGACATGGGTGCTGACGACTATTTAACAAAACCTTTTTCTGCAACGGAACTTCTGGCGCGGATCCGTGTTGCCCTGCGCCATCTATACAAGCAAAATGGAAGTAAAGCACAGTCAAGCATATCTGTTGGTGATTTGCGGATAGACCTGGACAAACGCCTGGTTTATCTAAACAACGACGAGCTGCACGTGACGCCTATGGAGTATAGCCTATTGGCGCTTTTTTTCAAGAACATCGGGAAAGTGCTGACAACAGGCAATATTATAAGGGAGATATGGGGCGTGGGATATGGGACCGATACACAGGCGTTACGGGCACTGATGGCAGGGCTGCGACGAAAAATAGAGATAAATCCGGCTAAACCGCGATACATTAAGACGGAAATAGGCGTCGGGTACAGACTTGTAGATGAATAAACGATATGGCAAAGGCCTCTTCGGTGAATTACCGAGGCGGCTTTTTTTGCGTTATCACATCTTTCTCACAGATTACAACCTTTTCTCACACCACTCTCACAGCGTTTTTGCTATTATAAAAAATATAAAAAAACTATGTTCCAAGGGAGGAATGGTGCTGTGAAACAGGCGAACACATCAGAGAACAAACAGGAGCTAGCTGCTCTGTGCAGCACGGTTAGAAAGCTTGTCGATCAAAGTGAATATCGGCAATGTGAAAGCCTTATTATTAACGCTATGTGCAAATATCCACACGCACCGGAACCACACAATCTTATTGGTGTGCTGCTTGAAAAGGAAGGCGACCATATCACTGCTATGAAGCATTTTCGCGCCGCATGGGCTCTAGACCCTACTTATATACCGGCACGCTATAATCTTGAACACTTTGGAACTTTCTTTTCAAAAGGCAAGTGCGCATTCGACGAAATGGACTGCTCCGAGGATGAAAAGCAAGACTTATTCAAGGTTGAGTATGATACACATGGCGTTGGTCGTGTTGTCAGGAGGCGTTAAAATGGGATTGTTTACAGGGAAAACCAAAAACCATGACTATATAATTATCATTGGCTGTGGACGCTTGGGTGCCAACCTCGCCGATACCTTATCCGATAGCGGGGGGAATGTCTTAATAATTGACTACAACAAAGATTCTTTCCGCAAGCTTTCACCGTCATTCGGAGGTCTTACACTCACGGGCGATGCTACGGATATAGATGTGCTTCACGAAGCACAGATTGAAAAGGCAACTGGAGTCGTTTCCGTCACCAATAATGACAACACAAATATCATGGTGGCGCAGTTAGCCAAAGAACTTTTCAATATCCAACGGGTTATTGCCCGTCTTTATGACCACGAAAGGGAATGTGTATACCGTGAATTCGGTATTGATACGATCTGCCCCGCTGTTTTGTCTGCTAAGGAAATAAGCAAACTTCTGGACGGTATTTATAAGGAGGAAATCTAATGAAAACGCGAGTTCTATTGATTGGCGGCTTCAACAAAGCACAGTCACTTGCTCGTTCCTTGATAAATAAGGGCTACTTTGTTATTGCAATCAACAATGATTATGAGAATTGCCTCGCACTAGCGGAGATTAATTCCATCACCGTTATCAACGGAGACGGCACCAAACCGTTTGTTTTGGAAGATGCGAATGCGCAGGACTCCGATATTGCCATTGCTCTTACCCAAAGAGATGATGACAATCTGGTGATATGTGAACTTTGCAAAAAGAAGTTTCATGTCAAAAAGACGGTGGCGCTGGTAAACGACCCAAAGAAAACCGAGTTTTTTTACAAGATGGGGATTGATTCTGTTGTATGTGCAATTAACGCCATTACAAGCATTATCGAACAGCAGGCTTTCCTGGACGAGATTGCGACCTTGGTACCAATCGGCGAGGGACGTATAAGCATTGCGGAGGTTCCTATACCGGGAAATGCGCCGGTGGTGGACAAGAAGCTGTGGGAAATCAACCTGCCTAAAGAGGTTATCATAGGCTGTATTCTTCGGGGTGAAAAGAGCATGATACCGCGTGGGGATACGCGTATACTTGCCGGAGATGTGCTTGTGCTCATTTCATCCGATAAGCAGGAGATGGCGGCTATCAAGGAACTGACGGGACGGTGATAACTAATGAAACGGTATTTTTACAGCTGTAGCAATTGCGGGAAACTAATGCTGCTCATAGGAGTGCTCGTTTCGGTACCTCTTACTGTACTGCCGTTTTTTCCGGAGGAAACACGGTACGCAGCCTCGTTTGCTGTTCCGGCACTTATATCTATTATTGCAGGGTTTGTCATGTGCCTGTTGTCAAAACAGGACGAAAACAACTTTCATTGGCAATACACGATGCAAAGCGGTAGTTTAACGGTGCTGTTTGCGTGGGGTTACGGGTTTTTGGCAGGTGCGCTTCCTTTCGTGCTCTCTGGGGAGCTATATTTTATTCAGGCTTTGTTTGAATCGGTAAGCGGATGGACAACCACCGGCCTTTCGGTTATGGATGTAACGGCAACGCCGCATATTTTCCTGTTTCACCGCAGTTTTATGCAGTTTTGCGGTGGATTAGGTTTCATTATGATGATGGTCATGTTCATTCAGGGAAAGCAGTCCATGAACCTGTATTACGCCGAAGGACACACCGATAAACTCATGCCAAACCTAAAAAAGACGGCGCGGATAATTCTAACAATGTATCTGTCTTTTCTCGCTGGCGGAACGCTGCTCTATATTCTGTTCGGAATGAAGCCCTTTGACAGCTTGCTCCACGCAATGAGTGCACTATCAACAGGCGGGTTTTCTACCCGGGCGGATAGTATCGGTGCGTTTAACAGCCTTGCCATAGAGGCGATTACTATTGTATTAATGCTTATAGGTACAACCAATTTTGCCGTGCTGCTGCTGGTTACAAAAAGGAAATTTAGTCGGGTACGGCGAGTTAGTGAAGTCCGGTTCATGCTGGTGCTTCTGGCGGTTTTTGTACCGGTTACGGCCTTTGCGCTTTTCTACGGTCTGTATATGAGCATTGGAGAAAGTATACGGACGGCCATATTTAACGTTTTGTCGGCACTATCCACTACCGGCTATTCTACTGTATCCTACACTAACTGGCCGTACTTTGCTGTCGGAATCCTTGTTATACTTATGCTTATAGGTGGAGGTATTGGCTCAACGGCAGGCGGCATTAAACTCTCCCGTATATATCTGTTGATGCGGATAACGGCAGAAGACGTACGGAAGCGGCTTTCTCCTGCACGAAGCGTTGTTGCTCCTTATTATTACAGAGCGCAGGGGAAAACCCCCATTGACAGTACGCTTGTGGCAGATACCACCGGTTTTATCACTTCCTATATAGTTATATACCTGATTGGTACGCTGCTTCTTACATGGTCTGCAGATTGTACCCTTACCGAAGCAATGTTTGAATTTGCCTCTGCACTGGGTACGGTTGGGTTATCCGTCGGTCTGACAGGCCCAACAACCGGAAGCGCAACACTCATAATAGAAATAATCGGCATGATACTTGGCAGGTTGGAGATTTTTATTGTTATGATTGGCATCTATTCCAGTGTGACGCTGATAAGACAACGCATACAGAGGAAGATAAAACAAATTTGATAAGGTTTTTCATAATATCAATCTATACCGGCTGCTATCACGGTTTCCCCTCATAAAGAGAAATATAAATAAAAAGAAGAATGATAATAAGTAGAATAACATCAAGCAGTTTACTATTAATGATGAATTTGGTATGCTAATAGCAATGAATTGTACTGACAATTACAAATCATTCCTAATACTTAAAGATACAGATGATAATGAAAGCAAGATATATAACATGGTAAAATACCTCGTGAAAACTAATCCAATATGCTAACGAATAAAACGTCTCATCTATAGGCCGGTATTTCCCAGCTAAAGGTTCGCAAACACCGGAAAATTTACAGTATTCCAGAACTGTTTGTTTAGGAGCTACAGCAGTTCTTTGAAACCACACGCAATAGACGCGGTGTCTTTCCGTGAATTATGCAAGCTTATGATTTGGGTGTGTATTGGTTCATATTAGTTTGATAATGTGAATTAAGAAGGGATGATACAAGGATGGATGTATACGAGTTTAATGCTGAAATAAAAAAACATGATAACATGGATGCTGCTTTTATTGAATTTCCTTATGATACAGAAAAGGAATTCGGAACAAAAGGTCAAATAAAAGTACTGGCGACTTTTGATGGTTACGAATATAGAGGTTCATTAGCAAAAATGGGGAATTATTGTCATGTTTTAGGATTGACGCAAAAAACTAGAAATGCTATAGGTAAAAAACCGGGAGACACTGTACATGTTATATTGAAAAAAGACGAAGAACCTCGAATTATTGAAATTCCAGAAGACTTAATAAAGCACTTTGAGGTAAATAAAGAGGCGAGAGACTTTTTCGATACACTATCTTATACTAACAGAAAAAAATATATGCAATGGATAACTAGTGCAAAGAAGAGTGAAACACGAAACAAAAGGCTTAAAGATACTATATATATGCTTTCAAATAAAGTTAAGCAGCCATGATATATTCATATATGGTGCAATAGAGGTTAAAAAGATTAATCCAGGGGTGCGACGTCCTGTCGCATTCTGAGTTAAGGGACGTCGCGAGCGCCAGACGTTATACGCCATCGAAAGCAGTGATCGTGGCATCGTGAGCGGATTTAATTTGAGAAAATTAGAAGTGACATTATTCTATTTGTTAGAAAACATAAACATAAGATATTATATATTTTCTACAAAAGATTAAAAAGGGGGCACAAGTAATGAAAAGGCTTATTTTTATGGTATTATGCGTAGTTATCCTGTTTACCTTTTCGGCGTGTTCAAACGATGCATCTACGCAGCCGAGCGAAACGACAGCTTCAAGCGAGACAACTACAACACCAAGCAATACAGCAATCATGGAAGAACCTATAGAATTCACTGATGAAGCCTTTGAAAAAAAGGTGCGAAAGGCGTTGAACAAGCCTGAAGGAGATATTACCAAAGAAGAAGCGGCGGAAGTCACATCCCTCGATTTGAGCAATGAGCACTTTGACAAAAAAGATGGCGATATCAAAGACATAAGCGATATCAAGTATTTTACGGCATTAGAAGAGTTGAATATTTCCTTTAACGAAATCAGCGATTTAACCCCTCTTGCCGAAATAAAAACCCTTAAAACGTTAGTTTTTAGCGGTATTAAGGCAAGAGACTTATCTCCGTTAAAGGATTTAACAAATATGGTTTGCTTGGTATTCTGCTGGAATGTCGGCGGATCAGACATCGGGTTTGAAAATTTGGATGCCTTATCAAACATGAAAAACCTTGAAAATATTGACGCAAAAAATGCCGGCATCAAGGATATATCGGGTCTATCAAATCTGACGGAACTTTGGGATATTCAACTTTGCGATAATCAAATTACAGACATTACTCCTCTTGCAAATTTAAAAAACTTAAAAATTGTATTACTTGGAAATAATCTCATCACAGATTTTAGCCCGCTAAAGGATGCTTATGAAAATCTGGAAGGCAAGGATTTTGAAATTAAATAATGAACTTCGCTAAATGAGCATAATATACAGCTAAATTGATTCGTAACCTTCGTAAATTAAGTAAAGGGTAAGTCTCTGCAGCTGATGTAATGCATATTTGTTTTAGATCGTGAACTAAGATTATTTTTATAAATAATTTGATTATGTTTTTATGTGCAAGGGGTGACCGAAGATGAAGGAAGAGCTTATTGCTCCCTGCGGGATGAACTGCGGTGTATGCGTCAGTTACTTGGCGATGAAAAATGATTTGAACAAGAAGGGCTTCAAAAGAGTGTATTGCGAGGGTTGCCTGCCTCGCGGCAAAAACTGCCTTCATATGGGTGACCGGTGCCAGGTGCTTGGAAAAGGCCTCGTTCGATTCTGTTATGAGTGTAAGGACTTTCCGTGCAAACGCCTTAAAGCCCTTGATAAACGTTACAGCACAAAATACCATCTGAGTATGATAGAAAACTTAAGAGCCATAAGTGAACAAGGGCTCGAAAGCTTTTTAAGAAAAGAAGATGCAAAGTGGACCTGCTCCGATTGCGGTAATACGATATGCTGTCATAACGGTTTATGTCTGAATTGCAAGACTGACATACTGCGTCAAAATAAAAAATACCGCTGGGGTCAGGAATAGGCAAAAAGACTTCAATGCAGTAAAATCAGGAGAACCGCCTGTTCCGTTGACACGCAATGTCGGCAAGGTTACTTATATGCTGCGTTGGGTGGTTAAAAACAAGGAAGTGCATGAAAAGGTTTCGAAACTTGGATTAGAGAAGTTTGGAGAGGAATGAATCATGGATAAAAAATTTTTTACGTTAGGCTGCTGTGGGCTCGATTGTGGCTTATGTCCGAGATTTTATACTGAAGGTTCTTCAAAATGTCCAGGTTGTTGTGGCGCTGATTTTGGAAATAAACATCCTTCTTGCTCTTTCATTACATGTTGCTTTAAGAAAAAAGGATTAGAAGTCTGTAGTGAATGTTGCGATTTCCCTTGCCCTAAGTTTGATAAAGAGATAGGGGAGACCGATTCATTTGTAACGCATAGAAGGATTATTCAAAACCAGAATTTTATTAAGGAATCTGGAATGGCTGTTTTTATTGAACAACAAAATGAACGAATGAAACTCCTTCAAACCATGCTTGAATGTTATGATGATGGAAGGAGCAAAAGCTTTTACTGTTTATCTGCTGCATTGCTTTCGCTTAAGAGCCTGAATGAATCATTATTGAAGGCAGATAAGGATATAAAAGAGAAGTCTGTTGATAAAGAAGATCTAAAAGGCAGAGCAAAGGTATTAAAAGAAATTTTAAACCAATTTGCCGATGAAGAAAATGAGGAGTTGAGATTAAGGAAAAAGAAGAAATGATAATAAGAACTGTGAGTATAGGAACTGACGTTTTACCATTCTTGCATTAGCTGGCGGAAGCGCTGCCAAGAACTGCATTAAGGTATGCAATAGAAAAAATGCCGGCAGAAATGAAACAAGAAGCAATGAAAAGATAGAAAAGCAAATATCAATTCTAAAATAATATATGGAGTTGAAAACTTTGAGTGAATACGTTTTTGAAGAAATTAACGCCAGGCATGTACTGTTGGGGTAGAGAGAAGTATTGCTGAGGGAGAACAGAATGGGGAATATGTCGGTTGCATATAGTTGACTTTAATGGTACAATTTGTATAACATACATGGACGACAAAAGGATGATACTTACAAAGATGATATACATTTAAAAGGAGAGTGATTTATAAATGGCCGGGAAATTACCGCCCTTTGCAGAAAAATTCGCCGGGTTTGATAAACAGTTGTACGATAATGTTTCTGATATCCATGAAACGGCATATCCCCAAGACGGACTTGACAGGAAGACCGCGCTGCTTATCACCCTTGCCATTGACGCTTCCAAGGGGGCTTCAGCCGGTGTTGCTTCACTCGCAAAACAGGCAAGGGCAGCCGGAGCTGCCGATGAGGAAATCAAGCAGGCCATTCGCATAGCCTATTATGTTGCCGGAATGCAGACCCTGGCTGCGGGAAGCGCCGCATTTGAAGAGTAGAGGAGGGTTGGAGTATGAACATTGCGATGCTGCAATTGGAAGTCAACGCTCACCAGTCCAAGCAGGAGCGTATTGAGCATGTTAAAGACAAACTGGCTCAGATGCACAGAGAAAACAGGCAGCCTCACCTGGTTTTATTACCCGAGATATGGGGAACCGGGTTCTTCAACTTCGAAAATTATTCCAAAGAAAGCGAAGAGCTTCAGGGACAGACCTACTCCGCTCTTGCTCCCTGGGCGCAGAAACTTGGAAGCTATATTTTAACCGGCAGTTTTGTCGAGAAAGAGGGAAAGGACCTTTTCAACACTTCGCTGCTCATAAATCCCGGCGGCAATATAGCTGCCAGGTACAGAAAGATACACCTGTTCGGTTACCGCTCCAGGGAGCCGGAGGTTTTAACTCCGGGCAGTGACATAACGGTAACCGCGACAGAATTCGGCGTGTGGGGTATAACCACATGTTATGACCTGAGGTTCCCCGAACTGTACCGTAAAATGGTGGATAAAGGGGCGGAGGGCTTCCTGGTGGTGGCTGCATGGCCCCTGCCCAGGCTTGAACATTGGTCGTTGTTTAATAAAGCCAGGGCTGTGGAAAACCAGTGCTACCTTATATCCTGCAATTGCGCAGGCAGTCATGGAGGAGTGACCTTTGGAGGGCACAGCATGGCTGTGGACCCCTGGGGCGATTGTATCGCCTCTGCGGGGGAGAAGGAAGCCGTTGTATGGGCGGAAATAGACCCCGGAGAAGTGAAAAAAAACCGCCAGTCCTTTCCGATGCTAAAGGACAGGGTTTTCTAAAAACAGTATATGTATTGGATCATTCGGGATATATTGAGAAAGGGTTTTGCCCTTCTTTTTTTTGAAGGATAATTTCCGCCAGTGAAAAAAACAAAGCAGTGGACAAAACAATCTTTTGTAAAGGGCGGTGGGTTTAATGAAAAACATATCGGAAATCCGGTGGATTTTCAATCCCGGGGCAAGGAACGGCCATGATAACGGGGTGCCGACAGCTGCTTTCTCGGAGTACCAGGTGAAGAGGGCAAGGGACTTTCACAGGGGGTTTAAGGAGTATTCGCCCACACCCCTGCACAGGCTGGAAAATCTGGCGAGGGAACTGGGGGTGGGCAGCATTTGGGTTAAGGATGAATCCAAACGGTTTGGCCTGAATGCCTTTAAGGTACTGGGCGGTTCCTATGCTATAGGTAAATATATAAGCAAAGAACTGGGTATTGATATAAATGAGCTATCTTTTGAAAGAATAAGGGAACTCACCGAAACGGGAAAACTTGGCAGGATGGTATTTGTAACCGCCACCGACGGCAACCATGGCAGGGGAATTGCCTGGGCTGCCAACCGGTTGGGACAGCAGTCGGTGGTGTTTTTGCCCAAGGGTGCGGCGGCGGCACGGCTTCGGAATATAAGGAGGGAAGGTGCGCAAGGTTACGTTCTGGACCTGAACTATGACGATTCGGTAAGATACGCCAGGGATTATGCGGACAAGAATAACGGAATATTTGTGCAGGATACCGCGTGGGAAGGTTATACCGAGATACCGGGATGGATTATGCAGGGATACGCCACAATAGCCCATGAACTTACCGGGCAGTTGGAGACGCATGATATTGAAAAACCCACACACATTTTCCTGCAGGCCGGTGTGGGCTCCTTTGCCGCGTCCATGCAGGCGTATTTCGCCGACAGGTATAAAACTAAAAGGCCTGTTACGGCTGTAGTGGAGCCGGATAAGGCGGACTGCCTGTTCAAATCTGCTGTCATTAACGATGGCATGGCCCATTCAGTGACAGGGGACCTTGATACCATTATGGCAGGTTTGGCCTGTGGCGAGCCAAATACAACGGCGTGGGACATACTGCGGGATTATTCGGATATGTTCTTTTCATGTCCCGATTATGTATCCGCCAGGGGCACAAGGATACTGGCAAATCCCATTTGCGGTGACCCGGGGATAATATCCGGCGAATCCGGTTCGGTGGGCGTGGGGCTGTTAAGCCTGCTTCTTGAGCGGGAAGAGTACAGCGAAGCCGTTAAACTGCTGGGTATAGACAAAGACTCCCATATAGTGTTTATAAGCACCGAGGGGGATACCGACCCGGTGGGTTACAGGAAGATAGTCTGGGACGGGTTCTGTCCTACCCCCGATTAATATAGCGGGTAATTAGATATCCCATCAGATATTATTTAATATATGTTTTTTCCTGTGAAACCGTAGAAGGCCGGCTTAATTGCAGCGGCGGGGTTCTATGGTCTGTATGTTATTGGAATAAAAAAAAGAAAACTATTTCACAGTGTTCCGGGTATATATAAGTGAAAGGACATAAGGACAGACGCAAAGGATAGGAGGGTACGGATGGAAAGACAGTTAATTGGTGAGATTAGGGACGGGAACAAGGACTCCTTCAGGAAGCTGTACGAGGCCTATTCCGACGGCGCTTTACGGACAGCGGCGGGCATCATGAGGGACAGGGAACTGGCAAGGGATGCGGTGCAGGAGACCTTTATCCGAGTATACCGGAACCTTGGAAGCTTTGACACCGATAAACCGTTTAAACCCTGGTTTTACCGTATACTTGTCAACGAGTGCAACCGCCTGCTGCGAAAACAGCCCCGGGTAGTCTCGCTTGACCGGGTCTGTGACGAGCAGGGGCATCAGATTGCCGGCAAGGACCGGGAGGACTACATGGATTTATACGACGCTATTCAGTCGCTAAAGGATATTTACCGGATCCCTGTTGTTCTGAAGTATTTGCAGGGGTTCACAGAAAAGGAAGCAGCACAGATACTGGAGACTAACCAAAACACTGTGAAATCCAGGCTGTATAAGGCAAGAGAAATGCTAAGAAAAAAGTTGGAATCCGGTGAAGGGAGGGTTGGACTTGGACAATAGGGATTGGGACGAAAAGCTAAAGCAAGCGCTGAACGAGGGAACAAAGGTTAAACCCGAAGATAAGGAAGATGTATGGAATAATATAGAAAGCCAGCTTTATGCCAGCCACAGTAAGGAGGATATAATTCCCATGAAAAGGAAAAGAGGCTTTGTTAAACTTGTTGCATCGATGGCAGCGGCTGCGATACTGGTTATAGGTCTTAATACACAGCCCGGCCTTGCCCTGGTAAATCGTATAAAGGAAATGTTTGACCCGGAAAAGAATATCACCCAGGACATAGAAGGCAGCCGGGAGGAGCAGAATGTGCAGCTTAACGAAGGCAGGGATGCGGAATATGTGATATATGTAGATGAGGAAAGATACGAGTTTGTTAAGGTCGGGGATTCAGACAGGATTGTGCCAAACCCGCCGCTGGAAGAAAGATATCCGGAAGTATCCATGGAGATAAGACAGGTTAGCGATAAAAACCCCGAAGCGCTGATAGAAGAGATGGAGGCGCTTTTGAAAGAGGAGTTTGCCGATGTGACTGTGCCCGAAAGGGTTGATAACCCGGTTTCCGGCTGGACGGTTAGGGGCCTTGAGGGTAACAGCTGGGACAGCCGGCTGGTCAGGGTTTATGTGATTAGCAACCAAAGCCAGGGCAGCTTTGTTATCACCCAGCGCTATTTCCTTGAAGCCGAGGAAGGGCATGGGGCAAGATTTGACCACATGCTGAAGGAATTCCATATAGTTGAAGATGAAGATGAGTGAAAAAAAGCCGTCCCCTTAACGTTAAGGGGACGGCTTTACTGAAGACAATTTATATATACCTGCATTAAGAATTAGTCTTCCTGCGGAGCTTCCATTTCCGGCAGCACCGGCTGGCTGGGATCCATTATATCCTCATCGGTGATTACCGGAAAATCCACTTCCACGTCAATGTCATATACTTCAAATTCGCCCTCCGAACGGCTTAGTACTTTGACGGAAAACGGAGGCGCATCCTCACCAAGGACTGCCACAACCTCTGCCATAAACTGCTCCATGGGCATAGTCATATTCTGGGAGAGCCACATTTTTTCAAACATTTTGGTTTCCTTGTTGATGTAATATTTGTAAAACAGCTCCACTTCCATGTCGGTTACAAGCGCCGTCATCATCTGTTTATAATGCTGCGCGTCAAAGGCCGGGTCCTGCTGCAGCTGCGGGTTCTCCATCTGCAGCGCGACAACCGAATCCATAACCTTTTCAATAATTTCCATATAATATTCGCTGTAGGCGTCCTTGTCAATGTTCAGGCTTATAACATAGTATTCCTTATCATCTGCCTCGACGTCATCCTCATACCTTGCGAATTCCTTGAACATTCTTAATTCATCCTCGGACAGCTGAGTCATCTGGTAGGGCTCCCGGTCTGATATCGCCTGTATTTGCTCCATAACAGAACCCAGGTCCTGCATAATCCATTTGTCGGTGCCCGCCATTCTTGTATACATGATCGACCCATCCATAAAGGTCTCTATATCCTGGATCACCTGTTCGACTTCTGCGTTTGATGAAATCGACTGCTTCATATATACTTTGTCGGGGGTTTGAACGGATATATCCATGTCCATCTGCATGCTCATTTGCATTCCGCCGTCCAAGAAGGTATTAAGGTCTTCGTTCTCTTCTATCTGCTCGGGTGTTATGCCTTCAATAATAAGATCCATTTCGGTGAGCATGATACCCTTTTGCTTATAGGTGCTGGCCTCGGCGGTCTTTTCATTTATAAGCACCAGCATATCCGAAGCCGAAAGGCCGTCCCTGGTAAACAGTTCCCGGTAAACGCCCTTAGCTGTTGCAATCATATGGCTGGCCTGTTCTGTTGCCACGGGAGTCTGTGGACCAAAGGCATCGTCTTCCTCCGTGATAAGGCCGGTGTTTAGTGCGTATGCTATATAGGGCTTCGCCCAGGAGTTAATACTTCCGCTGTCGGAAAAGTCAAGGATCTCACCCTCATCTTCTCCGGCCATTTCCTTCAGTCCGGTCCTTTCACCAAAGGTGTTCACAATTATTGTAACGGCCTGTTCTTTGGTTATGCTGATATCGGGGTCGAAGTAATCGCCATATCCCGAGACAATTCCGTTTTTATAGGCGGTTTCTATGTAGGGAATTAACCCGGGATCGGTTACATCGGTGAAGGAAGATTCGGTTACTTCCTCAATATCAACCTCCGCCTGTGTCAGTATTTCTTTTATGAATTCGGCTCTCGTAACATGGGCATCCTGCTCGGCTGCCATTGAGGCCGCAGGCACGCCCAGGACAATTATCAGCGCCAGTAAAATGGATATTTTCTTCATTAATTACCCTCCCAAACATAAGTTTATAATGCATCAAAATGATTATATCATGATTTATATCACAAAGGAATTAAAAGTAAAAATTGGAAGGCATGTTAACTTACTTTCCGTATCTTTGCAACTATTAATACCAAAAGGGGAAACCCGTATAATAGAGGGATGGTGTAGAAGGGAAATACAGTATCAAAGTAAAAAATAAGCTCGTTAGGACTTTTTACAGAGTAATTGGTAAGCAGCAGCAGGGCAATAATTGTAGGCGCCATCAATGGACGATAGCTTTTCATGCCAAGCAGTTGGGCCAGGCAAAAAACAAAGATATAAATAAAGACAGACAATTTTATGAAATTTCCAAACAGGTTTATGGTAACGAACAGTATATCATATCTTTCTATAAATGCAGTGGGTTTTATATATCGGATTATAGCATAAAAAGGGTTTGCGAGGTGCTGTCGAAGCTGGCCGAAAACTGCCGTGTAAAAGAATTCATTGACCAATCCGCCAAATCCAATCAAAGAGATTGTAATAACCGAGTATTTTGCAGCTTTCCTGACTTCCCTGATATAGGGAGCCAGGAATACAACGAACATAATTTCACCTGCCAGCGCAATTGGAGTAATACTAGAGCGAAGGATATTTGGAATTCCATCTCCAAAGACAGGCAGTAAATTCTGCAGGTTGACATCGGGTATAAGCAGAAAAAACAGCACAAACAGAAGGATAAAAGTCGGCAAAAAGATTACCTGGCCACAACGGGCAAGGTTTTCCAATCCTCCAATAACAACGTAGGCTGCAGGGAGAACCAAAATGGCCAGTATTGGGAGAAATGGTGTATTTGGCAGCAGGGATATATGTGTAAAACTGGCTATCTGCCAAAGAACCAGACCGCTGGTATGTAACAGCCACGCCAAAAAAACTATAATCAACAGCTTGCCTATCCATAATCCCAGAACCTCTTGTACATAAACAACAAAATCCTTGCCGGGGAACCTATTGACCAGACCTCCTATTATTAAGCCTAACCCGGTCCCACCGATTGTAAAGATTACTGCTGCAGCCCATGCATCCCTTGGAGCATGGATTCCGATGAGAACAGGGAGGCTGATTAGAGCTGTTCCCATGATAGTCCAAAACATCATGCCTATAAGCTGACCGCCGCTTATTTTTACATTCCGCAAACCCTTCACCTACTCGTTTATTCAGGTACTATTGGTTTGGACCCAAGAGCAGTCCCGGTAATTTTCACATTAACTTTTACATTGATATTCATTTCAGGATAAATCTTGGCCCAGTCTTTACCATATTGGCTCCATATTTTAGGCTCCTTCGCATGTATGAAGCGCCCGATACCGAGGGCATCCGACCCCAGCTCATGGCATCTGTCTATAACCTTCGCAAGAGAGTTTTGAGCTTTATTAGCCAGCATCTTCTCCAGCTTATCTATTTCATCCTCTGTGAGTTCCGTATAAAAATGCACCTCTTCTATTAATCCCTGTAATGTAATATCATAGTCCACATTTACCTTACTGTTTTCCAATGTCAGCTTACGCTTGACTTTTGCTTGCTCGTATTTATATGACACCTTTTCTCCATTGATATCAAGAAAATATATCCCTGTGTTTGCCAGCCTCTTAAGCATCAGAAAACTCTGGGTCTCCTCTTCATTTAAAAATCCGGCCAGCTTATCGGCCTTGAATAATGCCGTTCCTTTTATGCTGACTGCCTGACCGGTGTTTTCTTGGTTCCCGTGAGCAGGGGTGAAAATTTCAATGACCGGCGCCCAGGGATCCTGGCCGGTTGTAAGGATATCCTGGGCAACAATATTTAAGTCGTTGGGATGAAAATAGTCCCCTTCCCTGACACTTGCTTCAAGAATTGCGAACAGTTCTCTGGCCAGGTCTGCTTCGAATTCCGGCTTTGCAGTCAATAAACCAGCTTCATTTCCCTTGAAGATTAAAATAAAATTTCTAAGCCGGGTAGCTCTTGATCTAACCAAAAAATCTATTGCTTCGGAAACGCCCTTCCGGGCCAAGGCCTCTCCAAAGATGACTATCCTGCTGTGGTCCAGGTATAAATATCTGGGAGCGCGGGCTGAAAATTTAAGCATGGCTTCATCCAAAGTTTGCCCATAGGCACTTGCCGTCCACTGCATTGCGCCCTGAGGCGCGCCTCCTTCCCCGCCCATTCCCATTTGTCCTCCCCCGCCTGGAGAAGGCTTGGATGCGATAAGGGTTACTTTATACTGTTCAGAATTATCAATCATAGCTGTGTCAAATACTAGGGCATCAACCAACAATAGTTGTTCGGTTTCCCTGCGGTCCCAGCAGCCGCTTGGTATTAACAACAGCAGAAAAATTAATAAAAGTATTCTAATCCTATTGGCCATTATTCATTTACCCCCCAGCTTGCACCGTTTCTGTCGCCTTATGTTGGATTTTCCTGTCTGCACAGGCCTTGTTCTCATAAAGTTAGACGGAGCCCTAATTAAAAAATCCTTCCAGTCGGACAAGCTGAAGGGGCTGATGGGAGAGAGATAGGGTACGCCAAAGCTTCTCAGCCCTGAATAATGAACCAGTAGCATTAGCAGGGCAGCAATAATTCCAGGCAGTCCGAAGGCTCCTGCCGCCAATAATACGGGGAACCGCAGCAATCTGTGGGCATCCGCACCCTCTGCAATTGGTATGGTAAAGGAGGCTATGGCAGTCAATGCTACCACTATTATGGAGGGGGGGGATACCAACCGCGCCGCAACAGCCGCCTGACCTATGACCAGCGCGCCCACGAAACTGACCGCCTGCCCCACAGGACGCGGCAGGCGGACACCGGCTTCCCTGAGTATCTCGAAGGCAATCTCCAACATCAGCATTTCTAAAAATATCGGAAAGGGAAGCTGCTCCCGCGCCTGGGAAACAGTTTTTAAAAGCTCGGTTGGTATCATTTCGTGGTGATAGGAGAATATTGCTACGTATAATCCTGACAGCATAACGGTAATATTTAATCCGACAAATCTCAATAACCTTATAAAGCTGGCTATAACATATTTTGAACTATAATCCTCAGCAGACTGAAAAAATTGTGGGATAAGAGCCGGAGCAACAATAACAAAGGGGGAGTTGTCCATTGCAATTACAACCCGTCCTTCCAGCAAACAGCTGCAGGCCCTGTCGGGCCGCTCTGTGGAATAGCTCTGGCTGAAAACTGAAAAGGTGGAGTCGTCAATCATCTCCTGGAGCATTCCCAAGTTGACGATTCCATCGATATCAATCCTTTCAATCCGCTCCTTCACTTCCCGGACCAAACCTTCCATTACGATTCCTTCTATATACACAATATTTATTTCGGTATTGCAGATTCTGCCCAGGGTCAGCTTTTCAATCTTTAAGCCGGGATACTTAATAATTCTTCTAATAAGTGACCTGTTAATCCGGATACTTTCTACAAAACCCGCCCGGGGTCCCTTTGCAACTGTCTCTGCTTTTGATTCCTCCACTGCTCTTTCTTCCCATCCGATTGCCGCAACTGCAAAGGCTGATCTTTCATTTTCTATGAGAATTCCCAGATGCCCTGATAATATTTTCATTATCAGGGCATCTGGGGCTTTCTCAATCGTTACGGTACTCACAGTCAGCAGTTGGTTGTAAATTCTTGTAGGCACCTTAGTTCTGTCGGTTTTATCGAAATCCAATAAAATTAAGGGTTTCAGGACATTCTTCGCTATAAAGTCCGCATCAACCATACCATCTACAAAGAAAATATAGGCATCAACCTTTGCCCCTTTGCCTAACTTTATAGGGCGCGATTCCACATCACAGCATTTTGATAATGTTTCGCTGATATATTTTACATTGTTATCCATATTTTTTGAAAACACCTGCATACCATTATCTGGGAAATTATCATTTTCTCCGGGTTTTTTCTTTCTTCTTAAGCGGCCCAGCATATGACCAAACTCCTCTATCGTGATATTCAGTATTTATAATGCGAAATTTACCAATAGGATATACCCAAATCCATAGGATTTTACAGGCATTTTATAAATTTACAGTAATTCTGTTATACTCTGCACTGTGGCTGCCGGAAGCAGCGGTATATTTTCGGGCTAACTGCTAATCTTATGGATAAAAGGATGAGGGTGAAAAGATGATAGTAAGATTCGGTTATGTTGCCATGTCGATGGTATTGAAGAACTGCTCGCCGTCCCGTACCGTTACCGCAACCAACCTTGAGAAGATAAAGGAGCAAGAGGTCAGGATATCAAAGCTTTTAAGGCTGGCAAGGGAAAACCTGCACAACACCCAAAGGCTTCTATATCACAACAGCGCCCATGATATATTTGTATACCGTGTTACCTCCAGACTTATACCCCTGGCTACCCATCCTTTTGTCTTTGGATGGGACTGGATGGGGGATTTGAAGGATGAATTAAAGTCGCTGGGGGATTATATCACGAAGAATAGCATAAGGGTCAGCGCGCACCCTGACCATTTCACACTGCTTAACTCGCCCAGGGAAGAGGTGTTGGAAAAATCCCTGGAAGACCTGGAGTACCATAATAACATATTCACAGGCATGGGATTGGACGGCTGTGCAAAGCTGGTCATCCATGTAGGTGGTTTGTACGGGGATAAAAATACGTCGGCAAAGAGATTTGTGAGCAATTTTAATGCTCTGCCGTCATATATTAAAGAACGTATAACGCTGGAGAACGACGACAAGATTTATACGGCAGGGGATGTACTTGATATATGCCGTCAGCTTTGTGTGCCTATGGTGCTGGATATCCACCATGACTGGTGCAACAGCGACGGTACAAGTATCGACAGCATACTTGAAGATATATTTGATACATGGAAGGGGCAGGCCCTTATGCCCAAAATCCATGTTTCGAGCCCCAAAGGCGGGAAGAATTTCAGGGGCCATGCCGATTACATAGACCCGGAATTTTTCCTTGGATTCCTGGATGCCGCAAAGAAGATTGGTCAGGATTTTGACGTTATGATAGAGGCCAAGGATAAGGACCTGGCGCTCTTTAAGCTGATGGAGGATATGAAAAGTAAAAAGTGGATTAAGATACTAAACCAGGCGTCAATAGAATGTTAAGTTTTTAATAATTATTGTTGACAGGATATAACTTTGCAAGTATAATAAAGATGTAAAGATTACAATTATAAAATGATTACAATAAAAATCCTGTGTGTCATGGCAAAGGAGGGTTTGACAAAATGAATGTTTCGGCCGAGGCTTTGATGGATATATTTAAAAAGAAGAATATCAGATCCTCCTATACCAGGGTAAGGATCCTTGAATACCTGATGGCCAACCGGAACCATCCCACTGTCGATGAGATATACAAACGACTGGTTGGGGAAATACCCACCTTGTCGAAGACTACGGTGTACAATTCATTAAACGCATTTGTGGATGCAGAGCTTGCCAGGGTTATAACCATTGAGGATAACGAGACCAGGTATGATGCCGATATATCCGACCACGGTCATTTCAAATGCGACATTTGCGGCAGGATATACGACTTTCCGGTGGATATTGGAGGCTTTGAGCCAAAGGCCCTGGCCAAATTCAAAATAAGCCAAAGGGATGTTTATTTCAAAGGCATCTGTACCAGCTGCCTTAATAATAAATAAAAATAATAAATGGGGAGGTCTGAAAATGAAAAGTTTAAAAGGAACAAAAACCGCAGAAAATCTGTTGAAAGCCTTTGCCGGGGAATCCCAGGCGCGCAACCGTTATACCTATTATGCTTCGGCTGCCGATAAGGAGGGCTATAAGCAGATAAGGAATATCTTTATTGAAACCGCCGACAACGAAAAGGAACATGCCAAGAGGTTTTACAAATTTCTGCTGACGGGTTTTGAGGGCGAACTCCCGGCTTTTATAGAAATAACAGCCGATTTTCCTGTTGCCCAGGGCAGCACCCTCGACAACCTGAAGGCAGCCGCCGCCGGTGAAAACGAGGAATGGGAGGACCTTTACCCGGCCTTTGCTAATGTTGCCGAGCAGGAGGGTTTTCCCGAAATCGCGCTGGCCTTTAGGAGCATAGCCTCTGCCGAGAAGAGGCATGAAACAAGATACAACAAGCTTATCGCCAATATGGAAAGGGGTGAGGTATTTAAAAGAGACGGCAAGGTTTTGTGGAAATGCGGCAACTGCGGGTATGTACATGAAGGAACCGAGGCACCGGAAGAATGTCCGGCCTGTGTGCATCCCCGGGCACATTTTGAGCTGTTTGCGGAGACCTATTAAGCTGTCTGGAATAACCGGGATGGGATCTTGTTAATTAGTTGTACAGGACCCTATCCCGCTTTTTATTTCCGGGTATTGCAGACAAACAGCTACTGAAGTATGATAGGGCATAAAGCCATAAGCAGAATTGTCTTGCAACTATTATCCAAATTGACTAAAATATAACTAGCAAGCATTTCACATAAGTGTAGAAGAAAATAAGGGAGGGTTTTATCAGTGTATAAAAAGAGCTTGGGGTTTTTAGTGCTCCTGTTGGTGTTTGCAGTAGCCCTTGGGGGCTGCAGCAAGGAAGTGACCGGTTTTAGTGTTGGAATGATTACCGATGCCGGTACTATCGACGATAAATCCTTTAACCAGGGAACCTGGGAGGGGGTACAGAAAGCAGCCGCAGACCTGGGGCTGGAGTCAAAATATTTAAAACCCGGCGGAACCACCGAAGCGGATTATATTAAAGAAATTGGTAATATGTACGATGCCGGCATTAAATTCATAGTATGTCCGGGCTATAAGTTTGAGACCGCAATATTTCAGACCCAGGACAAGTACCCCGATGCGAAGTTTGTTATATTGGACGGATATCCTCATTCAGGGGATTTTGTACCGGTAGTAAAGGAAAATACAGTATCCATTTTCTTTGCAGAGCATCAATCCGGGTTTCTTGTCGGTGTTGCCGCTGCACTGCAGCTTGAAGAAGGGGAAGTGGGCTACATAGGAGGAATGGAGGTTCCCGCCGTGCAGAAATTTAACTGGGGCTTCCAGCAGGGTCTCAGCTATGCAAACGAGAACCTGGGCACCAATATAGTAATAAAGGCTGAAAATGTAATATATCAGGGCTCCTTCGACAATGTGGCCGCAGGTCAGCAGCTTGCCGCCCAGATGTTTGACAAGGGCGTTGATGCAATATTCTGCGCCGCCGGCGGGGTTGGCATAGGGGCTATCAACGAAGGAAAATCCAGGGCAAAGGCCGGTGAGGAAGTCTGGATATTAGGCGTTGATGTTGACCAGTATGATGATGGTATATATGAAGGAGACAAATCCGTAATACTTACTTCTGCCATGAAAAGTGTTGGTCAGGCAGCCTATGACATGATAATAGCAGAGAGTAAAGGAGAGTTTCCCGGAGGCGAGATCCTTGTCTTTGATGCAAAGAACAACGGAGTAGGTATACCGGCGGAAAATCCCAACCTAAGCCAGGAGGTACAGGACAAGGTTATAGAGATACTTGGCAAGCTTGAAAGCGGCGAAATCACAGTATCCGATGAGCAGGGCGACCTAATCAAGTAACTGGCAATATGCAAACATAGCCGGAAGAGGACAGGCTTTGCCGTCCTCTTCTTTATAATGTGGTTAAGGAGAGGGTGCCGTGAAACATGTTGTGGAAATGCTAAACATCAGGAAAGAATTCCCCGGCATAGTCGCAAACGATGATATAAGCCTTCAATTGAGACCCGGTGAGATTCATGCTCTGCTGGGTGAGAATGGCGCCGGAAAATCTACTCTGATGAGTATCCTTTTCGGTCTCTATCAGCCCGAACGGGGCACCATAAAAATCCATGGTGAGAAAGCGGATATTGCCAATCCCAACGTTGCCAACCAATTGGGAATAGGAATGGTTCATCAGCACTTCAAGCTGGTACATAATTTTACCGTTACCGAAAACATTATTCTTGGCATGGAGACCAAAAAGGGTATTGTTTTAGATATAAAATCGGCAGCCGTTAGGGTAGGTAAGTTATCTGAAAAATACGGTCTCAATATTGACCCCTGCGCAAAGATCGAGGATATCTCGGTGGGCATGCAGCAGCGGGTAGAGATTATTAAAATGCTATACCGGGATGCCGAGGTTCTTATATTCGATGAGCCCACTTCGGTGCTTACGCCCCAGGAAGTCCGGGAGTTAATGAAAATTATGCGCAATCTCATTGCCGAGGGTAAATCCATAATTCTTATTACCCATAAGCTGAAGGAGATTAAAGCAATAGCCGATCGGTGCACAGTAATCCGCCGGGGCAAACTGATAGGCACGGTGAACGTAGCTGATACATCCGAAGAAAAGCTGGCAGAGATGATGGTGGGCAGGGAGGTAAGCTTTAGTGTTCACAAAAAGGAATGCCAGCCGGGAGAGGTTATCCTTAATATTAAAAACCTGTCGGTGTTAAGCAGCCGGAAGGTTATGGGGCTCAAAAATATTTCCCTTGATGTTCGTTCGGGGGAGATTATGGGGATTGCCGGTGTTGACGGGAATGGTCAGGCAGAACTGGTAGAGGCAATAACCGGAATGCGAAAAGCGGAATTCGGTACAATTTTTTTGAGGGAGACCGACATTACCAATATGTCGATACGTGACCGGATAGAATCCAAAATAGCGTATATACCCGAGGACCGCCACAAGCATGGTTTGATACTGGATTATTCAGTCGGGGACAACATGATTATGAAGGTATATCTTCATCAGCCCTTTTCCCAAAACGGTCTTTTAAACAGTCATGCTATACGGGAACATGCCCAGAGAGTTATGGACCAGTTCGACGTCCGCTCGGGACAGGGTCCGGCAGCTTCTGCCCGGTCCCTTTCGGGAGGCAATCAGCAAAAAGCCATAGTGGGACGGGAAATTTACCACGATCCCGAATTGCTTATTGCGGTGCAGCCCACCCGGGGGTTGGATGTGGGAGCCATAGAGTACATTCACAAACGTATTGTAGAGCAGCGGGATAACGGCAAGGCGGTTTTATTGGTTTCCCTGGAGCTTGATGAAATACTCAATATATCCGACCGTATTGCCATTATAAACAGCGGGGAATTAATCGGCATAGTAAATGCCTGCGACGTTAACGAAAATCAGGTAGGTCTTATGATGGCCGGCGTGAAGAGGGGTGAGACGGCTTGAAAAGATATTTCAGCAGGGAGCTCGTTATCGCATTGACAGCAGTAGTCCTTGGCCTGCTGGCAGGAGCCGTTCTTATGGCTTTGATTGGAAACAATCCCCTTTCGGGCTATATATATCTGTTCCGAGGAGGGCTTATGAGCATTGAGCGGGTGGGCAACACCCTTGCCACCGCAACTCCTCTTATTCTTACCGGCCTGTCGGTTGCCTTTGCCTTCAGGACAGGGCTCTTTAATATAGGTGCTGCCGGGCAGATGCTGATTGGCGGTCTGTGTGCAACAGCCGTAGGGCTGACCTTGACCCTGCCAAAACCTTTGCTTCTCACATTAATGGTTGCTGCAGCCATCCTTGGGGGCGCCGTCTGGGGATTCGTACCCGGCCTGCTCAAGGCAAAATTCAATGTACATGAAGTGGTTGCGACAATCATGATGAACTGGATTTCCTACTGGACGGTTTATTATGTGGTTCCGGCCTATTTTAAGGGGGCTTATCTTGAGACCGAGTCCAGAAAAATCTCGGAAGCCGCTTCATTGAAAGTGCACTGGCTTACCGACCTGTTTGGCGGGTCCTATGTTAACCTGGGGTTTTTCCTTGCTGTTGTTTCGGTAATTATTATTGCCTTTGTACTAAACAGGACCACCCTTGGCTACGAATTAAAGGCGGTGGGTTTTAACCGGCATGCAGCCCAGTATGCAGGCATCGGTGCCAACAGGAATATCATAATGGCAATGATGATAGCTGGCGCCCTGGCAGGGCTTGGGGGTGCAACCTTCTATGTGGGTTATGCTTCTAATATACAGATTGGTATTTTACCTACCCAGGGTTTTGATGGGATAGCCGTTGCCCTGCTGGGGAGCAACTCCCCCTGGGGCGTGTTTGGCGCAGCCATTTTCTTCGGCCTGCTTCACTCGGGCAAGGGGTTCATGAATGCCATGACCAATATTCCACCCGAGATAGCCGATACAATAATTGCAACCATTATTTATTTCGCTGCCACCAGCATTTTGATTGAAAGAAACTGGGACAAACTGAAAAAGAAAGTGGGAGGTGCAAAGTAGAATGTGGACCATTATCGTTCAGATATTTCCATATGCCATTGCCTTTACCATTCCACTTCTTATAACAGCCCTGGGAGGCCTTTACAGCGAACGGAGCGGTGTTGTAAACATTGGCCTGGAAGGGCTTATGGTGGTGGGCTTTTTCACCGGCGCCCTGGTAATTTCAAAGCTGGAGGTTACTATTCCCGACCACTCAATATGGATAGGGCTGCTTGCAGCCTTTATTGCCGGCGCATTGTTTTCGCTGCTCCATGCCTTTGCCTGTATAAGCCTTAACGCAAACCAGGTTATTAGCGGAACGGCAATAAATATGATTGCCGGAGCCCTTACGGTATTTCTTGCCAGAAATATGACAGGCAGCGGTAACATCCTCATTGTCCATGGCCTTATACGCCGGAATATTCCGGGTCTTTCCAGGCTTCCCATACTGGGTAGACTGTTTTTTACTCAAGTCTATGCAACCACCTGGCTGGTGCTGGCAATACTCTTTGTGGCCTGGTTTGCTCTTTACAAGACGTCCTTCGGGCTGCGTCTGCGGGCCTGCGGAGAGCACCCCCAGGCTGCGGATGCGGCGGGGATAAACGTATACATGATGCGATATATGGCGGTTATGATATCCGGTGCCTTTGCCGGCCTGGGCGGGGCTATTATCCTGGTTACCTATTCCGGAGAGTTTACCGGTACCGTTTCAGGGCTGGGCTTTCTTGCCCTTGCCGCCCTTATTTTCGGGCAGTGGAAACCGCTGGGGGTATTGGGAGCCACCTTTTTCTTCGGTTTTGCCAGTACGGTGGCCAATGTGTCCCAGGTAATACCGGCGCTTACAGTCATTCCGGGAATTTTGCTCAAAAACTTCCCGTATGTTGTAACACTGATTGTATTGGTTCTATCCTCAAAGTATTCCCAGGCACCCCGGGCGGCAGGGGAACCCTACGACAAGGGAAAACGTTAATGAAAAGGGTGCCGGTCTCGGCGCCCTTTTGCGACAAAGAACCGTACCCTGTCACATCCCCATCCAACCGTACAGGGTGTTGAAGAACCGGATTAGCAGCTCGGTATGGTTGGGTATGGCAAGGTCACCGGCGAAGGTTCCAAGGATGAGGGATGCATAGATTCCGGCGACCACCCAGAAAACTGTAAAGGCCGCAAGTTCCTTCCACTGCTTTCTATTTATAAGCACGGGTACCTGCACCAGGGCCATTATAAGCATACCGGTCCACACCCCGATCATACTATTACCTCCTTTTTTCGGATGCCATGGGGCTTGCTAGAAGCCCCGTCCGCCTTATATTCATTTCCACCCTGACGTCTATCTCCATATCGGTAAAAACCTCATACCACCTGTCTCCTATCTCATCCCACAGTTTGGGCTGTTTTCTGTAAATAAGATTACCAAATCCAATAATATCCGATTCCAGTTCCCTTGAGAGGTCTATGGTTGAATGGACCGCGTTTCGGATTGCCTGGGCGCTCCTCCGTTCAAGGGATTTTATATAGTCGCTTTGAACACTTAAGTCCCTGTCAACCGGGATGTCGTGCAAGTGCCCTTCGGCCTTTATTTGTACCACTATACGTGTTCCATTAGCATCCGTTTCGGGGTGCATTTGACTCTCCATCTCTCCTATATCCAAACCTATGGGGGTATTGTTGTCAACCGGGTCTTTGATATATACTATGGATCGGAATACCCTGCCGGTGGCATAGGCCCATCCCAGGGTCTCCTGTTCTTCGGCCCATCCTACCATCCGGTCTCCTTTAAACATTGCCCCGCCTTTTATCAAAGCAGGGGGTGGAGTATTTGGTGTCTCGGAATTTCCGCCCGAGCTTTCTTCTACTTGTTGTGCATCTTCAACAACTTTAATTCTACCGATAAACATTTCTCTGCCCGGCTGGGCAAGGATATTGTACAGTTGATTAAGCGTTTTTATGGCAAACAGTGAGCGTTCATACCTTATGGTAATAATCTGCCGATCCAGCCCCTTGGCTCCGCTCTCCTCCAGGGGGAATTCGGCTTCCATCAGTTTTTTTATATCTCCCTCCACCACCACTACATTGGCGCTGGCCCTTAACTGGCGTTCCCTTGCGGCCATATCCATTATGGGGTATATTCCGTTTCTTGCTATGTTTTCAGAGAGCAGAAAAACCCTGTTATGGGCCCAGAAAAATTCCCGGCTGACGCCCTCGGCAAGGTTTCGCATGGCCTGGTGCGAAAGAGTGCCGTTGGCCGATATTGTCCAGAAGGGCTTTTTTTCACCGCCCCCGCCCTGGCCTGCGTCCTGCCCTCCCATGGCCAGGGGGTTGGCTATTTGGACTATTACCTTATGCACTCCGCTTTCTTCATCCACATCAAAGGCGGTGGCAAGGACCAGGGCGAGGTTTTCCGGGTCCCTGCGGTTCCAGCAGCCCGAGAGGGGCATAACCACTAAAATAAGAACCAGTGCGACCAGTCTATTTTTCATTTGGATTACCCCCTGCCAGACTGCGAATTCCATAAGCCGCCCACAGTATTCCCATGGGTACCAGAATCCAGAAAAGGTTATAGGGGATCACAATTCTGGGTTGAAAGTAGGTTCTTAGCTCAAATAAGTCCTGATAGGAGTGTACCGAAAAAGTGCCCCATATTACCGCAAGGGGACCGATTAACGGGCGGTAATCCTGCAATCCGATAATCTGGGACATTGCCCTGGTACCGCAGTACATAAATACCGACACCCCGATAAAGATCCCAAACCCCCAGGCAAACAGGGCAAAGATCTCAATTCTTTCGAGAAATACGCTTATATTAAGGGTTCTGACCATACTGAAGAACGGGAAAACCAACCGTGACCCGTGGTCGGGTCCCTGTATGGTAGTAACGGCTAGTGTGACAAGTATAAGAACAAGGGATGAGCCGGCCAACGCCCACAGCGCCGTCCCGAGGGCCTTTTTGGGCTGATTGGTCACAGGGATAAGCATTGTGAGGGAAAGGTACTGGGCAATTATTATGATGGGTACCATGCTGCCCCTTAAGACAGGTCCTGCACCTCTGGACAGAACCGGTTGAAGGTTCTCTTTCATTGCCAGGGCATCTGGGATTGCAAAGGCCAGGCTCAGGGTTAGCATTGCCACAAAAATTGGAAACAGCAAATCCGCAGCCCTTCCTATCACCTCTATGCCCGAATAGGCGGCGGCGGATCCGGCTATAACCATCATGAAAACAATAAAGGCCAGCGGCGTTTCGGTTAAAAACCCGGTTACCAGAGCCTCGGCGTAGATACGGGTGTCGGTTGCTATAATAACAAGAAATGCCAATATAAATATAAGGCTCACCGCTTTACCCGGCCATTTGCCTATAAGCTTCTGGGCGTATTCCACGGCGGTAAGCTCCGGGAACTTTATTCCTAAGCCTCCTATTATCAGAACCAGCAGGGCCGCGCCGAAAAATGAGACTATGGCCGAGGCCCATGCGTCCTGGAAGGCATCGGCCGAGGTCAGTACAGGCAAAAGGGCAATAACAACGGTGGTTCGCATCATAAACAGCATGTATAGGAATTGCCGGTTGGCAATCTTTTCAGTCGTAGCTTTAGGGAAATTTTCAGTTGTCATTTTTGTTCCCTCCACTGTTTTTATCCTGAGCATCTTTACCCGGATGGGGCCTTTGTCCAGGCTTTTGTCTTAAGGGTTCTCGCTTGCCTATCAGCTTTGGCCGGGTTGATCTGTTCCAAGTCCATGCTCTAAAAATGTTATCCTTCATGTCCTGCAGTATAAAGGGGGCCATTGGTGCCATATAGGGTATCCCGACGGAGCGCAGTGCGCATAGATGAATGATAAGCAGCAGTATGCCAAACTGCATGCCGAACAGGCCAAAGACAGCTGCCAGTAATGTGAAACCAAACCTTACTATTCTGAAGGCTATGGCCATGCTGAATACCGGGGTGGAAAAACCCGCAATGGCGGTGAGGGCTACTACTATTACTACTGCCGGGGATACAATACCGGCACGGATGGCCGCCTCCCCCAGCACCAAAGCCCCCACTATGCTTATGGCGGGGCCAATAGCTGCCGGCAGCCGGATACCCGCCTCCCTCAGGACTTCAAACAGTATTTCCATCATAAGAATCTCCGCTACAACAGGGAAAGGCACACCCTCCCGGCTTGCGGTAACGCGCAGCAACAGAGCCGTGGGCAAAAGTTCCTGGTGAAAGTTGACTATTGAAACGTAAAATCCGGGTAGAAATACCGATATTATAGCAGCCAGCCATCGCAGTGACCGTATAAAGCTGCCCACAGGCGTTTTCTCGTAGTAATCGTCCGGCGCCTGTAAAAACATTGGCAGTTCGGCGGGAATAATAAGCACATGGGGGGTACCGCTAATAAAAACCCCCACCCTGCCCGACAGTATGGCGCTGGACACCTTGTCGGGCCTCTCGGTTCTCAATGCAAGGGGAAACAGCGTAAAGGGCTGGTCCTCTATAAATTCCTCGATATATCCGCTTTCAAGGATGGCATCGGTGTCTATTCTGTTCAGGCGGTCGCGCAGCTCCTGCAGCATTTTTTCATCGGCAAGGCCCTTTATGTATGCAAAGGCCACCAATGTTTTGCTAAGGCTTCCTATTTCGAGGGTTTCTATCCACAGGTGGGGTACCCGTATCCGGCGCCTTATCAGGGTGATGTTTGTACACAGGCTTTCAACAAAGCCCTCCCGGGGTCCCCGGATGGTTGTTTCGGCGTTGGGCTCAATAATACTTCGTGTCTTTTGGTCAACGGTACTGCAAATAAAGGCTGTGGGCTGTCCGTCCACAAGAATTATGGTATTCCCAAAGGTCATTTTAAAGAACAGCTCGCCTATACTGCCTGTCTCCTCAACGCTGTTGACTATAAGCAGATCCTTTATGGCCGAGCGCAGGAGGTGACGGCCCTTCTCCCATTCCTCTATCTTCTTCGTATCTATCATGAGGGCCCGGAGTATTTCCTCCACTATTGTATCATTTGTCATATTGTCCATATATACAAGGGCAGCGGGGATTTGGTGGTTTATATTAAATCTGCGTATCTTCACGTCCTGGCTGTATCCTGATATTTGCTGCAGGGTCTCAAGGTTTTGCTCCAGGCAGGGGCCCAGCTTCATTTTTTGGACTTCTTGATAGCGCTGGCTTATATCCATATTGTCGGTAAGAGGATTGTCCGGCTTTTTATTTTTCCGCTTTTGTATCTTCATATAACGCACCTTTCCAATATACAGCCTGTAACATATAGCTTTAGCCCCTGCATGCAAAATAATTCATTATATGAAGGATAACACTCAAATTCCTTTAAAAACCGCAGCCTACCCGTAACCTACCCGTAATAACTTGTGGCCCACCCTTAAGGGTGGGCTACAGGAGTAATGAGAATAAATAAAATAAGGGCAGATAACTCTGCCCTTATTCTGATATAGCTTTTAGTATTCCCAGTCTGGCCAGCGCAGGCAACGCATCGGCTTCGCTCCCGGAAAGGATAATTCGCTCTTCCAGGTCGGCCGGATGGTCGTTTATTGCTGCAATTTTTCTTATAACCTGGGGATTTCGCCATTTAGTATTATCTTCAATCAGTTCTGCTATTTCGTTCTGATATTCAAAAAGGGACAAAGAGGTTTCGGATACCGCCTTTATATCGTCCAGCCACTGGCATATCCATTCTTCCGTGGTTTTATTGAATATGTTTCTTGCAAGGCAAAATTTTAATGCAAGCACAGTTCTGAGAAGCGTTTGGGAGTTTCCGTCCTGCCCGGGCGTGACCTTTCCACTGACTGTGCGCTCTATCAAATACCTTATGGATTTTTCCAAAAGCCTTGTGTACATCGCTATATTTTCATTTCCTGCGGTAAAGGCGATAAGAGCCAGCGCTGTTGTATCAACCTTTGTCAGCAGTCCGTCCTGGACTTTCTTGGAAAAGGCCCCGTTGGCCTGCTGGTTTGCTGCCAGTGCCCTTAATATATCTCCACAGGCAGCGGACCCGCCGCCGGAGCAAGGCATATCCTTTCCCGGGGCCGCAGATACAAATGCGGAAACCGGCCGGACTGAATAAATCGCTGGGCTGTCCTGTCCGGTTTTTACCGCAGCAAGGGTTGTCATTGAGGAGGGTATACATAAGTTTTTCGAAAGCTTTATTATTTCGTTTTTGACCGGTTCATACCCATCCATGCCTTTGCCTGGGAGGGTTTTCTCAAGATATTGTATCCTCTTGTTTGCCCATACTTTTTCCAGAAAGCCCAGGCCGCTGTCATACTCTATATCCGACGCTTTGACAGCCATGCAAAAGTCTCCCTGGTCAGTACTGCCCCTTAAAACAATCTCTCCTTCAAGGGGCCCGGAGAATCCTGCCACTACCGTTACCGGCTCCAAATCAGACAGGTTGGATATATTGCCTGGAAAAACACCTTCTGTTTTTATGCCCGCCCAGTCCAGTTGTATATTTCCGGATACGGCAGAGATTATTGCTGCGTGCCGCCGGATAGCCATATCGTCTATTCGTTCTCCGGGGCAGGCGTGCAGGTATATTCCCCTGCCGGCCGCGGCTATTTTGTCAAGCAGGCTGTTGTTTGCGGCCTCCTCTGTACCGAGGACGGAAATTCTGTTTCTGCCTATATTGCGCCCTATATAATCTATTGTTGTATCCGGGCAAACTATCTCACCGTCCGTAAACAGCAGTATCATGCTTTGATTACTGTTCCCGGCCGGAATGGCGTATTCGATTGCTCTGGAAATTTCCCCTCTCCCGCCGGGCTTTAACCCGTCAATCCATTCTGCAGCCCTGTCCAGGCTGACCTGGGCAAAGGGAAGGCTGCGGCCGCCGGAAAAAAGACGGAGCTTGCTTTCAACGGCGGCGATGCTGAAGGTATCTGTCTGGGAAAGGTTTCTTAAGAATATATTAAGTGCGGATTTGGTCTGCGCAAGCTTTTCGCCGGCCATGGAATCCGAAATGTCCAGCAAAAATATATAGTTTTTGGCTCCTCCCTCATCAATGGATGGAAGATTGGGTACAAAGACAAGACAGACGGTTCCCCGGTTGTTTTCATTGAGGCAGGCCGCCCCGCGGCTGCTTTGCTCCCCGCGGCAGGTACATATGAGAACAAAATCTCTGTCTGTACCGGTGTATTCATCCGCCAGGCTTATGACGGCTTTGTCGGCCGCAAGCCTTATCACATCTATGTTATGGGTGGGGGAACGGTAGTGTAAAACCCGTCTTAGCAAATTCAGGGATATCTGAAGGCTGGTTTTGCAGTAATTTTTTTCTTTGCCGGCAGCTCCTTTTGGCGGTAATGACGGGGCATATTCCCTGCCTGCCGGGGCCGGTATTACTATCCTTAAATTGCATCCGTCAAACCTAAACTCCTGTATATACGAAATATGTATGTGTACCGTCTGGCCGGGAGGCAGCGTACCTGCGGCAACCCGTAGCAGGTTAGCCGGGCGCTGTGCGCAGGAGAACGGTATGTCGCTTTCCCCCGGTTTTTTACGGTACATTTTATTGGCTTCTTCCTTTTCTATAACAAAGCAGTTTATAGCGGCATTTCCCGTTACGGCGCTAAAATCTGTGATAAATACCATATCCGGTACCGGGAATATGTAGATCGTTTCTATGCTTTTGGCACCGTTGTTCCGGTATACCTGTTCCATGTCTATTTGTGCAAGGGTGCCGCATACTTTGCCGGCAATTTTAGTTTCTATAAGAGGTATATCCGACAAAGGGTCGTCCCTGTTTATAAGGCCGGTATTCATAATGTACACTCCTCCGGTTTATTACCGTTCAAATCCCATTTTACAACTCGGTCTCTATTTACTATAATTACAGTATAAATGTGTTGGTTCATATTAGGTACATACCTAAATTATAACAGGCTGAGGGCGAAATAAAAATACGAAATCGGGTGAACACCTATGGGTTTAAGATTTATTTACGGAAGAGCGGGAAGCGGCAAAAGCTATACCTGCATGCAGCAGATAAGCGACATGCTTAAGCAGGGCGGGCAGGGGCCCCTGATACTGCTTGTACCCGAGCAGTATACGCTCCAGGCCGAGAAAAATATGGTGAAGGCGCTGGGCTCCACCGGGCTTAACGGGGCGGAGGTTTTAAGTTTCCGGCGTATGGCCTACCGCGTGTTCAATGAGGTTGGAGGGGTAACCCGCAGGCATATCGATTCTGCGGGCAAATCAATGCTGCTTTACAGGATAATAGACGGTATGAAGGGTGACCTTAAAATATTTGCCAAGGCAGCCAGGCAGCAGGGCTTTATTGGCGTTATCGCCGATACCATATCCGAGTTCAAAAGGTACCGGATAGCCCCCGAAGGCCTGCTGGACGCCTGCGGCAGCCTGGGGGACAAAGAAATTTTAAAGGAAAAGCTGGCAGAGCTTGCTAAAATCTACCGTGCCTTTGAAGAGGCTCTGCACGAAAGATATATTGATTCGGATGACGACCTTACCCTGCTGGCCGCGAAACTGGACGAAAGCACACTTTTTAACGGAGCTGTGGTTTGGGTGGATGGGTTTTCCGGGTTTACGCCTCAGGAATACGCTGTTATAGAAGGGCTGCTGACAAAGGCCCGCAGTGTAAACATTTGCATGTGTACCGACTGTACAAAGGGGCATGCCGCCTGCGGTACCGGGGTGTTTTCTCCGGTCAATACGGCAGTCTTCAGGCTTACCGAAATGGCAGCCCAAAGGGGCATAGCTGTCCAACCGCCGGTTTTGGTGACAGCGGAGCCCCCCTGCAGGTTTGAGGAAAGTCTTGAACTTACGCACCTTGAACGGGAATACTTCAGTTTCCCCTGCAGGAGGTACCCGGATAAAACTGAGGATATAAGCCTTTTGGCCGCCGCCAATATTTATTCCGAGGTGGAAGACACCGCAAGGGATATACTGCGGCTGTGCAGGGATAAGGGCTTAAGATACAGGGATATTGCGGTGGTTACCAGAAACCCCGCCGGTTATGACAGGCTGATAAGCTCAATATTTGACGAATACGGGATACCCTGCTTTATAGACGGTAAGAGGGACATACTCGGTAATCCGCTGGTACAGTACATACTATCGGCGCTGGACATATTTATAAACAACTGGTCCTATCAGTCGGTGTTCGGGTATCTCAAGACCGGGCTTTCGGGGATACCCTCGGATGATATAGATATCCTGGAAAATTATGTGCTGGCATGCGGTATAAGGGGCAGCGCCTGGACCCGGCAGCAGGACTGGACAATTAACACAGACACCCCCTTTGACGACCGGGGGACCACCGACTATGAAAAGGAAATGCTGGCCAGGGTGAACGGCATAAGGCACAAGGTAACCGCGCCCTTGCTGGAGCTGCGCGCCAAAACAAAGGGGAAGAAAAGGGTACGGGACCTTTGTGCGGCTTTGTACGGGTTTCTGTGCGATACCCGGGTGCCCGAAAGGATAGAGGAGAGGACTGCCCGCCTGGAGAAATCGGGGGAACTAAACCTTGCCAATGAATACCGGCAGGTTTGGGGAATAGTAATGCAGTCCCTGGACCAGCTGGTGGAGGTTATGGGCGATGAAGCGGGCGGAATACAGGACTATAGAAGAGTGCTGGAGGCGGGACTGAACGAATACAAGATAGGGCTTATTCCCCCCGCCCTTGACCAGGTGCTCATAGGAAGCATAGAACGGTCAAAAAGCCACCAGATTAAAGCTCTTTACATATTGGGCGTAAACGATGGTATATTTCCCGCCGTTTCGGCGGATGAGGGCATATTGTGTGACAGGGACAGGGAAAACCTGCGCTCTATAGGCGTTGAACTGGCACAGGATACAAGGACAAAGGCCTTTGAAGAGCAGTACCTTATATACAGCGCCCTGACCACGGCGGAAAAATTCCTGCGGATAAGCTATCCGATAGCCGACAGCAACGGCAGGTCGATGAGACCTTCGATAATCATTTCACGGCTAAAAAAGCTGTTCCCCCAAATAAGCGAATACAGCAATATAATTCACCACAATAGCGACCGGGACCACCTGGAACTGGTGTCGGCGCCGCTGCCAACCTTTAACCGTCTGATACCCATTATAAGAAGGAGGGCCCGGGGGCTTCAGACCGGCAGCGTATGGCGGGACGTACACCTGTGGTATACACAAAACCCGTGGTGGAGTGAAAGGTACCGGGCCATGCTGTCCGGGCTTACCTATTCAAACCAGGCAGCCGCAATAGGCAGGGAAAAGGCCAAAAGGCTGTACGGCAGCCCTCTTTATACCAGCGTATCAAGGCTGGAGAGGTTTGCCGCCTGTCCCTTTGCCTATTATATACAATACGGGCTTAAGGCGAAGGACAGGAAGGTGTTCGGGCTTACCGCCCCCGACATGGGAACCTTTATACATAATGTAATAGACCGGTTTTCGAGGGACTTAAGGGAAAAGGGAATGACATGGAGTGAACTTGACAGGGAAAGGTGCCGCATGGGGGTGGAGGCAATTGTGGATGAAATTCTCCGCGAAAGGCCGGCGGCAATACTAAACAGCTCGCCCAGGTACAAATATTTTACTCTGAGGCTTAAACGGATACTTACAAGGGCGGTGTGGCTGATAGCCCAGCATATTGCAAGAAGCGGCTTCCAGCCGCTGGAGTATGAATTGGCCTTTGGCGGCGAAGGGGAATTTCCACCCATCAAAATAGAGCTTGATTCGGGGGAGAAGGTATACCTGACCGGACGTATTGACAGGGTTGATGTATTGGAAGGGGAGGACGGCACCTATATTAGGGTTATTGACTACAAGTCGGGAAATAAGGACTTTTGCCTGTCGGATGTTTATCATGGGCTGCAGATACAGCTAATAACTTACCTGGATGCCCTCTGGGAAAACGGGTCGGGACGGTTTAAGCAGCCGGTGCTGCCGGGGGGAATGCTGTATTTCACGATAGACGACCCGATAATAACCAACGGCAAGGGGTTGACGGTGCAGGAGATAGAACACGAGATAATGAAAAAGCTCAAAATGAAGGGCCTATTGCTGGCGGACGTTAAGCTGATAAAGGAAATGGACAGAGAGATAGACGGCAGCTCCCTAATAATACCCGCAAGGATTAATAAGGGGGATGTGCTGGGGAAATCTTCAACGGTGGCTAACGCAGAGCAGTTCGGCCTTTTGCGCAGTTATGTCAGGAATTTGCTGGCAAAGACCGCCGGGGAGATGTTGAAGGGGGATGTATCCATAAGCCCCTACAGGAAAAACAGCTTCACTTCCTGCAGCTATTGTGATTACTCGCCTGTATGCCAGTTTGATACCGGCTTTGCGGACAACCGCTACAGGATGCTTAAGGATATTGATGAGCAGCAGCTATGGAGGCTTCTGGGTTATACAGAAAAACCGGGGAAGGGTGAGGCCGAATGAGCGGGACCAAATGGACCGGGCAGCAGCTGGAGGCAATAACCGAAAGCGGGCGCAATCTGCTGGTTGCGGCGGCGGCCGGAGCCGGCAAAACTGCCGTCCTGGTTGAAAGAATAATACGCAGTATTACCGACAGCGACAATCCGGTGGATATTGACCGTCTGCTTGTGGTTACCTTTACCAACGCCGCTGCCACCGAGATGAGGGAAAGGATTGGGGCGGCCCTCGAGGAGGCCCTTGACAGGGATCCGGGTTCTGCAAAGCTCCAGAGGCAGCTGTCGCTGATAAACAAAGCCACCATAACAACAATGCATTCCTTTTGCCTGGAAGTCATACGGAATAATTTCCACTGTATAGATATCGACCCGGTCTTTAAGGTGGCAGACGAGACTGAAGTTCTTTTGCTAAAGCTTGAAGCGCTGGAGGAACTGTTTGAGGAAAGGTATGAGAAGGCGGACCCGGAGGACGGCTTTATTAGGCTTGTGGAATGCTATGGGGGCAAAAAGGATGATTTAATGCTTCAGCAAATGGTGCTGGACCTGTACGGGTTCGTGCAAAGCCATCCATGGCCCGGCGCCTGGCTCAGGGAAAAGGCTGAAAGCTTTAACCTTTCGGAGGGTGAGGAGTTTGGCAGCACCGGCTGGGCGAAAGTACTGACCGGGAATATAACGACCGAGCTTAAAGGGCTCCGGGATATGATGGACAGCGCCGTCCAAATCATTAACGGTGCCCCGGGGCTGGAAGCATATCTTGATACGTTCCTTGAGGATATAAATAATATTGAGGCTTTGACAGGACTGTCCGGAGGCAGCTGGGACGATATGCACCGGGCCTTTTGGTCGCTGGAATTTGGCAGGCTGCCCAGATGCGGCAGGAACGCCGGCCAGGATGAAAAAGAACGGGTTACCGATATAAGGAACAAAACCAAGGACAGGCTGCGCAAAATGAGAGACGAGCTGTTCCGGTTCCCATCCCAAGAGATTATCCGGGATTTGAGGGAGCTGTATCCGTTGCTTAAATGCCTGTCTGACCTTGTTATCGATTTTGAAGCAAAATATTCGGCCAAAAAAAAGGAAAAGTCGGTATTGGATTTCAACGACCTGGAGCATTTCTGCCTTGAGATACTCACCGATAAAGACCCGGAGGGAAATATAATTCCATCAAAGACGGCCCTTTCTTACCGTGAAGGGTTTGTGGAAATTCTGGTGGACGAATACCAGGACAGCAACCTTGTACAGGAGGTTATAATAAACGCCATTGCGGGAGAAGGCGGAAAGCCAAACGTTTTTGTGGTGGGAGATGTAAAGCAGAGCATATACCGGTTCAGACAGGCAAGGCCCGAGCTCTTTATGGCAAAGTATAACAGCTATCCCTCCGGGACCGGCCTGCCGGACAGGAAGATACTGCTGTATAAGAATTTTAGAAGCAGGGAGAACATAATCAATGCGGTTAATATGGTGTTCGGACAGATTATGTCCAGAAGGGTAGGGGAGCTTGACTATACCGAAGCTGAAGCCTTAAACCCGGGCGCCGTCTACCCTGCACCCGGAGAGACAGACGCTGCCGCCGGCGGGGCGGTGGAACTGCATATCATGGAAAGGGAAGGGCAGGAGGACGGGTCTGCGCAAAATGAAAAGAAGCATGGGGAAGATGCCGGCGGTGAAGAAAACGCCGCGGACGTTGACCAGCCGGATGCGGTCCAGTCCGAAGCCATACTCATAGCCCGCAGGATTAACCAGCTGGTCAGCCCGCCCGCCGGGCAAACACCCTTTAGGGTGTACGACGGGCGTCTCGGTCAATACAGGGATGTGAAATACAGGGATATAGTGGTGCTTTTAAGGGCCACAAGGAACTGGGCCGAAACCTTTGTGGAGGAGTTTGAGCTGGCAGGAATACCGGTCTATGCGGACACCTCCGCCGGTTATTTCCAGACCGTTGAGATACAGGTTATGATGTCGCTTTTGAAAATTATAGATAATCCCATGCAGGATATACCAATTCTGTCGGTACTGAGGTCTCCGGTTGGAGGCTTTTGCCCCGAAGAACTGATTGATATAAGGCTCTGCGACAGGGAGAAACCCTTTTATCAGGCAATGAAAATCCTGGCCGGGGACGCTGACGGACAGACTGCACAAAAGGTGCGGGATTTTATTGAACGCCTTGACGGGTGGCGGGATAAGGCCGCACACATGTCCACCGATCAGTTGATATGGCACCTGTTTGCAGACACCGGGTATTACAGCTATACCGGAACAATGCCGGGGGGGATGCAGAAACAGGCTAACCTCCGCATGCTTTATGAAAGGGCCAGACAGTATGAAGAGACAAGCTACCGGGGACTGTTTAACTTCATAAATTTCATAGACAGACTGAAGTTAAGCAGCGGGGATATGGGCAGTGCCAAAATACTGGGGGAGAATGAAAACGTAGTAAGGATTATGAGCATACACAAGAGCAAGGGCCTTGAATTCCCCGTCGTGATAGTGGCGGGCTGCGGCAAGGGTTTCAATTTCCAGGATACCACACGAAGGCTTCTGGTGCATCAGGATTTGGGCTTCGGGCCCGAGTACATTGACCCGGAAAAAAGGATATCCTATTCAACCCTTGCAAAACAGGCCCTCAAATATAAGATAAAGCTGGAATCACTGTCCGAGGAGATGAGGATTTTATACGTCGCCTTTACGAGGGCAAGGGAAAAGCTGATAATAACCGGTTCGGCAAGAAACCTTGATAAAAGGCTGGCGGGATGGCAGCGCAGTCCGGACAGCGCCGGTTTGAAGCTTCCGGAATATCAGGTTATGACCGCAGGAAATTATCTGGATTGGCTTTGTCCTTCCATTATTGGCCTCTCGGACGGAAATTCCGGTCAAAACGGCAGCCTCTGGGAAATTAAGATTTGGGAAAAGGGCAGCCTTTTAAGGGAAAATACGGCAGCAGCCGGGGAGGGCAGCTTAAAGGCGGATGATATCAGAAAACTGCTGGATGACACGGAGCCCGGTGAGTACAGCGATGAGATAGCCAAAAGGCTTGAATGGGAATACCTGTACGGTAAATCAGCACAGCTTCCGGTGAAACTGTCGGTTACGGAACTTAAAAGACGGTCCGCCGTTGAATTTGCCGAAGAATATATATCCCTGGAGGCCTACCCCCGTCCTGTGGCCGTTAAACCCTCGTTTATCGGTGAGGATACAGGCTTTGGCGCCGCCGATAAGGGCAGCATACTTCATTTTGTCATGCAGCATCTTGACCTTAAGGGTCCCCTGGACAGGGAGGGGATAGAGGGTCAGGTGGAGAGGATGGTATCCCGCCACCTGCTTACATTGCAGGAGGCCCGGGTGGTGGATGCCGTTAAACTGGAAAAGTATTTCTGTTCCCCGCTGGGTCAGAGGATGCTTAAGGCCGACAGCCTAAGGAGGGAGGTTCCCTTTAACCTCGGTATAAAAAGCACCGATATATACGGGGAACTGGCTGCGGACATATACGGTGAGGAGACCATAATCCTCCAGGGGATTATAGACTGCTGTTTCGAAGAGGACGGCAAAATGATACTGATAGATTACAAGACCGATTATGTTTCGCATAGGGGATCGCGCGGCCCCGGGAAGCACGGTGACCATCCCAAACCGGGGGACAGGTCCGGCAAACCGGGGGACAGGCCGGATGTCTGGGCTTCCGACAATGGAACGGAGTATATCAGGGAGAAGTACAGGTCGCAGATAGAGCATTATGCGGCGGCGCTTGAGCGTATTACAGGTAAAGAGGTTGCCGGTAAATACCTGTATCTTTTCCACAACGGACAAACCATAGAATACTAATGCGGCAGGGGACAGTTATTTTTCAGGAGGTGAAGCCATGCGCATATTACATACATCAGACTGGCATCTGGGACGGCGGTTGGAAAGCATAAACCGCATAGAGGAACAGAGAGAGTTTGTTGACCAGCTCTGCGACATTGCGGACAGCGAAAATATTGACCTGGTGCTGGTAGCCGGGGACGTTTATGACAGCTATAACCCGTCCGCCGCGGCGGAGGAACTGTTCTACTATGCCCTGGAAAGGCTGAATGCCGGCGGTACCAGGGCAGTGGTGGTTATTGCCGGTAACCACGACAATCCCGAGCGGTTGTGCGCATCCAACCCGCTGGCGGTCAAAAGCGGGATAGTACTGTTGGGCTATCCTGGGAGCCGGGCCGTTGCGGATAAGGGCAGCGGCGGCAGGATACAAGTGACGGATTCCGGGCCGGGGTGGCTGGAAGCCGGTATTTCCCGGTGCGGGCAAAGCGCCGTTGTATTAACTCTTCCCTACCCTTCCGAGGCAAGGCTTGAACAGCTTTTATCGGAGGAAGCCGACGAGGCTAAGCTGCAGAGGGCGTATTCAGACAGGATTGCAGACATTATTGCCGGGTTAAGCAGCAGATACAGAAAGGATACGGTGAATCTGGCAGTCAGCCATATATTTGTAAACGGCGGCAAACAGTCGGAATCCGAGAGGACGCTGCAGGTAGGCGGAGCTCTGACTGTGGAGCCGGAGGTTCTTCCCGGCCTGGCCCATTTTACAGCGCTGGGTCATCTTCACAGGTCCCAGCGGGTAAAGGCCGCACCCTGTCCCGCCTATTATTCAGGCTCGCCCCTTGCCTACAGCTTTTCAGAATCCGATTATGCAAAGGCCCTTTATATAATCGATGCGGTACCGGGAAAACCGGCGGATATACGGGAGATTTATTTAAGCTGTGGCAGACCTCTCAAAAGATGGATTGCCGTGGACGGTATGGAGCAGGCCCTGAAGTGGGGCCAGGAGGGGAAAGACAAGTATGCGTGGATTGACCTGGAGGTACATACCGACAGGACAATCACCATGGAGGAGCAAAGAATTCTAAGGAAATTAAACCCGGGGATACTCAACATAAGGCCGGTGATAAAGCAGCAGGACTGCCTGCCTCCGGATTATGAGAACCGGGAAACAAAAAAGGCAGACCAACTGTTCAGGGACTATTATTTGTACAAAACCAAGACCGAGATATCCGAAGAACTGATGGGCGCATTTCTGGACATACTGAATGACAGCGGGGAATTAGAGGAACAGGATGACACGGGAGGTGACGGGGCATGAGGCCAAGGCACCTTGAAATAGAGGGACTGCAGAGCTTTAAGGATGTGCAGAGGATAGACTTCGACCGGTTGGGTGAAACGGGTCTGTTTGGTATATTCGGGCCTACCGGAAGCGGTAAGTCCACAGTCCTTGATGCCATAACCCTGGCATTATACGGTAATGTCCAGAGGGCGGGCAGGGGTACCCAGGGTATAGTCAATACCGACGCGGACGAGGTCAGGGCATGCTTCAACTTTGACCTTTTAAAGGACGGGGCCAGAAGAGCTTACAGGGTTGAACGGGTTTACAGAAAAAAGAAAGGCTCGGATACCTTTGTCGAGAACAGGCTGGCAAGGCTGTCCGAGATTACAAAGGACGGCGAATATATAGTGATTGCCGACAAGCTGGGGGATGTAAACGGCAAAGTAGAGGAGCTGATAGGGCTAAGGCCCGACGATTTTACCCGGTCGGTGGTGCTGCCCCAGAATAAGTTCCAGGAATTTTTGCTGCTTGAAGGGGCAAAAAGAAGAGAGATGCTTGAGAGGATTTTTTACCTCGGGGAGTATGGAAGGCAGCTTACCGAGAAGGTGGGGAAAAGACTGGGCCATGTCAAAACCTGTCTCGCCGAGGTTGGAGGAGCCATATCTTCCCTTGGTGACGTATCTCCGGAAGCCCTTGAGGATGCCGAAAACAGTATGAAGGCAGCCCTTGCACTTAAGGATAAGGCGGGCAGGGAGCTGGAACTGGCGGAGGGCCGCTTTAATCAGGCCAAAGAGGTATGGGACCTGCAGGCGGAGTTGGAAGATATAAACCGGGAAGAGCAGGAGCTTATATCCCGTCAGCGGGTGGTGGAAGAAAACCGCAGGCTGTACGATCAGGCGATCAGGGCAGGGGAGCTGGCGGATGCTATCGTAAAATACAACCGGCTGCAGACGAATTTGGAGAATACCATGACCCGGTTGGAGACTGTATACAGCGGGTTGTCCCGTCTGGACGGGGAACTGCAAAGGACAACAGGGCTGTATGATGCAAGTAGGGAGCAGGCGGAAAATGAGAAGCCGGGGCTGATAGAAAAGCGGTCAAAACTTAGGGATGCCCTGGCGATAGAGACCGAAATATCAGATATTGACACGCGTTTGGAGGAGCTCCGGAAACAGTATGGCGACACTGACAGGTCGGCAAAGGAAAAGGACGAAGGGATCAAAGCCTTAAGGTTACAATTGGAAGGCGTAGACAAGGATGTCCGGGAGGGCAGGCAAAAAATTGATACGCTGAGGGTGGAACCGGAATACAGAAGGGATATCCAAAAAGGGGCCAGGCTGGAGGAGGAACTCGAAAGACTTGCAGAGGAATTAAAAAAGCACCGACAGGACTTTGACAAGGTCACCGACAGAATAAAGGCCCTGGAAGATGAGCTTAAAAGTATTACTGCAGGGAAACAGGATATCCTCAGACGGCTGCAGGAGTTAAAGGACAGACAGGCAGAACTTGAAAGCAAAAAGCCCGGCCGGCGGGAGGATATAATGCGGGATATTGACCGGTTCCACGAGCTGCAGCTCAAGTGTCAGACCCTAAGGGCAGCGGCGGCCGGTATTGATGCATTGAAGGAAAGGCATGAAGGAATAAAGCTGCTGGCCGGGCAGCAGGCAGCAGAGCTCGAAAGCGGTAAGTCGGGCAGGGAGGCCCTTTTGCAAAAACTGGAGGCCCGCAGGCAGGAAGCCGAGGTTATAAGGCTGCAGTACGAAAAGAATACGGCGTTTCTCCTTGCAAGGAATTTGAAGGAAAACGAGGCCTGCCCGGTATGCGGCTCGACCCACCATCCCAGGCCTGCAGCCCGGCATGATACAGAAGGGGATAAGGATATTGAGCTGCAGTTGAAAGGTGCCCGGGAAAAGCTTGAACAGGCCGAACAGCTGTACAGGGAATTTGAAAACAAGTACCTGGTTCTTCAGGAACAGTTCAGGGGCAATGAAGCGCAGCGGCTGCAGGTATCCGAAGAATTGGCAAAGGCCCGGGACGGGTACCGTAAGCTTATAAAGCAGCTGCCCGGTAATATGCAAAGTTTTGATATGCAGAGGCTGGAGGAGGAGTTGGCCGGAATGGCTCTGCATAACCAGAACAAGCTTGCCGCCCTTGAAGAATGGGAAAGATTGGCTGCGCAGGTTAACGAGGACATACAAAGCCTGTTACAGGAGCGTTCGGATATGTCGGTTGCATATAACAGCAAGAAGGCGGAACTCGAGCTTAATTGTCAGAGCCTGGACAGCATTAATGAATTGCTGAAAAACGCTTCCGGCCTTTTGGACCACAAAACAAAGGAATACAAAGGGTTTTTGTCTGCCTTTGATATAGACAGTGCCCGCAAAGAGCTGGAGTCGACAGAAGATAAGGACAGGCAGGTCCGGGAGCTGCAGGGCAAACAGGAGCAGCTGCAGCAGAAGGATAAAAACCTGAGGGATGCCCTGGAGGGACTTACTGCAGAAAAACATAAGCTTGGCAGCCAATTATCTGTAATCCAAACCGAGGGCAAAAGCCTGAATGAGCGAAAAGCAAACCAGGAAAACAGGATCAGGGAGCTGACGGGGGGCAGGGATGTCCAAACCGCCCTGGAGGCCGTCGGCAAGAGGCTTGGGGAGCTTCAGATGCGAGAGAAGGAGCTTGGCGCAATAGTAAAGGAGCTGGAGACAAAGCATAATGAAATGTCCGGTCGCAAAAGTGCACTGGAAAACCAGAAGCGTATATATAAGCAGGGCCTGGATGCCGAAAAAGAGAGTTTGCAGGACAGCCTGAAAGAAAAGGGCTTTGGGAGCATGGAACAGGCGCAAAAAGCCCTGCTGTCCGAGGAAGAGTGCCAGGCCTTAAATGACGGGATACAGCAATACGACAAACAGCTTGCCGATATTAAGGCCCGGAAAAACATGTACCTGAAAAAGCTTAAGGGACGTACAGTTACCGAAGAGGACTGGAACCGGATAAACCAACAGTACAGCCGGAAGAAACAGCACAGGGAAGAGGCAATATCAAAGTATGAGGAGGCAAGGGTAAGCTGCAGCCGGCTAAAAGACAACTATAACAGGTGGATAAAGCTGGATAAGGAGTACCGGGAACACCAAAGGAAAGCGGAAATGCTGGAGCAAATACAAAGGCTTCTGCGGGGCAACAGCTTTGTAGAATATATTTCGGAGGAGAGGCTTAAATACATTGCCCGGGAAGCCTCCGAGACCCTAGGCGTGCTGACTAAATACCGGTATGCACTGGAGCTTGATACCGGCCAGGGTTTTGTGATAAGGGACTATGCCAATGGAGGCGTATGCAGGGCGGTATCCACGCTGTCCGGGGGAGAGACCTTTCTCACTTCCCTTTCACTGGCTTTGGCGCTGTCAAAACAGATTCAGCTTAAGGGCCAGAGCCCGCTGGAATTTTTCTTTTTGGATGAGGGTTTTGGCACACTGGACAGCAGCCTTTTAGACACCGTCATAGATGCCCTTGAAAGGCTCAGTTCAAGACAGCGTGTCATAGGTGTTATCAGCCATGTGCCCGAACTGAAAAACAGGATAGCACGGCGGCTGATAGTGGAGCCCCCTTCGGTTTACGGCGAAGGCAGCAGGGTCAGGATGGAAAAATAATTTCAAATATTTTTAAATTTTGTATTGACAGGTCATCCGAACCCTGCTAGAATACATACTAATATTAAAAAAAGACAATACAGAGAATAAAGGCTGTGAAGGAGACAGGCATTTTGACCCTTTAGCTTCAGAGAGTCGGTGGATGGTGCGAACCGATACTAAGGCGGAATGCGTATCCCTCCTGAGCTGTTTCCCAGAAGTACGAGTAAGGGAAAAACGGTAAGCCCCGTTACAGGCAAGGGTTTGATGGAACCTGGAGAGTGGTTTCTATAGTGATATAGAAGCAAATTAGGGTGGTAACGCGTGGAGTATATCCCCGTCCCTGCATACGTTTGGATGCAGTGACGGGGATTTTTGATTCTCCGGGCGAAAATACAGGCGAAAAGGAGGAATGAAACGGTGAAACGTCATGTGATGTCGGTGCTGATGGAGAATAACCCCATTACCTTTAACCGGGTTTCGGGGCTGCTTGCCAGGAAGGGTTATTGGATAGAGAACCTTACCTTTGGGGGTACCGAAGACCCGGAGGTATCCCGTATGACCTTTGCAGTTACCTGTGAAGGATGGACCGAGGGCCAGTTAAAGAATCAGCTGGAAAAGCTTGTGGATGTACTAAAAACAGAGCCGAAACAGGGGGCTTCATATTACAGCGGAGCAGTCCTTGCCAGGGCAAAATAGGGGGAGTTTAATATGACAAAAATGTATTATCAAAACGACTGCAATTTGGAGCTTTTGAAGGATAAGACGGTTGCTGTAATAGGCTATGGGAGCCAGGGCCATGCCCATGCGCAAAACCTCATGGATTCCGGAGTAAAGGTTGTTGTGGGGCTGTACAGCGGAAGCAGGTCGTGGAAAACAGCCGAGAATGACGGGTTTAAGGTAATGGAGGCATCCGGGGCTGCAGAGTGTGCCGACCTTATTATAATGCTGGTTAACGATGATGTGCAGCCCAGGCTGTACAAGGAAAGCATACAGCCCCACCTTACGGCGGGCAAAGCCCTTTTGTTTGCCCACGGGTTTAATGTTCATTACAACCAGATAGTGCCTCCGGAGGATGTCGATGTGTTCATGATAGCCCCCAAGGGGCCCGGGCATACGGTGCGCAGCCAGTTTTTGGAGGGAAGGGGAGTCCCCTGCCTGATTGCAGTGTACCGGGACGCAACCGGAAAAGCCAGGGATTTGGCGCTGGCCTATGCAGCAGGCATAGGGGGAGCAAGGGCAGGGTTGGTTGAGACAACCTTCAAGGAGGAGACCGAGACAGACCTGTTTGGAGAGCAGGCGGTCTTGTGCGGAGGAGTATGCGAGTTAATGAAAGCGGGATTTGAAACCCTGGTGGAAGCCGGTTATCAGCCCGAAAGCGCATATTTCGAATGCCTTCATGAGATGAAGCTTATAGTGGACCTTATCAACCAGGGAGGCCTGAGTTTTATGAGACATTCGATAAGCGACACTGCTGAATATGGGGATTATATGGTGGGGAAAAGGATAATAACCGATCAGACAAGGCAGGAGATGAAAAGGGTTCTGGCCGAGATACAGGATGGCACCTTTGCGAAGGGTTGGATTTTGGAAAACAGGGTCAACCGTCCGGTGTTCAATTCCAGGAGGAAGATGGAACAAAGCCACAAAATTGAGCAGGTGGGAAAAGAACTGAGAAAAATGATGAGTTGGATAAATAAATAGAAAAGGGTTTAAAAGCAGCGGCTTGCAGCAGGCGAAAACAACCGTGAAAAGCGGCCGTTTTGCTTAGAACCTGGCATATACAGGAAGGTGTTATTGTCTGTGAGGAGGGTGTATATGAAAAGCGACAGGGTTAAAAAGGGGCTTGAAAGGGCACCCCATCGTTCGCTGTTCAAGGCGATGGGTTATACCGACGGGGAAATAGAAGCGCCGCTGATTGGTATCGTGAATTCCAGAAACGAAATAGTTCCGGGACATATCCATCTAAACAGCGTGGTGGATGCCGTCAAAACCGGCGTGTCAATCGGGGGGGGCACCCCGATAGAGTTTCCTGCCATAGCGGTATGCGACGGTATAGCCATGGGACATTCGGGGATGAACTATTCCCTTGCGTCCAGGGAACTGATTGCCGATTCCATAGAAACGATGGCCCTGGCCCATGCCTTTGACGGGCTGGTTATGGTAACAAACTGTGACAAGGTTGTACCGGGTATGCTGATGGCTGCACTCAGGGTTAATATCCCCACTGTTTTAGTAAGCGGAGGTCCGATGCAGGCGGGGTTTGCCGATGGGGACAGGATAAGCCTGTCAAACATGTTTGAGGCTGTGGGAGCGGTAAAGGCCGGGCAGATGACCGCCGGTGAGCTGCGCCATTATGAGGAAAAAGCCTGCCCGGGCTGCGGGTCGTGTGCCGGAATGTTTACAGCCAACAGTATGAACTGCCTTACCGAGGTGCTGGGTATGGGTCTGCCGGGGAACGGGACCATACCGGCGGTGTATGCCGGGCGTATACGCCTTGCAAAACAGGCGGGAATGGAGGTAATGAAGCTTGTCCAAAGGGATATCAAGCCCAGGGACATTATCAGCTACGAATCCTTTATAAATGCCCTTACGGTGGATATGGCGCTGGGCTGCAGCACCAACAGCATACTGCATCTTTGTGCCATAGCCCACGAGATTGGGGTGGCGCTTGACCTTGACATAGTCAACGAAATAAGCTCAAGGACACCCAATTTATGCAGGTTAAGTCCGGCTGGCAATCATTACATTGAAGACCTGTATGCCGCAGGGGGAGTACAGGCAGTTATCGGAGAGCTGGCGGGGAACGGCCTTATTAACCTGGATTTGGTTACGGTTACGGGCCGTACACTGGGGGAAAACATCTCGCAGGCGGTAAACCTTAACCCCAGTGTGATAAGGCCCTTTAATAACCCATACAGCCCTACGGGGGGACTTGCCATGCTAAAGGGCAGCCTTGCACCCGACGGGTGTGTCGTAAAGAGGTCTGCGGTGGATAAGGCTATGCTGAGGCACAGGGGTTCCGCCCGGGTTTTTGATTCCGAGGAGCATGCCCTCGGGGCAATTTACGGTGGTGAGATAAAAAGCGGGGAAGTGCTGGTAATACGTTTTGAAGGGCCGAAGGGAGGCCCGGGCATGAGAGAAATGCTGGCCCCCACATCCGCCCTGGCAGGAATGGGGCTGGACAAGGAGGTTGCCCTTGTAACAGACGGACGGTTCAGCGGAGCCACCCGCGGTGCGGCAATCGGACATGTATCGCCGGAGGCCGCCGAGGGCGGGCCCATAGCCCTTGTTGAGGACGGAGACATTATTTCGATAGATATGACGGAAGGAACAATTCATTTGGAGGTTGAGGACGGCGAGCTGCAAAGGAGAAAGCTTTGCAGGGCAGTGCCTAAACCCAAGAACCGGCATGGATATCTTGCCCGGTATGCAAGGCTTGTTACTTCTGCAAGTACGGGAGCGGTATTAAAGGTATGATAAGGCAAAGGAGTTGTAGACAATGATGTTGACAGGAGCGGAAATTCTAATCCGGTGTTTGACGGAGCAGGGGACAGACGTGGTTTTCGGATATCCCGGAGGAAGCGTGCTGAATGTGTACGATGCACTGTACAGGCACAGGGAAGAGATTTGCCATATACTGACTTCCCATGAGCAGGGGGCGGTACATGCCGCCGACGGTTATGCAAGGGCTACCGGCAGAACGGGGGTGTGTATTGCCACCTCTGGGCCCGGGGCCACCAACCTTGTGACGGGTATTGCCACAGCCTATATGGATTCGGTTCCGGTTGTAGCCATAACCTGTAATGTTTCAACCAATCTGCTCGGCAGGGACAGCTTTCAGGAGGTTGATATAACCGGAGTTACACTGCCTGTTACCAAACACAATTTTTTGGTAAGGGATATAAATAAACTGGCGGATACGGTGCGCAGGGCTTTCAGTATAGCCGGGGAAGGCAGACCCGGACCCGTTCTGATTGATATTCCCAAGGATGTTACCGCCATGACTGCTGAATACCACCGGGTTCTTCCCCGGACTGTTCCAAAGACCGGGAACCCCGCCAACCTGAATAGTATTGAATACGCTGTGAAGCTGCTGCATGAGTGTAAAAAACCCCTTATATACGCAGGCGGGGGAGTAAACAATTCGGGCGCTGCCCGTGAACTGCTATGCTTTGCTGAAAAGTTAAGCAGCCCCGTTGCATGCAGCCTTATGGGCCTGGGCGGTTTTCCGGGTACCCACCCGCTGTACACGGGGATGATCGGCATGCACGGTACCAAGGCTTCCAACACGGCGGTAACCGAATGCGATATGCTTGTTGCGGTCGGTGCAAGGTTCAGCGACAGGGTGGTAAGTGACCTGGAACGGTTTGCGCCGGATGCAAAGGTAATCCATCTGGACATAGACCCCTGCGAAATAGGCAAGAATGTAAAGGTATACCATCATGTGCTGGGGGATATCAAAGATGTTCTCAAAAGGTTAAACCAAGGGATCGACTGTTGTGAAAGGGTTGAATGGACAGACCGGATACTGGGCTTGAAGGAAAAATACCCCCAAAACTACAGCGATGGAGGCCGTCTTAAACCCCGGTACATTATCGAAAGGATTTATGAAGTATCAAAGGGCGACGCAATTATAACAACCGATGTGGGGCAGCACCAGATTTGGAGTGCCCAGTATTATAAATATACAAAACCCAGAACCTATATCTCTTCCGGGGGCCTTGGGACCATGGGATATGGTCTTGGGGCAAGCATAGGGGCTCAAATCGGCAGGCCCGGCAAAAGGGTGTTTAATATTACCGGGGACGGCTGCTTCAGGATGAACTGCATAGAAATCGCCACAGCGGTGAAATACAATATACCCGTTATAACAATAGTGCTCAATAATCATGCCCTCGGGATGGTGCGCCAGTGGCAGTGGCTGTTTTACGGGCGGCGGTTTTCCCAGACATCCCTGGACAAGACAACTGATTTTGTAAAGCTGGCGGAGGCCTATGGAGCGGTTGGCATTAACCTCACCCGCCCGGAAGACGTTGACGGTGTACTGGAGAAAGCCCTTGGAGCCAGCGGTCCGGTGATAGTAAACTGCGAAATTGACAGGGATGAGGCGGTGTTTCCAATAGTACCGCCGGGCAAGCCGTTAAGCGAATCCATTATGGAGTGAAAGGCCTTAGTTAATCCGTATAGTATGGCGCTCTTTTGGTTTAAAGGTATTGCTTAGTGCAATCCTGCACCGGCCGGCATTTCATTTTCATGCATAATTAGCAGCCGGGTATTTTATACTAAATGGAAACAGGTTATCCGGAGGACGGTTTATGGACTTTTTATGGGAATCAGCAGTACTTGTTATGGTAGGAATGATACTTTTGCGCATATCCGGAAGAAAATCCATTGCCCAGATGACCATAGCCCAGACCGTTGTGATGATATCCATCGGAGCGATTATTGTTCAGCCAATAGTTGAAAAAAGCGTGTGGAAGACGGTTGCGGCAGCTGCAGTTTTTGTCGCTTTCCTCCTGTTAATTGAAATGCTGAGCGTTAAAGTCAATTTCATGGAAAAACTAATGGTCGGAAAGTCGGTTGTGGTAATAAAGGACGGCAAGCCCCAAATAAACAACATGAGGAAGCTCAGGCTATCGGTGGACCAACTGGAATCCCAACTCAGACAAAAAGGAATAGAAAGAATTGAAGATGTAAGAATAGCCACCCTTGAATCCAACGGTCTTATAGGGTATGAACTGATGAGGCATGCAAAGCCGGTTACCGTAGGGGAGCTTGAAAAAATGCTGGGATATATGGCGGTCAAGCCGGATGCGACAGCGGAGCGGCAGAATATAAATCTGTTTGATGAAGTTGTGCAGAAAAGCCATAATAAGGACAATCCCGGACAGTTGCAATAGACATTGGGCGAACCCGCCTTATGGCTAAGGCTCCAGGGAATTATTATCCGAATGCCTCTTGCTTTCGCTGTAATTGTGCAGGTAACCTCAGTTATCCCCGGAGGCAGGCCTAAAGGGAGATTACCGTTTAATTTTTATTTCTGTGTTGTATTGTCTGAGCGATTTGTTATATAATCTCCTTATACGTTTTTTACACCGGATTCATTATTAATGAATAAAATGTATCATGCTTGGAAATGGGAGGATAACAATGAGATTTAAAGAGTATTTAAGCCTGAGCAATATAAGCTTAATAGGGGCGGCAATAGTAGGATCCTATGTGCTGGCGAGCACATATGTTTTGAAAAAGTCTCTGCCTGCCGGTGCATGCGCCCTGCAAAGCTATGATAAATGGCTATATCTGGCAATAACCCTGGCGATTATTTCAGTTGTGACCGACGGATTTGGGAAGAAAAGCAATGTATGATAAAAGCCCGCCTTATGGCGGGCTTTATACACATTTACATGTTTCTGAAAATACCACCCATGTTACCGGTGTTTCCGGTATTGCCCTGGGTAACCTCGGATTTAAGCTGCTGAATCTGGTGGTCACTGGCTTTCTGGGCCGGCCTGTAGTAGTTCTTCTGTTCTGCAACCTTAAACATCTGATAGTGATAGTGCTCGCACTGGTTCCTTATCTGCTGTATGGTCTGTCTCAATTCCTGGTCCTCGCACTCGCCTATAACTCTGCCATAATTAGACAGACTGGACTTCAGCGAACCTAACACATCGCTTACCATTTCTTTTTCCTGCATAACCATGCCTCCTTATCTTAAGAATGAAATAAGTTTTTGGACGGTGCCGTCAGCGGAGTTGGCACCCTGTTCCAGAAGTTGTTTAACATGAGGGTCATTGCACTGCTGTGCATAGGTTCTTAGTTTGGTGCTTTCGGTCTGATGAGCTCCTATCAACTCTCTGAGGTTCTGAAGTTCAAGCTCATTTAACTTTGCCATAGTTACTCCCCTTTCTTCTATTGTTCTCTTACGCCTGTATTATTTTTTCTCACCGTTATAATAATTATTCGAAGCAGGGAAATTATTATTCCTCACCTTCAATTGTTTCAAGGATGATGCCACGGTCACCGATAAACTCCATATAGTTGCTGCCGCAGTATTTGCATCGGTTTTTCCAAAAAATTACTTCGAAAAGGCTGCCGCAGTATCTGCACCTTGCCAGCATTTTATCTTTATCGACTATAAGGCTGGCATCGTCTAACAGACCTTTGCCCTTCATCCGGTCAAAGGCCTTTATTAAGTGCTGTGTATCTATGTTTTCCCAGGGTCCCAGTCTTATATGGACTGTCGTTACCTTTGAAAAGTTGTTGTTTGCCGCTTCCTGTCTGACAGATTCCAGTAATTTTTGCACTTCAAACTCAATGTTCAGGCCAATCACCCCATTCCGTTTGCCGGATGTCTGCCGCCGCTAAGTATTTATATGTTCTTACATGCCAAGGTATGCCACATAATGGAGCAGCGGCTGTATTCGGTACGGATAAACTGCAGGCGCCTAAAAACCGGAGGTTAAAATGCCGAAATAATATATGAAACCAATAATCCAAGGGTGTGATTTTATGTCGCTTAGATTTGACCTTGACCCGGAACTTATTGATATAAAGGAGATGCCTGTTTTGTCCGAGGACGAGCTGTGGATGGACTTTTTCGCAACCTGCAGAAGTTTCCCGGTAAGGCGCAGATATAACAGGCTGGTTAAGCTGTTGTCTGCTGAAAATAGAATAACCGAAGACATACAAACTGCGAAACATGACAAAAAGAAAAGCCTGAATACCGTGTTTTCCCTGTCGCAGAAAGCAAATAATGAGGGAGACGAAAGGGCAGCTGTCAGAATGGAAGAGGAGAAGGCCACCATAGAGGCGCTCAACGAACGATTAGAACAACTGAAGGCAAGAAGGCACCGGCTTAAGGAACAGATTACCGGCACAAATTTTTCGCTGTTAAAAGAAACGGTCAGGATTTCTTACGGTAAAATAAGAAAGCGGGAGAGTGAACTGGAGAATATAGCAGCGGATATGGATGCATTGAAGGCCAGACTGAATCATTTGATTGACAGAAAACACGGTCTTGAAGAGGAAAAAAGCAGCCTCTATCGCCTGGTTCACGCACTTATAGGCAGGGACGAAGCGGATAAGCTGGACAGGAGCTATCTGGAATAGACTATCCGATAGTTTTGTTTATACCCTTACAGGAATTATTTGTTTACTATAGAAAATAATATACAGGGGAAAAAAGCGGGGTGAGGATATGATAGTGGGAACGGGTATAGACATAATCGAGATTGACAGGATAAAGCGTGTCCTTTACAGGCACCAGGGTTTTGTGGACAGATTCTTTGACCCGGAGGAAGCGGCCTATTACCGGCGGCGCAATATGAATATTTCCTCAATAGCCGGCGGGTTTGCGGCCAAGGAAGCCGTTGTAAAGGCCATGGGCACCGGGTTCACTGTTTTTGGCTGGAAGGATATAGTGATATGCAGGGACGATAAGGGACGGCCGGCTGTCGGGCTGCGGGGCAGTGCCAGGACCCTGTGCAGCGCCGCAGGTATAGAAGAAATACTTGTTTCAATATCCCACAGCAGGGATTATGCAATTGCTCAGGCAATAGCTCTGGGAGGTGTCAGGCATGAGGGTTGTAACCCCTGAACAGATGAGGGAGATAGACAGGACGGCGATAGAAGAATACGGCATCCCCGGCGCAGTCCTTATGGAGAATGCCGGAAGAAGCGTTGCGGAGGAGGTTTTGAAACTGCCCGGGGACAGGAAAAACCGCGTGGTTATGTTTGCGGGCAGGGGAAACAACGGCGGCGACGTGATGGTGGCTGCCCGGCATTTGTCCAATAACGGCGTGTTTGTAAGGGTGTTTCTCATAGGGGAATACGAACGTATAACCGGTGAAGCCGGGGTCAATGCCGGCATAATAAAAAAGATGGGCATACCCTTTGACATTGTATCCGGCAGTAAGGACCTTGAGGCGGTCCAAACTGCCCTGCAGTGGGGTCAGGTGGTGGCGGACGGTATATTTGGCACCGGTCTTAGGGGAGAAGTAAAGGGCTTATCCCTTGATATAATAAGGGCTGTAAACGCCAGCGGATGTACCGTTGTGTCGGTTGACATACCATCGGGGCTGGACGGTGAGACAGGTCACATTTGCGGAGACTGCATACATGCCTCTGTTACCGTTACCTTTGGTTACCCCAAATCGGGACTTTTGCAGTACCCGGGGGCGGCGCATGTGGGCAGGCTTGTTGTGGCGGATATATCCATACCCCGATGTATAGTCGAAGAAATAGGGGCAAATATGGGCATGCTCACCAAAGAATACATATCCCGGGTGATTCCCGACAGAAGACCCGATACCCACAAAGGCAGTTATGGAAGGGTGGCGGTTATAGGCGGTTCTGAGGGTATGACCGGCGCAGTGGTTCTGGCTTCGCTGGGCTGCCTTAAATCGGGAGCCGGCCTTGTCAAGGCAGCCCTGCCCGGGCGTCTGAATTATGTGATAGAAAACAGCATCACCGAGGTCATGTCTGTGCCCCTGGGGGAAGGTACAGGTCTTGAGCTTGACGGTGAAACCAAGGGCAGGCTGCGGGTTCTCCTGGACTGGGCGGACGCTGCGGTCCTTGGGCCGGGGATGGGAGTTGACGGGGTCAGATTCAGGTTTTTGGAATTTGTACTCACAAACACCAGGATTCCACTGGTGTTGGATGCCGATGCGCTTAACTGCCTTGCCCGGGATTTAACGCTGCTTAACAGGGCATCGGGCCCGGTAATAGTAACCCCTCACCCCGGGGAAATGGCAAGGCTGACCGGTAAGGATGCCGGACAAATACAAAGATGCAGGATAAAAGCCGCGGGAGAGTTTGCGGAAAGATGGGGCGCCGTTACGGTATTAAAAGGCGCAAACAGTGTAATAGCTGACCCGGAGGGGAATATATATATAAATACAAGTGGTAATCCCGGCATGGCATCGGGAGGCTCGGGGGATGTGCTGGGCGGCATTATAGCAGCCTTTGTCGCCCAGGGGATTTTGCCTGTAAAAGCTGCATGCGCAGCGGTGTACGTCCACGGAAGGGCGGCGGACCTGCTGGCGTGCAAAAGGGGTATGTACGGGCTGACCGCATCCGAATTGGCGGAATACATACCAATCGCCATCAGGGAAACAAAAAAGCCTTGACACAGGTTAAAGCCGGAATATACCCGGTTATTACAGTCTAATGGTTTGGAGGTATGGTTTATTAATGAATTGGAGGGTATGGGCAGTATTATTCGGCCTTGTATTATTAAGCCAGGGCTGCAGTCCCTATACCGAAGAAAAAGCATACAAAGAAGTACATGAAAAACTGACCGGGCTTGAGACCTACAGCTGTACGGCACAGATTTATGTCAGGGGCAACAAGGAACCCGGGCAATTTATAACCAAACAGTGGTTCAGCATACCTGACAAGTACCGTTTGGAGGTATTGGAACCAGCCGCCATGCGGGGAAAAACCACGGTGTTTGACGGACAAAGGCTATGGATGTATTACCCCTATATTGACCAGGTGCTGCTGTTGGAAAGTACGGATTCGTCGATGGATGAAAACATGTTTCTGGGGTTTTTCCTAAGGGATATGCTTGAGACCGAAAGCATTAATTACAGTATCCTGGAAAATGACGGAGCGACGGTGGTAGTAATAGAGCTGCCTGTGCCCGGCGGCAACAAATACCGCTCCACACAAAAACTGTTTATCGGCAGAAGGGACCTCCAGCCAATTATGCTGGAAATATACGATATTAACGGCGATGTTACCGCCAGGGTGGAGTATTCGGATTTTCAGTACAATCCCAGGCTGGACAGCGATTTTTTCGACAGGGACAAGGTTGTCTTAAGCATGCTTTATGAGGAATGGGATACTTCTGGCATGTTTTTTGATTCCCTCCAACAGGCCAGGAAGCATCTGGATTTCCCACCGCTTGGGTTTGGCGGAATACCCGGGGAGTTTGCCAGGGATATCATACAGGTGGTGGAGAATAACAACCAAAAAACATTGATTGTTACATACAGCAACGACCCGGATTACATTACACTTTTACAGAAAGCGGTTGATAAGGGAGAAGGAGAATCCCATGAGAACGGTGAATTTATATATTTGGATGACAGGGTAGCTATCTATTCGGAAAGACAGGACATAAAAAAAATATCCTGGACCGAGGGCAGCATCAGAGTGGAGCTTATGGGCAATATTGCCAGGAAAGCTCTTATCGAGATAGCAAAAAGTATTAAATAGTTGAGGAGGAATACAAATGATTAACGGGATAAGACCTGTTTGGATGGAAGTTAACCTTGACAACCTTGTGCATAACCTCAGGGAGATAAAGAAAGTTATTAAACCCCCGGCTTCTTTAATGGGAATTCTCAAGGCGGACGGGTATGGGCACGGGGCCGTGGAAATATCCCGGGTCCTTATGGAAGAAGGGGTGGAGCGGTTCGGGGTTGCGGTATTGGATGAAGCCATCCAGCTGAGAAAGTCCGGCATTGACGTTCCGATACTGATATTGGGATACACTCCCGTCGAATTATTTGAACAGGTGCTGGAATACGGTATTACCCCTGCAATTTACAACTATGAGGATGCCTTAAAGCTTTCGGAATTGGTTTCGGCAAAAGGAACACAGATGCAGATACACCTGAAATTGGATACCGGAATGGGAAGAATTGGGCTGGTCCCGGGGGAGGATTCTCTGGACATAGTGTCGAATATTTATAGATTACCGGGTATTATTATTGAGAGTATTTTTACCCATTTTTCAGTGGCGGATGAAAAGGATAAGACCTATACCGAAATGCAGTATGAGAAATATATGAATTTTGTAAGTGCCCTTAAGGACAGGGGAATAGATATTCCGCTGCGCCACGTGGGCAACAGCGCTGCCGTTATAGACCTGCCTGATATGCATTTGGACATGGTCCGGCCGGGGATTATACTATACGGCTTATACCCGTCAGACGAAGTTGACCAGGAAAAAGTTCCGCTTAAACCGCTGGCATCGCTAAAAGCGAGGATAGCCCATGTGAAGACGGTTCCGCCCGGTACCAGCGTTGGATACGGCAGAAAATTCATTTCAACCAGGTCAAGCGTCATAGCCACCATTCCCCTTGGGTATGCTGATGGTTATACACGTCTGTTAAGCGGAAAAGCAAGCGTACTTGTCAGGGGTGTAAGGGCGCCATTGGCCGGGAATATATGTATGGATCAATGCATGATAGACGTTACCGGCATTGATGGTGTAAAGGTTGGAGACGAGGCAGTCCTGATGGGAGAGCAGGGAGGACAATCCATTACAGCCGGGGAGCTGGGTGGCCTGCTTGGTACCATCAATTATGAAATTGTCTGTATGATAGGTAAACGGGTGCCCAGAGTATATATCAGAGACGGTAAGGTTCAAAAAATAAAGCTTGGCGTGGGCAGGTAAATGCATAAAAATTGGTTATATTGACACACTTATATTGAATAGTATATAATGAAGTATATATTTTGCTCAATATGACAGCCCTGAATGCGCATAGCTGCGGCTTGTTGGCCTGTGGGTGCCGTAAATCTAGGAGGTGCTAGTGTGGCAGAATCGAAAAGGATAATAGTCAGCCTTCCCGACAGCCTTTTAAAGGAAGTGGATTCCATAGTAAACCTCGAAAAGAAAAACAGAAGCGAATTCATACGGGAAGCAATGAAGCTGTACATCCGGGAAAGACAGAAGATGGAGATTAGAGAGCAGCTTAAAAAGGGCTACATGGAAATGGCAGCTTTAAACCTTGCCTTGGCAGAGCAGAATTTGAGTGAAGACCACCTTTCCTTTGGCAGTTATGAGAGCAGGCATGCGGAGGGTGAATAGTGTGCAGATAAAAAGGGGAGACATTTATTATGCTGACTTAAGTCCTGTCATTGGCTCGGAACAGGGCGGCGTTCGTCCGGTGCTGGTGATACAGAATGATGTCGGCAACAAATACAGTCCTACTACCATAGTATCTGCCATAACATCTCAGATAAACAAAGCCAAGCTTCCGACCCATGTTGAGATTAATGCAGCAGATTACGGTCTTAACAAGGATTCGGTAGTGTTGCTTGAACAGGTAAGAACCATTGACAAGAAGCGTTTCAGGGAGAAAATCGGACATTTTGACGATGATATGATGGAAAAGGTCAACGAGGCCTTGAAGATTAGCTTCGGCCTTATAGATTTTTAGAGACGGGGCGAAGGAATTATGGAGAACAGTTTTGTCCGCACCGAAGTGCTTAACCGGTTGAAAACCATAAAGGGGCACATAAGCGGCATAGAAAAAATGGTTGAGGAAGGTAAGACCTGTGAAGAAATTCTCCTGCAGATAGCGGCAGTGCGGTCATCCATAGAAAAAACGGGGTATTTGATACTGGAGGAACACTCGGTTGACTGTTTGTTCCAGGAGATAAGAGATGATAAGTCAAGGGAAAAAATCGAAAGGGTTATATCATCAATAATAAAATATATGAAGTGATACGCAATATATAAACCGGTATGTGTCGTGCAATTATATTAGTATATGATTTTCGGGTATATCCTACATATTCAGACACGGAATCCGCAGCGCTATTTTATAATAGCCTTCCAGGATATCCCGTGTTTTTTTATCTTGTTGTGGAGGGTTTGACGGGGCACCTTCAAAAGCCTTGCAGCCTTTGAATAGTTGCCGTTGGCCTGCTCCACCGCTCTTTTTATCAATTCTCTTTCACAGGCGTTAACGGCGTTTTCCAGCGGAGGGATTTCGCCTGAGGGTTCCGGCTTATCTTTCTCTGCAGCCGGCACTATAGGATAGGACATATCCGGCGGCAGGGTCTCCAAATCAATGGTATTCCCTTCGATAAAGTTCATTATGCCCTCAATGGTATATCTTAATTCCCTGACATTGCCCGGCCAGTCATATTGCTGCAGTTTCACAGAAGTTCCGGGGGATATTCCCGTCACATTTTTGCCAAGCTCCCTGTTGTAAATACCGATGAAATGGCTGGTCAGCAGAGGGATATCCTCTTTTCTTTCCCTCAAAGGGGGCAGGTAAAGGTTTATCACATTCAGCCTGTAATACAAGTCCTCCCTCAGGGTTTTGCCTTCAACCGCCTTCAACGGGTGTTCGCTGCACGAGGCCATAACTCTTACGTCCGCGTTTACTGTTTTTGCACTGCCTATTCTCCTGATAATACCGTCCTGAAGGATCCGCAGCAGTTTCGTCTGCAGTTCCATATCCATAGAATCTATTTCATCAAGGAACAGGGTTCCGCCGCCCGCCAGTTCGAACAGGCCCGGCTTATCCCTGGCGCCGGTAAAGCTTCCTGCCGAAGTACCGAACAATATGCCCTCCAGCAGAGTTTGGGGTATAGCCGCACAGTTCTGGGCGATAAAGGGTTTGGCCTTTCTGACCGGGTTTGCATTGTGTATGGCCTGCACCACCAGTTCCTTTCCCGTCCCGGTTTCACCGTAAACCAGCACCGGGGAACTGCTGTCGGCAACCTTTGCTGCCTTTGACTTAAGGGCTTCTATAGCCGGGCTGCGGCCCACAATATCCTTCAAGGTATAGATGGTCCCGTTTCCTTTATAGGGTTTTTGTTTGGAATCCTTTTGATACAGCTCTTTCTGAAGGATGGATATCTTATCCGCCATATCCATAACCGCTGTCAGGTCCCTGTATATTTCAAGGGCTCCCACCAGCTCGCCGTCTTTTATCAGCGGAAGGGTGGAGGTGACGGTCGATACAATCTTTCTCTGGTAATTCATATAAGTTTGGACATAGTCGATAATGGGCTTTTTTGTTTTGAGAACACGGTAGAAAGTACTCGTTTCGGGAGTGAGGTCTGGGAATATTTCCAGTATGTTCTTTCCAACGGCTTTGCAGGGGGTGATACCGGCGATGTCGGTGGCCGGTTCGTTGAAAAATGTGACGTTGGCATCCGGGTCCACCACAAGGATGCCCTCGTCCAGATGCTCCAGTATGGCTTCTAAAAGGAATTTGTGCTTCATTTTACACGCACCTTTCCGGCAGTCCGGCCGTCCAAGTTTGATTTCATAGTAGCAATATTAACGGTATGTGTCAAGAAACCGGCAGGTTTAGGCAGCATTTTTCAGGAAATAATTGCAAGGACAAATATTTTGCATTCCCAGACAGGATTTCCTATGGCTTTATAGAATCTACTAATCTGGGGATATACGCTTTCTGCGGCAGAGGACGGTTCTCGGTTGTCGCGTTCCGCACGTCAGTGATCAGTGTGGCTTCATGAGAACCAGCTTATGCGAAAATGCTTCAGAGGAAACCTTTGCCTTGCTTTTAGAAAATCCTAACGCATTTTATGCGCCCTCCATGGCGCGAAAAGCCTGACTTGGCATCCTGCCAAGCCTGCGGATTTTCTTCAAAGCTCTGGCTGGTTTCCTTGCCAAACCATTTTTTAGCATGTGCTTACGTTTCATGAAGCCTTCTGTGGCAGGAGACGGTTTTTACTTGTCGCATTCTGATTAGTAATCAGATAACCACATCAATAAGCTGTGCTGTGTACTGCCGGTAAGCCCAAAAGCTTATCAATCGGGGACATTCCGCAGCAAGGAATTCTAATGGGGACATTCCTTGGCTATAAAAGAATACCAACTATGAAGGTGTGTCCCCTGACCTTATTGAAAGCGGTGTGTCCCCATACCTTATAACAAGGAGGGATATTATGCTGCAAAGAATAAGACAGAGCAGAATATATTTATACGGGATCGTTCTGGTTTTGGTGGTACTGTTGGCGGGGCAGATAGTCCGGGCGGGCGATTTTGCACCGGGCTCACAACAGGACCCGCTGGTTACCCAGAGCTATGTTGAGCAGAGAAGTGAGCAGTTGAAGTTCTATTTCGAACAGAAATACGATGAGTTTAATTCCCTCATACAGCAGGCAAACGATAGAATTACGGCTATGGAAAACGGCGGCGGCACCCAGCCGGGGAGCCCGGCAGCAACAGCGGCGGTTTTCCAGGTTGTCAATGTGCCCTCGGGCAAAAGCCTTATCGGGCACGCAGGAACCGAGCTGGTTTTAAGGGGAGGCAGAGCCACGGCCATACAGAGCGAGCTGGGCGGTCTGGCGGACCTGACCGGGGCCCGGGATATTGGACAGGGTCAGATAATACCCGACAACCATTTGCTGCTGATACCCAGGACCGATGGCAGGGGTGTAAAGGCAGAAACTGATTGTATATTTCTGGTAAAAGGGCGGTATGATATACAATAAAGCCATAGAGGATGCAGAAAACTGATATATAGGAGTGTTTTGATGAAACCGGATAAGTTTTTGCTGGCAGTACTGATTTTGTCCCTGGCGGTTGCCGCATTCACACTGTACCAAAGGTTTGAAACAGAAAAACCCTATAACAGGGTGGAGTTGGTTGCCGATTATGAAAAATATAAGGAATTGGCCGACGACATGGGCATGGATATGGAAAGGGTACTTACATACTTAAAGGCCTCGGGGGTAACCTCGGTCGCTGTCAAGGAAGAAACCGTGGAAAAGCTGAGGGCGGACGGGCATATAGCTGTTATGAATCTATGGGAGCTAATGGAGCAGGACCTCCTAAGGCAGCAGCTCAACGAAGTGGCAGACGAGATTAAAAATTCAGGCCTGGACCCGTCGGGTACCGTGGTAATATTTCCCGTGGATGCTTCCACATACGACCGTATAAAAGAGCCGCTGAAAAACAGGGGCAGGGCATTCCGTGACTGGTCGAAGGACGGTATATATGCCATGTCTGTAGCCGGCAGGTATGAGGAGCTTAAAGAGTTGGCGGTAGTGTTTGACTATGATAAGTTCGAAATGGCCCGGGAAATGGGCCTTAATATTGCTGCCCGGCCGTCCAACTACAGAGGTGTTACCTCCGGCCATATAAAAGACCTTTTTGAAAGCTTTAATGACTATCCTGTTACCTCGATGATATTCGACGGCAAACAGGCCCTCGGGTATCCCAACAGGCTGGAAACCACAGCGCGCATGATAAAAGAAACGGGTATTGTGCTGGGACCGATAGAAACATGGACTCAGCTGCAGCATATAGAACAGCTGGGATTAAGCCGGGTTTTGGAATTGGCGGACTATCAGGCGGCAAGGGTTTTCAGCCTGGATGAGGCCGAAGCCAAGAAAGTGTCGCCAAAGGAAGTAATGGACCGGTGGTTTCGGGCGGTGGACGAGAGAAATGCCAGGCTGGTATATTTGAATCCAAAAATTGAAGAGACCAGGAGTGCCGAGGATAACTTTGATACCAACAAAAAATACATTGGGGAATTCAACCGGCTTATTTCGGAGCGCGGCTTCGAACCCGGCGCCGTGGTACCTATGAAGGACTTTAATATAGGCGGGATGAGACTTTTGGTACTGGCCTTTGGTATGATAGCCGGGCTTATGATATTTATTAATCAATTGATTAAACTAAGGAAAGCATATATATACGGGCTTTTTGTACTCGGGACGGCCGGGTGCTTCGGGCTGCAGTTGGTTGTACCTTCCCTTGCCGACAAGGTGTTTGCGCTGGGGGCAGCAGTTGTATTTCCGTCGCTCGCCATGCTGTATGTGATTTTGTACTGTGAAAAAGCTATGGAGCATGAGGGCGGGAAGGACTGGAAGAGTGTGACCGGCAGCAGTGTGCTGCTGCTTCTGAAGGCTTCGCTTATATCACTTATTGGAGCGGCCTTTGTAGCTTCTATGCTCAGCTCCACCTCCTATCTGCTTGAAGTGGAGATATTCAGGGGCGTGAAAATTGCCCAGATAATTCCGTTGCTGCTGTTTACCGCTGCTTACTTTCTGCTTATCGGATACCGCAGGGATGAGCACCAAAACATAGAGGGTGAAATTAAGTCGCTGTTGGATACCCCCCTGGTGGTAAAATATGCTCTGTTGCTGGGAATAGCCGCGGCTGCGGGCTATCTGTACCTGGGCAGGACAGGCCATACCGCCGGAGCGCCTATATTTGGTTTGGAGACCTATGTCAGGACCTTCCTGGAACAGACCCTGCCGGCGCGGCCCCGCACCAAGGAATTCCTTGTGGCGCACCCGGCACTCATTGTTATGGCTGCGGCAGCATTGACAAAATACAGAGCCCTTATACTGCCCCTTGGACTGGCGGCGGCCATTGGACAGACTTCAATTGTGAACAGCTTCAGCCATTTGCGGACCCCGCTCTATATTTCCTTTTACAGGACGGTCTATGGGTTGGGCTTCGGGATTATTACAGGCGTTATTGGTATAATGGTCATTGGTATCGCAATGAATTTCTTAACAGCCCGCAGGAGGACATAGAATGCACAGAATACTTGTATCGGGTTACTATGGCTTCGGAAACATAGGAGACGAGTCCATACTGACATCAATAATTGAAAACCTGAAATCCGTCGAAAACGGTATAGAAATAACCGTGCTGTCTGCCAACCCTTCGGTTACCGAGAGCCGGCACGGTGTCCGGGCGGTGGATCGTAAAAATTTTTTTGAAATATATATGGCCGTTAAGAACTGTGACCTGTTTATCAGCGGCGGAGGTGGGCTGCTGCAGGATATTACCAGCGAGAAGAGCATAAGGTACTACCTGGGCTTGATATACATTGCGGTACGACTTAATAAAAAGATAATGGTTTATGGGCAGGGCATTGGCCCTATCACGAAGAAAACCAACAGAAGCCTGACAAGATCAATTTTAAACCGTGTCAACGTTATAACGGTAAGGGATGAAAAATCGGTGGCCGACCTTAAAAGCATAGGAATAAACAGGCCACCCATCTATATGACCTCCGACCCCGTGGTTACGTTAAAGCCGCCGGGCAGCACCCAGGGCATGAAAATTATTGACAGCCTGGGGGTGGAAAAAGGCAGGCCGGTGATGGGTTTTTCGGTGAGGGATTGGAAAGGCGCGGAAAGGTTTAACGAGATAATGGCAAAAACCGCCGACAGCCTTATAGATGAACTGGGCTTCCAGGTGGTGTTTATCCCCTTTCACTACGGGGAAGATAATAAATGTATAATGAAAATTAAGTCAATGATGCAAAATCAAGCATACTCCGTCGACGGCAGGTATTCGGCGGGCGAAGTGCTTGACATGGTAGGCCGGGTGGACCTGATGGTGGGAGTAAGGCTGCATTCCCTTATTTTCTCTGCCATACAGGGCGTCCCCATGGTGGGAATATCCTATGACCCCAAGATAGACGGCTTTTTATCCCGGCTGAATATAAAGGCGGTGGGCAGCGTCGGAGATATAGAACTTAGTGACCTTCTGGTGGATATACAAAAGGTTTGGGTGGACAGGGAAAGGGTGCGGGTGCAAATACTTGCCGGCATGAAGGAAATGCAGCAGCAGGCCAGGATAAACGATAAACTGGTTCTGGAACTGCTTAATGTATAGCTCTCTTTTAGAAGAGGATACAGCAAATAGTGCAGTGACGCCCAACTGAAAGCCAAAAGGAATACAGGTGTGGAGGAACATTGGATGACAGTAATGGAAAAGGTGGATATCTTGGGGGTACCGGTGGACAGGTCGGATATGGAGGGTGCCATGGCAAGGGTAACAGCCCTGCTGGACACGGATGGCACAAGTACCGTCTACACCCCCAATTCTGAAATGGTTGTAAATGCCGCAAAGGACAAAGAATTTCTGGAAATTTTAAAGTCCGGTGACCTGGTGGTGCCGGATGGCATAGGCCTTATTCTTGCCTCAAGGATATACGGCAGTCCGCTTCCCGAAAGGGTAACCGGCTTTGATCTGATGACCCGGATGCTGGAGATGCTGGACGAAGGCGGAAGGTCCGTGTGCCTTTTGGGCGGGAAGCCGGGGATAGCCCAAAGGGCTGCCGGTAATATATCCCGGATGTTTCCCAGCCTTCAGATAAAGGGTACATTCCACGGATACTTTAAGGAGCAGGAAGTGCCCGGTATCGTGGAACGGATTAATTCTTCCGGAGCCGATGTGCTTTTCGTAGCCCTGGGCAGCCCGAAGCAGGAGAAATGGATCAGCTCCAACCGCGAAACGCTGAATGTGAGCATTGCAATGGGGGTGGGCGGCAGCCTTGATGTCTTGGCCGGCGAGGTGGCAAGGGCACCGGCTGTATTCCGGAAAGCCGGGCTCGAATGGTTTTACAGGCTTGTTACACAGCCGTGGAGGGCGGCAAGGATGCTTTCGCTGCCGGTGTTTGTTTTCAAAGTATTTATCGACAGAGGCAGGAGGGGCAAAGTATGAGCTTTTCCTTATTTTTATGCAAAACGCTGAACCGGCTGTTTCCACTGCCCCGGCATCCCTTTAACCTCCATAACCAGGGCAGGCTTACCTATGCCCAGTGGCAGTATGACATGGGCCAAAGGACAATTGAATTCTTCCTGGAAGCGGCGGACGAAAAACAGATGTTCCAGGGTAAAAAGGTGCTGGACATAGGCTGCGGCGCCGGGGGCAAAACGTTGTATTACGCATCCAAAGACGCAGCTTTTGTTTATGGCATCGACCCTGTGGAGCATTATAAGGAAGAAGCACAGCATCTGGCAAGGCAAAAGGGCCTTGAGGAAAAGTTTTCTTTTGTTACCGGCGATGCCGCCAAAATGCCCTTTGAGGATAAGAGTTTTGATACCATAATAATGAACGATGCCATGGAGCATGTCGACCGGCCCCGGCCGGTGCTGATGGAATGCCACAGGGTGTTAAAACAAGGGGGCAGGTTGTACATAAACTTCCCGCCATATTATCATCCCTATGGGGCCCACCTGTCTGACGCCATTGGCATACCCTGGGTTCACAGGTTTTTCGGCCAGGAAACCTTAATTGCCTTATATAAGGATCTGGTGAAGGACCTGCCCGACGGGCCGAGGAGGATAGATTTCAGAATAGGGCGCAGCAGCGAAGGAAAGGAGTATTTCTCCTATATAAACGGCATGACAATAGGCCGGTTTGAGGAAATAATAAGGGAGATTCCCCTTGAAAAGGTGTATTACCGGCTTGTGCCCCTGCGCAGGCCCTTCGGGATATTTGCTGCAAATAAAGTATTAAGGGAATACTTTGTGAAAATGGTTGTATGTATAATGGAGAAAGGAGAGGAGTAACCTTGGAAAACAGCATAGCAGGTCTGGAACAGAATGCTGTAAAAATCAGAAGGGCCATAATAGAGATGACCCATGCCGCCAAGTCAGGACATCCCGGCGGCTCCCTGTCGTCGGTTGAAATACTCACCGCCCTGTATTTTAATATAATGAGGATAGACCCGGCAAGGCCGGACTGGGAGGACAGGGACCGGTTTGTACTGTCAAAGGGCCATGCTTCACCGGTTTTGTATGCCACCCTTGCCCTTAAGGGGTATTTCCCGGAGGAGGAGCTTTCGGGATTCCGGCGTATTGACAGGATGCTGCAGGGCCATCCGGATATGAAGGGTACCCCGGGGGTTGAAATGTCTACCGGATCCCTTGGTCAGGGCCTTTCGGCGGCCTGTGGTATGGCGCTGGCGGCAAAGCTGGACAAAAAAGACTTCAGGGTATTTGCCCTGATAGGTGACGGCGAGGCACAGGAGGGAATGATTTGGGAAGCCTCCATGGCTGCGGTCCATTACAGGCTGGACAACCTGACGGTGTTCCTCGACCATAACGGGCTTCAGATAGACGGTCCCAACCGACAGGTCATGTCGGTGGAACCGCTGACGGACAAGTGGAAAGCCTTTGGCTGGGAAGTGCTTGAGGTTGACGGCCATTCACCGGAGGAAATAATAAGTGCGGCAAAAAGGGCAGAAGGAGTAAAGGACAGGCCCACGATGATAATAGCAAAAACTATAAAGGGTAAAGGAGTATCCTTTATGGAAAACGAGGCCGACTGGCACGGAAAAGCGCCCGGCGATGAGGATAGAGATATTGCCCTTAAAGAACTGGAGGTGATTTGTTGTGAGTGCTAGTACAGCGACAAGGGATGCCTACGGCAAAACCCTGGTGGAGCTTGGAAAGGAGAACAGGGATATTGTGGTGCTGGACGCCGACCTGTCCAAATCCACAAAAACGGTGATGTTTGCAAAGGAGTTCCCGGACAGGTTTCTGAATATGGGCATTGCCGAGCAAAACCTTATGGGCACTGCCGCCGGTCTTGCTGCGAGCGGCAAGATACCCTTTGTGAGCACCTTTGCCATGTTTGCCACCGGCAGGGCCTTCGAACCCATAAGGAATTCAATAGCCTATCCACGGCTTAACGTAAAAATTGCGGCAACCCATGCCGGTCTGACAGTGGGAGAGGACGGAGCATCCCACCAATGCCTGGAGGATATAGCCATTATGCGGGTTATTCCCAATATGACGGTAATGTGCCCCGCCGACGGAGTGGAGACGGAAGCGATTGTTAAGGCCGCCGCCGGGTACAAGGGTCCTGTTTACATAAGGCTGGGCAGGCCAAAGGTGCCGGATATATATGTTAAAGAAGATTATGCCTTCGAGTGGGGCAAGGGTGTGACCCTCAAGGACGGCGGAGACGTCACCATAATAGCAACCGGCATTATGGTGGCAATGGCATTGGAAGCCGCCGACGACCTGCAGAAAAACGGTGTAAATGCAAGGGTAATTGACATCCATACAATAAAACCCATTGACCGGGATTTAATCAAAATGGCTGCTGCCGAGACGGGAGCAGTAGTGACGGCGGAGGAGCACAATATTATCGGCGGCCTGGGAAGCGCAGTGGCGGAGGTTTTGGGCGAACTGGAGCCGGTGCCCGTTATAAGGGTGGGTGTTAAGGACACCTTTGGAGAATCGGGGACCGCCGAAGAGCTGCTTATAAAATACGGTTTAACGCCTTGCTGTATAATGCAGGCGGTGGAAAAATCCATTGCGGCCAAAGACTTATTAAAAAAGTAATATGCCATGTCTTTGTATAATACTCTATAACAGGAGGTGCGGCAGCGCGGGCAGCGGGAACGGCTGTCGCAGGATGCCGGAGGTGTCTGATTTGGCATTTGAAAAGGTTACGGTTTTTGAGGTCCCTGCTCATATAAACAGTATGGTGCAGCAGCAAAAGAAAGAAGAAAGGGCTGCGGCATATATTGCGGAAGACACGGTATATCTGGTGGTCACCCGGGGAGAGAAGCCTACGGGGGGTTACGATGTCAGTGTGGCAGGTATAGAAAAAACCAATATCGGGCAAGAAGGTTACAGCGTTGATATATACGTGGAATACAAAAATCCCGGGCCCGGGCAGCTGGTGGCACAGGTTGTCACCTATCCCCATGTAATCGTAAAGACTGACTTAATGAATGTATCAAGGGATACAGTCTTTAGGTTTTTTATCGGCGATTCGCTGAATACGGTGCGTGCCACAGAGCTGCCGGAGTAGAAAAAACAGGTTTGCCGCCTGTTTTTTTGTTATTTGAGATTAACCGGCCTTTGTAATGGTATAATTATAACGAATAGTTAAAAGGGGTGATGTTGATGGCAATGGGAAAAGAACTGAAACCCGAACAGCTTAAAAAGCACTTTGAACATAATGGTTTGGAATTTGAAACCACTTTGGACATCCCGCCGCTTGAGGGTATTATAGGACAGGAAAGGGCAAGCAGGGCTATGGATTTCGGCCTGAAAGTGGAAAGACAGGGCTATAATATTTATGTTGCAGGATTGATTGGTACAGGAAGAAACAGCTATTCCAGGTCGATAGTTAACAGTCTTGCAGAGGGAAAACCGGTCCCGCAGGATTGGTGTTATGTGTACAATTTTGAGGACCCCTATCAGCCCCTGGCCCTGTCGATGCCCGCAGGGGTGGGTGCAAAGCTGAAGGAGGATATGAACAGGCTTATAGACCAGTTGAAGAAGGATATTCCCAAAGCCTTTTCAGGCGATGACTATAACAGGAATAAGGCAAGGATTCTCCAGGATTTCCAGGAAAAAACCTCACAGCTTATGGATGAACTGAACAGGACAGCCCAGGAATACGGTTTTGAATTCAAAAGGAGCGCAAACGGATTTGTAAGCGTTCCTCTGGTTGGCGGCAAGCCTGTCAGCGAAGAGGATTACAGGAAACTGGACGGAGATGCCTTAAAGGAGATCGAGGCGAGGAACGACCAACTGCAGATACGGGCAGTGGAAATATTCAATAGGATAAAGGAACTGGAGCAGATGGCCCAGGACACAATCAGGGAACTGGATGAGAAAATAGCGCTCAGCTCGGTGGGCTACAGCATAGGCGAAATGAAGGCTAAATACCGGGAGTGTGACTGTCCCGAGATACTCGGTTTCCTGGACAGTGTGCAAAAGGATATAGTTGAGAATGTGGACGATTTCAAAGGCAAAGAAGAGAGTAAGGAAACGGTAATCCCGTGGCTTTCAAAGGCCCAGAAGACCGATAATACATTCAAGTATAAAATAAACCTGCTGGTGGACAGCAGCAAACTGGAGCACGCCCCGGTAGTTCTTGAAACCTATCCCACATATTATAATCTGGTTGGCAAGGTGGAATACGAAAACCAGCTGGGGGTGCTTACCACCAACTTTACCAGAATTAAAGCAGGAGCCCTGCACAGGGCAAACGGCGGTTACCTGATAATTCAGGCAAAGGATATACTCACAAACCCGTACTCCTGGGAAGCGATGAAAAGGGCACTAAAGACCGGGGAGATAGCCATCGAAAACATTGCGGAGCAGACCGGTGCGGTTGCGACCTCCTCCCTGAGGCCAAAGCCTATTCCGTTGGGGGTAAAAATAATAATAATTGGCAGTTATGAGATTTATAATCTTCTGTACAATCTGGATGAAGACTTTAAAAAACTGTTCAAAATAAGAGCGGATTTTGATACCGACATGGATAAGGATACCGGGTATGTGTACAAGATTGCCGCCTTTATTTCAAAACACTGCAAGGAACAAAACCTAAGGCACTTCCACCGGTCGGCGGTGGCCAGGGTTGTGGAATACAGCTCCAGGCTGGCCGACCACCAGAACAAGCTCAGTACAAGGTTTAATGAACTGGTGGAGATAATTTACGAGGCGGATACCTGGGCGGGTATGGAGGACGCCGGGCATGTCACCGCCGATCATGTGACAAAGGCAATACAGGAGAAGGTTTACCGTTCCAACAAGTACGAAAAGAAAATACACGAATACATAAGGGAAGGCACTATTCTGATAGATACCGAAGGTGAGGTTGCGGGGCAGGTTAACGGCCTTTCGGTTCTGGACATGGGCGAATACTCCTTTGGACGTCCTTCCAGAATAACGGCGGTTGCCTATGCCGGTAAAAAGGGAGTAATAAACATTGAACGGGAAGTGAAAATGAGCGGCAGCATCCACGACAAAGGCGTATTGATACTCGGTGGCTATCTTGGCAATAAGTTTGCCCGCAGGAGCCCTATGTCACTGACCGCCAGCATTGCCTTCGAGCAGTCCTACGGCGGCATTGACGGGGACAGCGCTTCCAGCGCCGAACTTTACGCCATCCTGTCCTGCCTTTCGGATGTTCCCATAAAGCAGAGCATTGCGGTGACCGGCTCTGTAAACCAGCGGGGAGAAATCCAGCCGATAGGTGGAGTAAACCAGAAGATAGAAGGTTTTTTCAGGGTATGCAGGGAAAAGGGCCTGACCGGAGAACAGGGGGTCATGATACCCCACCAGAATGTAAATAACCTCATGCTTGACGATGAGGTAATACAGGCGGTAGCGGAGGGTAAATTCCACATATATCCTGTGAGGACAATAGAGGAAGGAATAAAAATACTGACGGGAATGCCTGCGGGTGCCGCCGACGGGGAGGGCGTCTATCCCGGGGGGACCCTTTATCACGGTGTACAGCAGAAACTGGAAAGCTTCAGAAAAGCAGTTGAGCAAACCGATACCGGCAACGACACCGACCGGTAGTGCGAAAGCACACAAACACGGGGACATACAAACACGGGGGCAGGTATGCCGTTTGGGTCCCCGTGTTTTGTTATACCTTACCTGTTTCCGTGTTTGTGCTTGTTTGAGTGTCCCCTCTCCTTAATACTGTCTATTAATCTTTTTTCGGTAATAACATAGTCAACCGGCCTGTCGTTTGGTCCGGCGGGCACCCTGTCGATTATCTGCATCTCAAAGGCAAGGCCGATGCTGGGGATGCTCCGGGTCAATCCGTCAAAGAACCTGTCATAATAGCCTGCCCCGTAGCCAATCCTGGAGCCTAGTTTATCAAAGGCCACCGCCGGAACCAGTATCAGATCGAGGTCTTCCCTGGGGAAGGGTCTTATGTATCCTGCTGCGGGCTCGGGTACGCCAAAGGTTCCCGGTGTCAGTTCCCTTTCAGGGTCCTTTAGTTCCGACAGAAGCAGCTGCCGGGTTTCCTTAATACATACCGGCACCACGACTTTTTTACCCTCAGAGAGACAGTGCTTTATAACGGGCATGGTCTCCACTTCATTTTTAAAATCCATGTAGGCCATAACATTGGAGCAATTTCTGAACACATCCAGTTGGATCAGCCTTTCATATATATGGAGGCTGTATTCCCGCCTCCGGGAAGGGGGGATTTGCTGCCTTGATTCTAAAACTTTCCTTCTGATTTCCTGCTTCATTTGGCTTACCGCCTCCTTTACAAGCCTATTGTACAACAAAAAATAATATATGGATATAATTTCTCCTTTAAAGCTATGAGAAAAAACATTATACTTTTATTAGGAACTTTAGCCGGAATTGAAGGATTAGATATTTGTTTGTCGAATTGACAGTGGGATAGGAGTGATTACAGTTGATAGCTATTAAGGATGTTACAAAAAAATATCCCAACGGTACGGTTGCCCTTGAGGGGATAGACATTGATATACATAAGGGCGAATTTGTGTTTTTTGTGGGTTCCAGCGGAGCGGGCAAATCAACTCTGGTAAAACTGCTGCTTAGGGAAGAAAACCCCACCTACGGTTCCATTACTATAGATGGCGTAACCATAAATAATTTGAAGAGGCGCCAGATACCATATTTCAGAAGAAAGGTCGGCGTGGTTTTCCAGGATTTCCGGCTGCTGTCGGATAAAACGGTATCCGAGAACGTTGCATTTGCCATGCATATAGTGGGGGCTTCCAAAAGGGAAATTACCAGGCAGGTACCCAGGGTTTTGTCAATAGTGGGTTTGGGAGACAGAGCCACTGTGTTTCCAAATCAGCTGTCGGGAGGAGAGCAGCAGAGAGTTTCGCTGGCAAGGGCGATAGTGAATAACCCGTCGCTGCTTATCGCCGATGAGCCAACCGGCAATCTCGACCCTGACACAGCCTGGGAGATTATGAAAATATTAAAGGAAATAAATCAAAGGGGTACAACGGTGGTTATGGTTACCCACGCCCGGGATATAGTTAACTATATGAGGCAGAGGGTAGTGACCCTCGACGGTGGAAGAATAGTCAGAGACCAGGAGAGGGGAGGGTACAGCTTTGAAGATTAGAACGCTGGGGCTGCAGCTAAGACAAGGTTTTTCCGGTCTGTGGAGAAACAGGGTAATGACCCTCGTTGCGGTAGGTTCGGTTACCGCGGTTTTGCTGGTGCTTGGGTTATCCCTTCTCACCATTATAAACATAAACAGTTTGGCTGATTATATAGAATCTAGCGTTGAAATTAAAGCTTTTCTTGAGGAAAAATTGGATTCCTCCCGGATAGAGACAATAGGAGAAAAGATTGGACAGATACAGGGCGTAAGGGAGATTGACTTTGAAACCAAGGAAATGGCGCTGATAAAATACAGGGAACAGTTGGGGGATAATGACAGCCTGCTTGAAGGGCTGGAGGGAGAAAACAATCCCTTCCCCAGTTCATATATAGTCAAGGTTGACGATCCGAACACCATCGGCAGCATAGCGGACGAAATTGCCGTATTTGAAGGGGTGGAGGAGGTCCAGTACGGGAAGGATGTTGTAGACAGGCTTTTGAGTTCCACCAACCTGATAAGGGTGGTGGGCACGGTGCTTATCTGTATCCTGGCCTTTATATCGGTGTTTATAATCTCCAATACAATAAAGATGACGGTGGTGGCACGGAGGAAAGAGATAAGAATAATGAAATTTATAGGAGCAACCGACGGATTTATAAGATTTCCCTTTATTATCGAGGGACTTATGATGGGCATCATAGGTGCGGCCCTGGCCTCCGGACTGGTTACCGCTATTTACAATTATTTCTACAGGTCGATGCACAGCAGTTTTGGCGGTGTTTTTGTAATGATATCGGGGTACCTTGCCCCCTATACCGAATCCCTATACAATACATCCGTGATCCTTTTAGGTGTTGGGATGATAATAGGGGTGATAGGCAGCGGCATATCCCTGAGAAGATTTTTGAATGTATAGCCAAAAAAGCCGGGAAACCGGCTTTTTCCAATGACGGTGAAACACCTGAGACACCAGGGACGGTTCTTTTTGTTTTTTGCGGTGTAACATCAAGGACGGTAGCCTGTGTCGAATTGGCAAGTCAATCTATTTCTTTGAAATGGGAATTATCTGGTGATATAATGGATACGTGTTAATATTACCGGGCATTATTGCGTATATTGTTTATATGTAGAGATTGACAGGAGGAAGCTTAATGAAATTTAACCTTAGGTCACTGCTGGGAACAGTTGCTTTTATGCTGGCGGCTGTAATAATTACCCTTTGCGTGGTTAACTTTATATCCATACCGCTTCCCGGGGGGAGCGTAATTTTATCTGCAAGGGATTACGGCAACATTAAGGAACTAAGGAAGTTCCTAAGTATCAGGGAGTTTCTGAACACCTATTATTATTTGGATACAGACCCTGAGGTTCTCGAGGAGGGGGCAATACGGGGTATGTTGGAAGCCCTCGGAGACCCATATACCGTTTATCTGGATAAAGACGAGTATGACTCCTTTATGACTCACACAACCGGAACCTATGAAGGCGTAGGTCTTGTGGTTGAAGGAGGGGAGGACGGTTATATCAGGGTGGTTGCACCGATAGAGGATACGCCCAGCGCCAGGGCGGGAATTAAAACCGCCGACAGGATAATCAGGGTGGATGGGCAGGAAGTATATGCAGACCAGTTGGAACGGGCGGTTGCCATGATGAAGGGGCCGGAAGGGACCGAGGTAGTACTTACAATAATACGGGAGGGCCAACCCGAGCCCTTTGATGTAAAGGTTGAACGGCAGGAAATACGGCTTGTAACGGTAAAGGCCGAAACCATTGAGGACAATATTGGATACGTAAGAATATCCACCTTTGACCAGAAGACAAACGAGGATTTCAGAAGGGAAGTAAAAGAACTGCAAAGGTCAGGCATAGAGGGACTTATAATCGACCTCAGGAGCAATCCCGGGGGGCTGCTTGACCAAGTGGTGGAAATTGCAGACTTTCTTATGGGAAAAGGGCTCATAGTCTATACCGAAGACAGACAGGGTAACAGAAATGAAGAGCTTTCAGACGCCGGAGAGCTGGGACTGCCCATTGTGGTGCTGGTAGATGGAGGCAGCGCAAGCGCCTCCGAGATATTGGCGGGCGCAATACAGGATTCCGGGACCGGCGTATTGGTTGGAACAAAAACCTTTGGCAAAGCTCTGGTGCAGACCATTCAGGGAATGGGTGACGGTTCGGCGGTTAAGATGACCATCGCCCAATACTATACGCCCAAGGGCAGGAGCATTCAGGGCAGCGGCATACAGCCCGATTATGTGGTCGAGCGGCCTGAAGATGCGGTTATGGGCGACTACGAAAAAGGAAACGATAGCCAACTGGCAAAGGCAATCGAGCTAATCAAATAGGAAAAGGGACGGTTCTTCTGTTGTTGCATTCCGTGTAACAGTAATCTGGTAACGGCGCCTGGCATCTGTGGTATGTGACCGGTGCAAAAAACAAAAAGAACCGTCCCTAGCGTTTCACAAAAAACAAAAAGAACCGTCCCTGGTGTTTGGTGGAGGTGCGTTAATGCTCCCATTTGTTGATTTGATAATGATGGTTTTGAAATCCATAACAACCGTTTTTATAAATCCCCTTTTCTGGGTTGTGCTGGTGCTTGTATATAACCAATACAAAAAGAGCAGTATTCTGGAAGAGCGTATGCTGGGCAAACAAAGGTATTCGGTCTGGGAGAGGATGTCAGGCTCTATTATTACCGGTATGGCCGGCGGACTTGTGGGCAGCGTCGTTATGGTTGTGGTTGGGGTAACCCTTGACAATACGGGTATCCTATATGTTTGGATAATAGCCATAATCCTGATGCTTATAAATCCACGGTATATGTGCTTCTCATACGCCGGGGGAGTAGTGGCCCTTTCAAGCCTTGTATTCGGCTTCCCGAAAATAGACGTTCCCGCACTGATGGCCATTGTAGCCATACTGCACCTGGTGGAAAGCGTGCTGATATTCTTAAACGGATACAAACAGAGCATACCGGTTTTTATGGAGGATAAAATCCACGGCGTGGTTGGCGCTTTCAACCTTGTAAGGTTTTGGCCCATACCTATTATCATTATGACGGTGGTAACCGGTGAGATTACCCCTGCCGGTTCGGTACCCATGCCCGATTGGTGGCCGCTGTTAAAGCCGATGGGTGTCACAGGGGATATGCAGGATATCATGTTTCTTATGCTGCCGGTAGTGGCGGCGCTGGGCTACAGCGATATTGCGATAACCGATACACCGGTAATAAAGAGCCGCCGTTCGGCGGTAAACCTGTTTGCATACAGCGTAGTTCTCCTTGTTATTTCAGTTTTATCCTCCCACCACTGGCCCCTGCAGTGGCTTGCCGCCATATTCGGCCCGGCCTTCCATGAACTGCTTATTATTACGGGCAGACGGCGGCAGAAAACGGGTACCCCGATCTACACGGTACCCGACAGCGGAGTACGCGTGCTGGACATGTTTGCGGGAGGCGCCGCAGACAGGATGGGCATATCGTCGGGAGATATAATAACCGGCATAAACGGCAGGAAGGTGGAAAGGGAAGAGGACCTGGCGGCGGTATTGGATGACTATCCCACCTTTATATGGGTGGACAGTGTAAACCTTGAGGGTGAAACCAGGACCTTCGAGTTTTCCAGGTATTCCACCGGTGTCAACAGATTGGATTTAATTGTGGTACCAAGTGACGGTAATGTGGTGGCTACCGCAGTGGAAATGTCAAGCCCGTTAAAGAGGATGCTTGGAAAATTCCGCAGCAAACGGGATAATGAATAGAAAACCATCGCCTGACAGGCCAACAGTTGCCATTTGGATATACGGACAGTGATTGCTATAGGGAAAAGCCTGCCGGTTTGCCCTATAGCCTTATTTGGTTAAGTTTAAGGGGCAGATGTCCACAACTGGAGATGAAGAACTTGAAAAGCAGTACACTATTAACCAGAAAAATTCTGCTTCTCGCCTGGCCGGTGATACTGGAAATGGCCCTGCACATGTTTGTATGGGTTTTTGACACGGCGATGGTGGGAAGGCTGAACGCCGGAGCCCTCAATGCCGTCGGGCTTGGCGGGCAGATAGTCTTTACAATAACCGCTGTTTTTGCAGGGGTGGGCATCGGAGCATTGGCTCTGGTGGCAAGGTATTGCGGTGCAGGTCAAAGGGGAAATATGGAAATGGCAGCTTCCCGTGCCCTGGGCCTTTCATTTATTATAGGGTTGCTGGTTGCGGGGGCTGTGGGTTTGCTTTCCAGGCCTGTGCTGCAGTATTTTATTAAAGACCCGGTGGTGCTGGAATATGGGACAGCCTATATGAGAATTACCTCGGCCGCCGTGGTATTTATGATTCCTTTTAGCGTATCCAGTTATATAATGAGGGGCGCAGGCAACACCAGGACACCCATGGTCATAGCCGCCGTTGCCAATGCAATTAACGTTATAGGGGATTATGTTCTGATCTTCGGCAATTTCGGTTTCCCGCGCCTGGAAGTTACCGGCGCAGCCATTGCCACCGCCACCGGCCAGATAACCGGCTCGGTAATTATTATAGGTTTGCTAATATACGGCCGGGCGGGCATCAGGGTCAGATTAAAAAATATGTTCGATATGGACAGGGATTTTGTTAAAAGGATTCTTAAACTGAGTATACCTGCCTCGATGGAGGAGTTTATCCACAGCGGCGGCAGGGTAATATCCTCCCTGTGGATTTCCAGTATGGGGGCCATACCCTTTGCGGCCAATTCGATAGCCGTGGCGGCGGAAAGCATATCCTTTATGCCCGGATACGGGTTTGCTATTGCTGCCTCCACCCTTGTGGGCCATAATCTGGGCGCCAGCCAAAGGGATGAGGCGGAGGAAAGCGCCCTGAAGTCCACCGTAATGGGAACTCTTTTTATGACGGTTATAGGCCTTGCCTTTTTCTTTTTCCCCACACTGATAATAGCCATTTTTACCAACCTGCCCGACGTAATGGAGCTTGCGGCAAGGTGCATAAGGATAGGCGCCTTTGAGCAGCCCTTTATAGCCCTAAGCATGGTAATGGCCGCCTCCCTGAGGGGTGCGGGGGACACCCGGGGACCCTTAATGGTGGCGGTGGTAAGCAACTGGTTTATCAGGCTGCCCCTTATTTATATGGTGGTGTATGTATGGCAGCTGGAAGTAATCTATGTATGGGCAGCAACTCTGATACAATTTGTGGCAGAGTCCGGGCTGCTTACCCTGAGGTTTATGAAAAGGCGCTGGAAAGATATTGACCTTGAGACCATTTAGTAATATAATATTCAGAGCGAACAGGTGTTCCGAATAGAGGTGGTATTCTTTGGAAGAAAAATTCAGGCTGGTTTCTGAATACAGCCCTGCGGGGGACCAGCCGGTTGCAATAGACCAACTGGTATCCGGAATTAATAACGGTTACAGATTCCAGACCCTTCTGGGTGCAACCGGTACCGGTAAAACCTACACCATGGCAAATGTAGTAGAAAGGGTGCAAAAACCCACCCTTGTCATAGCCCACAATAAGACCCTGGCTGCGCAGCTGTGCAGCGAATTCAAGGGTTTTTTTCCGGATAATGCGGTGGAGTACTTTGTCAGCTATTACGATTATTATCAGCCCGAAGCCTATGTACCCCGCAGCGATACCTATATTGAGAAGGATTCTTCGATTAACGACGAGATTGACAAACTGAGACACTCGGCCACCGCCGCACTGTTCGAGCGGCGGGATGTTATTATTGTGGCCAGCGTTTCATGCATCTACGGTCTGGGGGATCCGGAAGACTACAATGAACTTATGATATCCCTGCGCCCCGGCATGATAAGGGACAGAGATGAGGTAATAAAAAAGTTGGTGGAAATCCAGTACCAGAGAAATGATATAAGCTTTACCCGGGGCACCTTCAGGGTCCGGGGAGACGTTTTGGAAATATTCCCGGCCGAGGCCTCCAACAGGGCTATGAGGGTGGAATTCTTCGGGGACGAAATAGACAGAATAACCGAGATAGACAGCGTAACCGGGGAAGTGTTGGGCTACAGGAACCACCTGTCGGTTTTCCCCGCATCCCACCATGCAACCTCCGGCGACAAGCTGGAGAGGGCGGTTGTAAGCATTGCGGAGGAGTTGGAAGAAAGACTAAAGGAACTTCGGTCGGAGGATAAGCTGCTGGAGGCCCAGAGGCTTGAACAAAGGACCAGGTATGACCTGGAAATGCTGACCGAGATGGGTTACTGCTCCGGTATAGAGAATTACTCCCGTCACTTAAGCGGCAGGGAGCCCGGCAGCAGGCCCTATACATTAATAGACTATTTCCCGGAGGATTTCCTCATTATAATTGACGAATCCCATGTGTCGGTGCCGCAGATAGGTGCCATGTACAGCGGGGACAGGTCCAGGAAGGAGACCCTGGTGGAGTATGGCTTCCGGCTGCCATCGGCCCTGGACAACAGGCCGCTTACCTTTGCAGAGTTTGAAAGAATGGTTAACCAGGCGGTATTTATCAGTGCCACGCCGGGGCCCTATGAAAAGGCAAACAGCCGGCAGATAGTCGAACAGATTATACGGCCCACCGGGCTTGTGGACCCGCAAATAGATATAAGACCGGTTGAGGGTCAGATTGACCACCTTGTCGGTGAGATAAACCGGAGGGTTGGGCATAACCAGAGGGTGCTGGTCACAACCCTCACCAAAAAGATGGCGGAGGATTTGACATCCTATCTTAAGGAAATAGGAATCAGGGTGCGCTATCTTCATTCGGATATTGACACACTGGAGCGGATGGAGATAATAAGGGATCTGCGTCTGGGAGTTTTCGACGTGCTGGTGGGGATAAACCTTCTGCGGGAGGGGCTGGACCTGCCCGAGGTATCCCTTGTTGCAATACTGGATGCGGACAAGGAAGGCTTTCTAAGGTCCGAGACATCCCTTATACAGACAATAGGCAGGGCCGCCAGGAATGTGGACGGCAAGGTTATTATGTACGCCGACAGGGTCACAGGATCCATGAAGCGGGCTATAGGCGAAACCGACCGCAGGCGCAAAATCCAGCTGAGGTTTAATGAGGAGCACGGCATTACTCCCCAGAGCATAAGAAAGGCGGTTGCGGAGGTAATTGAAGCAACCAAAGTTGCCGAAGAAGAGGCTTCCTACAGCGTACTGGAGGACCTTTTTGAAAGCCCTGAGGATATAGGCGATGTACTTAAACAGCTGGAGAAGGAAATGAGGGAAGCTGCCGCCAGATTGGATTTTGAAAGGGCGGGCGCTTTAAGGGACAGGATATTCAGCATAAAAAAAGGTTTTGACAAGGCATAGACATTGGGAGTGAAATTATGGCCAGGGACAGGATAATTATTAAGGGAGCAAGACAACACAATTTAAAAAATTTGGATATACAGCTGCCACGGGACAAGTTTATAGTTATGACCGGATTAAGCGGCTCGGGGAAATCATCCCTGGCCTTTGATACCATATACGCCGAGGGGCAGAGAAGATACGTGGAATCTTTGTCCGCCTACGCAAGGCAGTTTCTGGGGCAGATGGACAAGCCGGACATAGATTATATAGAGGGTCTGTCGCCTGCCATATCCATAGACCAGAAGACCACCAGCAAGAACCCCCGTTCCACCGTGGGCACCGTTACCGAAGTATACGACTACCTGCGCCTTCTGTTTGCAAGGGCGGGGACACCGTATTGTCCCGAATGCGGCATGGAGATAACCCAGCAGACGGTAGAGCAGATGGTGGACAGCGTAATGGACCTTGAGAAGGGAACCAGAATTCAACTGCTGGCTCCCATAGTGCGGGGCAGGAAAGGGGAATATACAAAGCTTCTGGAAGAAATGAGAAAGACCGGTTACGTAAGGGTAAGGGTAGACGGCGAGACCATGGACCTCGGAGATGAAATAAAACTGGACAGGAATAAGAAGCACACGCTGGAGGTGGTGGTCGACCGGCTGGTTGTTAAAGACGGCATAGAAAAACGGCTGGCGGACTCCATGGAGACCTGTCTTAAGCTTTCGGAGGGTGTGCTTATAGTGCATGTGCTCGAGGGCAGGGAAATGATGTTCAGTCAAAAGTTTGCCTGTACACAGTGCGGAATAAGCATGGAGGAGCTAAGCCCAAGGTTCTTTTCCTTTAACAGCCCCTACGGCGCCTGTCCGAACTGTAACGGGCTGGGGGACCTTATTAAGGTGGATCCCTCCCTTATTATACCCGACCTTGACAAAAGCTTGCGGGAGGGCGCTGTTAACGCTATACCGGATGCCGAAGACAGCTGGTACTACAGTATGGTTGAAGCGGTATTAAGCCATTTCGGCCATACCAGGGACACCCCCTTCCGGGAAGTGGACCGGGAAGTGCTGGATATAATACTATTTGGCTCGGGGGACCGGAAATTCCGCTGCCGGCACAGGGGCAAATACGGCGAAAGGGTATATACAGTACCCTTTGAGGGCGTTGTAAACAATTTGCAGAGGCGTTATAAGGAAACCCATTCCGACTATATCAAAAATTATATAGAAAGCTTTATGAGCATAGTGTCCTGCCCGGTGTGCCACGGAACCCGCCTGAAGGACGAGGTTCTTGCAGTCAGGGTAAGTGACAAAAATATTGCCCAGATAACCGATATGTCTATCAGGGAAGCCCTTGATTTTTTCAACGGTCTTAAACTGGGGGGCAACAGGGAAATTATCGCACACCAGATATTGAAAGAGATAACAGAGCGGCTTGGATTCCTTGTGAATGTGGGTCTTGACTATCTCACCCTTTCAAGGGCGGCGGGTACGCTGTCCGGCGGAGAAGCCCAGAGGATAAGGCTTGCCACACAGATTGGTTCCAGCCTTGTGGGGGTGCTGTATATACTGGACGAGCCCAGTATAGGCCTGCACCAGCGGGACAACCGCAGGCTTATTGAAACCCTTAGAAGGCTCACAGACCTTGGCAACACCCTTATAGTTGTGGAGCACGACGAGGAGACCATCCGCTCCGCCGACCACATACTGGACATTGGACCCGGAGCTGGTATCCATGGGGGTAAGGTGGTGGCGCAGGGTGAGCTTAAGGATATTCTCGCCTGCAAGCATTCTATAACCGGCCAATATTTGCGGGGGGACAAGGAGATTTCGGTGCCAAAAACCCGCAGGGCTCCCAACGGCAAACATGTGGTTATAAAGGGGGCTGCCGAGAATAACCTGAAAGACCTGGATGTGGATTTTCCTCTCGGTGTGTTTGTATGCGTAACCGGCGTATCCGGCTCGGGTAAGAGCACGCTGGTAAACGAAATACTTTACAAGGGAATATCCCAAAGGCTGTACAGATCCAGGTCAAAACCCGGGAAACACAGGGAAATAGAAGGAATAGACAACATAGACAAAATAATAGATATAGACCAGTCCCCCATAGGCAGGACCCCACGGTCCAACCCGGCTACCTATACCGGGGTGTTTGACCATATCAGGGATCTTTTTGCATCCACACCCGAGGCCAGGATGAGGGGTTACAAAAAGGGCAGGTTCAGCTTTAACGTTAAGGGTGGAAGGTGCGAGGCCTGCCGCGGGGACGGGATAATAAAAATAGAGATGCACTTTTTGCCGGATGTATACGTGCCCTGCGAGCTGTGCAAGGGCAAAAGGTACAACAGGGAAACCCTTCAGATAAGGTACAAGGGAAAAACAATTTCGGATGTGCTTGACATGACGGTGGACGAAGCGCTGGAGTTCTTTGAAAACATACCGCCGCTTAAAAGAAAGCTTCAGACCATGTGCGATGTGGGGCTGGGGTATATAAGGCTGGGTCAGCCTTCCACACAGTTGTCGGGCGGAGAGGCCCAGAGAGTCAAACTGTCCACGGAACTGAGCAAAAGAAGCACCGGCAAAACGCTGTATATCCTGGACGAGCCAACCACCGGACTGCATTTTGAAGACGTACGCAAACTCATCGGGGTGCTGACAAGGCTGGCGGACGGGGGAAATACCATAATAGTGATAGAGCATAATCTTGACGTTATAAAGACGGCGGACTATATAATCGACTTAGGCCCCGAGGGAGGGGACAGAGGCGGGTCGGTTATTGCGACAGGCACCCCCGAGGAGGTGGCACGGTCGAAGCATTCCTTCACCGGCCGGTTCCTCAAAAGAGTCTTGGATCAATAAAACAAACAACAAAAAACAATAGGGACGGTTCTTTTTGTTATACGTATAACAAAAAGAACCGTCCCTATTGTTATACTATTGTTATATTATGATTCCCCTGACCCTGCCTCCGGAATCCAGTATAAAGCCGCCGGTGCTTCCGCTTTTGAGCTGGTAAAAGTGAATATTCTTTTCTGCGTCCCGCTGCAGGATTATTACAACGTCCCGGCTTACCGGAAGGGGGTTGTCTGCCGGGGTACTGTTATCGTCAAAATGTTGGTGTATGGTAATTGTATAATCTTTATAGTCTATATCGGTAATTTCTCCGTATACGAATGTTTCGCCCTCATCCGGTCGGCATTCGGTCAGGGGAAGCTTTAAATCGGGATTGCTTATTACCACAGCCCTTATAACGGGATTCCATTCCACGTCCCTGTCCAGGGCGGTGCTGATAAATCTAAGGGGGACATATACCCTGTCGTTGTATATGAAGGGCTGTTCCTCGAGTTCTACCTGGCGGTTGCCAATAACCACCCGTATATTGCCGCGGTGGACTTCTATCATTTCGGCAATTCCCGAGGCGTTAATGGTTAACGATGTCAGTATAATAAATATGATTACAGCTGCTGCTATTTTTCTTGGCATGCATAATTCTCCTTTCCATACCCGGATTATTGCCGTTAAAAGCTGATAATATACTTTTTGTTGTTTTGACGGAAAAATGATAAAATTGATTTAATGCCATGGTCTTAAGGCAGTTTATATTTGGGATAAGGCGTAATATAAAGAGGGAGGATATATATGATTCTCAGGATAAGGGACAATGTATATTGCATTACCGAAAACATGGGCTCCAACAATTCCGCTATAGTAACGCCGGAGGGTGTTGTGCTTGTGGATACCCCCCATAAGCCGACCGACGCTTTGAAATGGCGTGAGTTCGTTGAAACCCTCGGGCCTACCAAATACGTCGTGATTTCCGACCACCACATCGACCATACGCTGACTAACGATTTTTTTGGGGGCACATTGATTTCCCATGAGCTCACAAGACAAAAACTTCTGACGGATGCACCTTCGGTCGGGTTTATAACCAAACTTCTCGGCAGGATAGACCCGGAAGGCATCCGCTATATCCACGGCGATTACAGGTATAGAATCCCCGAAATCACTATTAATAAGGATATGACGCTGTATTTAGGCGGCGTGGAAATCCGTGTTATGCACATGAAGGGTCACACCGAAAACAGTATAATGGTTTATATGCCCGGCGAAAAAATACTATTCACCGGCGACAATGTATGCGAAAACGGTTTGCCCTGCACCGACCAGACCTGTTTTCCCGAGGTTTATGAAACCCTGGATTATATCATCAACGAGATGGATGTTGATACAATAGTACCGGGGCACGGCGATGTCTGTACCAAGAAAGAGGCAATCCGTTTCAAGGGGGAAATGAAGGAAATTGTTGCAAGGGTTAATGCGGAGATTAAGAAAGGTGCCGGCAAACAGGAAATTTCCGACAAGCTCCGCTATGACGACCGTATACATATCGATACTGAGAAGTATAAGGGTTATCCCGCCGCAGATAATGAAGGCTTCCAGCGCAGGAGCTTCGAGCATATATACGATGTGCTCAAGGGCGGGGCATGAAGAATGACTATTTAAGCAATTCCTGCAATAAAGAGATAGGAGGTAATCTTAATGAAAACACCCTGGAAAACCGACAAATGGTTCACAAGTCCGTGGAACTTCCTTGACGAGGCGGCAAAGGATCATAGGTTTGCTCCCAAAATCAAACTCCACGATGTATCGCTGCGGGACGGAGAGCAGCAGGCGGGTTTGATTTTTACCAAGGACCAGAAGGTTGCGCTTGCCGAAAAGCTTGCCGAGGTTGGAATTCACAGGATAGAAGCCGGTATGCCGGTTGTATCAAAGCAGGACGAAGAGGCCATACGGGAAATAGTGAAAAGAAATCCGGGGCCTGAGATATTTGCTTTCGCCCGCTGTATGAAGGAAGATGTCAAAAGAGCTGCGGATACAGGAGTAGACGGAGTGGTGGTGGAGATACCCTCCAGCGAGCATATCATACGGCATGCCTATAAATGGCCCCTGGAAAAAGCCATAGAGCTTTCGATAGAAGCCACCCGGTATGCGAAGGAGATGGGACTTTACACCGTATTCTTCCCCATCGACATGAGCAGGGCTGACATGGACTGGGTACTGGATCTGGTGGAGAGGGTTGCAACCGAGGGGCATATGGACGCCCTTGCCGTGGTGGATACCTTTGGCGGACTAAACCCCCATGCCATCCCGCATCTGATAAGGAAAACCAAAGAAAGAATCAACAAGCCGATAGAGGTCCATTTCCATGACGATTATGGCCTGGGTTCTGCTAATACGCTGCTGGCCCTGGCAGCCGGCGCCGATGTTGCCCATACCACAATCGCGTCCATCGGAGAAAGGGCGGGCAACACGTCCTATGAGGATGTTGCAATGGCGTTGCTGACCATGTATGACATAGACCTGGGCCTTAAATACGATAAGATATACGAGACGGCAAAATACCTCAGGGATATTTCGGGGCTGCAGGTACGGCAGAACAGGGGTATCATAGGAGATAACGTAAACGATATCGAGTCGGGTATAGTTTCGGCCTGGTATTACAATGTGAAGGACGATGCTCCGCTGGAATTGGCGCCCTATCTGCCGGCTCTTACAGGGCATCCCGAAACCAGGGTGGTAATTGGCAAGTTCAGCGGCCTGCCCACGGTGGAAATCTACCTGGAAGAGCTGGGCCTGAGGGTGGAAAAAGAAGAGCATAAGAGTAAAATTCTCGAAAAAATCAAGGATATGGCCTTTGAAAAGGCGCGGCTTCTTACTACCGAAGAGTTTACCGCGATAGTAAAGGAAGTCACCCGAGAGTGATGTTTTCTATTTGGCCGACAGGGAATCCCTGCAAATGCTCATAAGGCCAAGGCGGATAAGAATGGCGTGTATTATAAAGGGGAAGGTAACGGTATATATGGCCAATGCGGCAATCCTGGGCAGCATGGTTAATTGGGCGGGGATGCCAAAGAGTATCTGCAAAAAATAAGGGGTAAGCAGGGTGGAGGTAACAAGCTGGGTTACAAACACTATCCAGCCGATGTAAACAGGGCTTTTGTATCCCCTGCTGTGGAACATTATCATAATGCCGGGTATTATGCCGCTCAGGGCTTTGACAAGGGTGAAGTGGGGCATATAGGCCCCCATGGGGTTGATAAAATATCCCGTTATATCGCTCAAGGCCCCGACCATCCCGCCCGAGAAGGGACCAAAGGTGATCCCGGCAAGGATTATCGGCAAATCCCCCAGGCCTATTCTGATGCCTTCCACCCCCGCAAAGCTTATCCGAAGGCTTGCAATCCTTGATAGTATTATGCTTATTGAGGTTAGCAAACCCATAAATACCAGTTGTTTTGTGGTAAACTTCATTGTTCTTCTCCCCCGTGTTCCTTAATAATATTTATATTGGCAGCTAAAAGTTTCCGGTTTTAAAAATGTTTATCTATATAATACAATAGGGTTGCGAGTAATTCAATAGAGACATCCAAGGCAGGGGTGATTGATATGGACAGTAAAAGGACTTTCAGCCCCGAGGGTTTTCCCGACCGGCCCGGGGTTTATATTATGAAAAATGATAAAAGCCGTATAATATATATCGGCAAGGCTAAAAGCCTGAAGAAAAGGGTTAAACAGTACTTCCAGAAAAGCCTGGATATTAAGACCCAGGCGCTGGTGAGCCAGATTGAAAGCATTGAATACATCGTTACCCAGACCGAGCTGGAGGCCCTTATACTTGAGTGCAGCCTTATCAAAAAGCACAGGCCGAGGTATAATATACTCCTCAAGGACGATAAAAGCTTTCCCTACATCAGGGTTACAATGGAAGAGGATTACCCCCGGCTGGTCCTTGTCAGAAACATGAAAAAGGACGGTTCAAGGTATTTCGGACCCTACAGGAGCAGCTATCATGTAAAACAGACGATAGACGCCATAGGCAGGCTTTTCAGGGTGAGGACCTGCAGTAAAAAGATAGGCTCCCGGTCGGCGGGTTCCGACAGGGCCTGTCTTAACTTCCACATCGGCAGGTGTATGGCACCCTGCCAGGGCAGCGTGGACAGGGAGGAATACAGGAGTATTATACGCCAAATATGCCTGTTCCTTTCCCACAGGCTGGGACAGCTTATATCGGTCCTGGACAAGGAAATGGAACTGGCTGCGGCAAACCTTGATTTTGAGAAGGCAGCCCGGATAAGGGACCAGGTATCCGTGCTCAGGGCCATGGCTGAAAAACAGAAGGTAATAACCACCGGCATGGAGGACCAGGACGTCGTTGCCTGTGCCCGCAGCCGGGACAATGCCTGTGTCCAGGTATTCTTCATAAGGGGCGGTAAGCTCCTGGAGAGGGAGCATTATTTCCTTCAGGAGCTCGGGGAAATATCGGACAGACAGCTTATGACCGAGTTTGTCAAGAGATTTTATTCGGCCACCGCCTTTATCCCTAAGAATATATTGCTCCAATACGACATTGAGGAAAAAGAAGTAATAGGTGAGTGGATGAGGAATAAGAAGGGCGGCGCAGTTAATATAAAGGTGCCCCAAAGGGGCGATAAGAGGCGGATTGTGGAAATGGCCGCCGAGAATGCAGCCCAGCTTATAAACAATTTCAGCGAAAAGCTCAGAAAGGAAACGGAAGATGCCCACAGGGCCCTAGAAGAACTGTTCGATGCCCTGGACCTTGAGGAATTTCCATTCAGGATTGAAGCCTTTGATATTTCAGGCATACAGGGGACCCAGCAGGTTGGGTCCATGGTGGTTTTTGAGGAAGGCCGGGCCAAGAAAAGCGATTACAGGAGATATAAATTGAAGGAGGGACACGGGCCCGACGACTACCAGAGCATGAGAGAAATTGCACGGCGCAGATACAGAAAATACACCGGGGATGACTATGAGGTATTGCCGCAGCTGGTGCTGGTTGACGGAGGCAGGGGTCAGGTGTCGTCGGTGGAAGGGGAACTGCGGGATCTGGGGATTAATCTGACGGTATGCGGGATGGTTAAGGATGACCGTCATAGAACCCGCGGCATTATCAGAGACGGTAAGGAAATACCCCTGGAGGACTTCAAAGATGCCCGCCGCCTGGTCGCGTCGATACAGGAGGAAGCCCACAGGTTTGCCGTAAGCTACCACAGAAACCTTCGAAGCAGCAGCCAGGTGCGTTCTGAACTGGACGGAATTAGCGGTATAGGTCAAAAGAGACGAAAAGCGCTGTTGAAATATTTCGGCGATATTAGTAAAATAAAAGAGGCCACAGTTGACCAGCTTGCCTTGGTGGATGGCATGAACAGGGCTGCGGCCCGGCAGGTTTATGATTTTTTCAAAAGGGGGAAGAGTAATGGATAAAAAATTGTACAGGTCGGATACAGACAGAAAGATTGCCGGGGTATGCGGCGGCATCGCCGAATACTTTGATATAGATTCCACTCTGGTCAGACTGGGATGGATACTGTTTATGTTCGCCGGCGGGTCGGGAATACTTGCCTATATTATAGCCTGGCTTATAATGCCGGATAAAAATTGAACCCGGGTCGTATATATGGATTTATTCAATAATATATATAAAGAGTGAAAGGGGTTTGGAGGTAATAGCATGAGGAAAAGGCTGAAGCCCTTTACTCTTTTTTTATGTATCGGTATAGTTTTATTCATGGTCTTCGGATGGGACGTGGTGCAAAACCGGGTTGGACCGGGCCCGGGCGAACAGCAGGCTGCCCCGGAGGAATGGGAGGGCGTAATAACCCTCTGGGATTATCCAAGGCCGTCCCTTGGTGATGGCAGCAATTTCGGCTGGATAAGGGAGCGGATACGGGAATTCGAAAAGGCCAATCCGGGAATTTTCATAGAGCTGAATCCGCTGGACTGGGAGGAAGGTAGGATCCAGCTTGACCTTGCGGTATCATACGGCACTTACCCCGATATTGCGCCGGTGGGCGGTAATTTAGGCTATGCGGGCAGGGGGGTGCTCGAGCCGCTGGATGAATTCTTTATCCCCGACGGGCAGGGCGGGTATCTGGAATATGCCCTTAAGGCTGTCAGCCACAATGGCGGTATATGGGGCATTCCCCTGTACGGCGCTGCTCCCTTTATGCTGCTGAATCTTGAGAGCTTTGAGAGGGCGGACATTGCACCCCCCGAAAACGGAAGATGGACCTATGAGGAGTTTGTTGCAGCCTTGCAGCAGCTTACCCTTGACGGGGATAATGACGGAAAACCCGAGCAGTACGGGTTTGGCTCCTTTGTACTTAACGGGTATTATAATCTTTGGGGAATACTGTTGTCTGACGGGTGGGATGTCTGCGACCCGGTCACAGGGAGGTATACCGTGAATACACCCCAGGCGGTATCCGGCCTTGATAAGCTTACAAGGCTTGTCCATGAATACGGGGTCATGCATGAGGATGTGGCGGTATGCCCATCCGCCCGGGCATGGAGCGCCTTTGCGCTGGATGAAAGTATAGCGGTATATCCCGAAGGCGCCTGGGCGGTGGAACAACTGAAAGCCCTTCAAAGTGAAGGCAAGGGCTTTGAGTTTGGTATTGCACAGTACCCGACGGGAGAAAGGGGTGTCCCTGTTACGGTGGGCGATGTGGCTGCCTACGGGGTATTCAGGCAGCGGGATCCTGACCGTAAAAGGGTGTGTATGGAGTTTATCCGGCATATCGTCCAAAGCATCAAGGAGCAGGAAGTTCAAAACAAGGGGCTGCTGCCGGTGCTGCGCAGTTACGGTGAAGACCGGGAAACACCGGCAGATACCGGCAGTATAATAATTATACCCAGGCTGGAAAACTGGGCCTATGTGGAAGATATAATCAACAGCCATGTCAGACAGGCATTGCTGGGAAACGAGGAACCGGCAGAGGCTTTGGAAGCGGCACAGCGGGAGATTGACATTTTAAGCCAGGCAGAGTAGCATACAGGTTGTAAAATGGGTTAAAATACTATAGAATAATTACTTACTAAGCGGATTTTCCTGGGAGTGGAATAATGAGCATACAATCGGTATACCAGCAGTTGAAAAGTCAAACACCACCTGACGGTTTAAAACTTAACGAGCCCATGAGCGGGCATACCTCCTTCCGGATAGGAGGGCCCGCCGATATTATGGTTTTGCCCGCTACCATCCAGCAGATTATTGCCACGGTGGAGATATGCAGGAAAAACAACTGTCCCTATTATATAATGGGCAACGGCACCAACCTGTTGGTCCGGGACGGCGGGTACCGCGGAGTAATAATAAAAACCGCTGCCAATATGAAGGAGTGTAAAATCGAAGGGGAAAAGGTGTACGGGCAGTCGGGAATACTTCTTTCAACCCTTTCAAAGTATATCGCGGAGGCAGGCCTGGAGGGCTTTGAGTTTGCCAGCGGGATACCGGGGACCCTCGGGGGAGCCGTTGCAATGAATGCCGGAGCCTATGACGGAGAGATTAAGGATGTCATTGAATGGGCCAGGGTAATGACTGCCGACGGAGATATTATGACCTATTCAAAGGACCAGCTGGAGCTTGGATACAGAACAAGTACAATACAAAGAAACGACCTTGTGGTACTGGACTGCGGTCTCAGCCTGAAAAGGGGAAAACGGGACGCCATCAATGAGAAAATTAACAAATATACCAGCATGAGAAAGGCCAGGCAGCCCTTAAGTCTGCCCAGCGCAGGGAGTACCTTTAAAAGACCCGAAGGCTACTATGCCGGCAAGCTGATTGAGGACGCAGGGCTTAAGGGCACAAGGATAGGCGATGCCCAGGTTTCCGAATTGCACTGCGGGTTTATAGTCAATGTAGGAAAGGCTTCCGCCAACGATATTATAGCTTTGATTAACCATGTAAAAAAAGAAGTAAGGGAAAGGTTTAACGTAGAACTTCAACCCGAAGTTAAAGTAATAGGTGAACCATAGGGATAAACTAACTAATGGTATTGTTTCCCCGCTCAAGGGCCGTCAGGCCGGTGCGCGCCATCTCCTTTATACCATAGGGCTTCATAAGTTCAATGAATGCGGTTATCTTATCCACGTCCCCGGTAATTTCTACGGTCAGCGTTTCGCTTGCTACATCAACAATTTTTCCCCTGAAAATCTCTGCAGTTTCTCCTATGGCAGACCTGTTCTCGGGAGCGGCATTTACCTTGACAAGAGCCAGCTCACGGTAGACAGACCGGTCTGGTTTCAGTTCGGTAATCTTGATAACATCTATTAATTTGTTTAACTGTTTTCTTACCTGGTCAAAAATATACTGGTCACCCCTTACTGCAATGGTCATGCGTGATATCTCGGGATCTTCGGTCTCGCTCACCGACAGGCTGTCTATGTTATAGCTCCTGCGGCTGAAAAGGCCTGATACCCGGCTCAATACTCCCGCACGGTTTTCTACCAGTACCGACAATATATAACGGTCCACAAAAATTCCTCCCTTCAGGCTAAAGCGTACGTTCTTCCGGGTCAACCATACATTCCACCAAAAACGTTTCATGGCAGTTCAAAGCCTCTGTAAAGGCAGCTTCAAGGTCATCATTGCAGGCAACCCGTATTCCCTTAAAGCCATAAGCCTCTGCCAGTTTAAGAAAATCGGGATTCCCGTCCAAATCCACTCCATAAGTACGGCTATAGGTTTTATCCTGTATTTCCCTGACCATACCCAACCGGTTATTGTTGAACAATAGAATAAATATTTTTATATTCTGCTGGCTAATGGTTCCCAGTTCGCCTAAGCTCATCTGAAAACCTCCGTCACCCACAACTGAGATTACGGTTTTGCCGGCAGCCCCGGCCTTTGCACCAACGGCGGCAGGAAGGCTGTATCCCATTGTACCCAGTCCCCCTGAGGTTAAAAACTTTCTGCTGCCCGTCAATTCAAAGTTTCGTGCCGCCCAGATCTGGTTCTGGCCAACGTCCGCCAAAACAATGGCCTCATCATCTACCATGCTTCCAAGCAGCTGTATTGCGTATGCAGGGTTTACAGTACCTTTTTTCGATTTTGGAGCAGTGTGTTTTTTGTTCTGCGGGGTATGGAGCTGCTCCAGCCAGCCATTGGTTTCAAGAGGCTGTATCTTGTCTGCCAGCTGCCTTATTATAATTTTGGCATCCCCGACAATAGGAATTATCGGTTTAATATTCTTTCCTATTTCCGCCGGGTCTATATCAATATGTATGATCTCGGCATTCTCTGCGAAGACTTCCTTGCCACCGGTTGCCCGGTCCCCGATCCTTGCACCAATTACCACCAGTAAATCGGATTGACTGACTGCCCTGTTGGCACAGGGGTGGCCATGGGAGCCGACCATGCCTAAATATAAGGGGTGATCTGCGGCAAGAGCCCCTATGCCCATCATTGTGTGCACTACAGGTATCCCTGCCTTTTCCGCAAAAAGCCTCAGCTCACAAACTGCATCTGCACTGAGAATCCCTCCGCCGGCACAGACGAGTGGTTTCCGGCTGCTTTTCAGTTTTCTGATAATTCTTGTTATTTGCCCTGCATGTCCGTTGTATGTGGGCTTGTATCCCCTTATAACAACCTTTTCCGGGTAGTGGAAGTCAATATCCTGCTTTTGTATGTCTACAGGAACATCTACCAGAACAGGCCCCGGCCTGCCCGTGCCTGCTATATGAAAAGCTTCCCTCAAAGTCCCCGGGATCTGTTCCGCATCTTTTAGCAGATAGCTGTGCTTCACAAAGGGCTCGGTTGCTCCCGTAATATCTATCTCCTGGAATACGTCCCTGCCTATCACCGCAGAATTAACCTGGCCCGTTATTATTACCATAGGAATCGAATCCATATAGGCAGTCGCAATGCCTGTAACAAGGTTAGTTGCACCCGGCCCTGAGGTTCCGATGCATACACCTGTAGTACCCGAAACCCTTGCATATCCATTGGCGCTGTGGGCTGCCGCCTGTTCCTGCCTGACCAGCACGTGCTTAATGTCTGACGTTCTCAATGCTTCGTATAATGGGACTATTGTTGCTCCGGGATATCCAAAAACTACTTTGATATTTTCTTCTTCCAGGCATCGTACGATTGCTTGGGCACCTTTCACCAAAATCCCCCCTGACAATATTTCCGGCGGTTATCCTTTGTGCCGCCTTGTTCAGCCGTTATGCATACTGTTTTTTTGTATAAAAAAACCCCCGCCTTTTAACGGGGCAAACCGTTGTCTCCTGCTCTGCTTTTAGAAAAACCGCCCGGGAGCGGCATTTGATTTTTAGTATTAGTCGGTATTATAGCAACCATTATACCTGATGTCAACAGATTCTTTTGGTTGTGTTGTTATCTATATGATCCGCCTCAGTTGACATTGCAAATGCAACGGTAGGGACCGAGAATAGTTGCATTAAATCTGACAAACCTACTGGTTGCATTTAGTACTGCAAAAGCGATCTGCAAGTATAATCTCCCCCATGGGGGAGAGG